>ERZ1022756.108-NODE-108-length-30155-cov-11.456844_pt1 | contig 30155 bp, 27 predicted proteins | sample MGYA00520902_ERZ1022756 | MGnify/ENA primary metagenome ERZ1022756 (study PRJEB33162, sample SAMN09537601) | freshwater metagenome | isolation source: freshwater | place: Canada:Alberta | collected 2017-07 | study: EMG produced TPA metagenomics assembly of the...
TTTGGCGTTTCTGCTGCCGATGGCAGCGAATATTGGCGCGGGGTGGAGCAGCCCGGTAGCTCGTCAGGCTCATAACCTGAAGGTCGCAGGTTCAAATCCTGCCCCCGCAACCAATATCTTCCCTTATAACCGCCCGCACCACGCTTCGGCCGTCCCCCGGACGGCCTGCAGTGTGCTGCCTCGTCAGGCTCATATGCTGAAGGCGAGCAGGTTCACATCCTGCCCCCGCAACCACCGGAAATCCCAGCCAGCCCCGCAAATGTTGGGATGTTCGCGGCACCCCGGCTTTCGCCGGGATCCGCGGGCCGCAACGGCTGTTTATCGATTACCGCCGCAGATGCTGGTTGAGGAAGCGCACATAGGCTTCGGAGGAGGAGATGTTATTCTCGCGCCGCTGGAACCCATGGCCTTCGTCGGGGAACAGCAGATAGTCGACCGGTACATTGTTGGCGCGCACCGCGGCGACGATCTCGTCGCTTTCCACCTGCAGAACGCGGGGGTCATTGGCACCCTGCACCACCAGCATCGGGCGCCGGATGTTGGATGCATGGAACAGCGGGGAAATCGCCCGGTGCCGTTCGGCATCCGTCGCCGGATCGCCCATTTCATCGAACAGTGCGGTGCGCTGCGCGCCCCACCAGGCCGGGATGGATTGCAGCGTACGGGTCCAGTTGGTCACGCCGAAAATGTTGATCCCGGCATCGAACACCTCCGGGTGAAATGCCAGCGCCGCAGCGGTGATGTACCCGCCATAGCTGCCGCCCATCACCGCAACCCGTTCCGAAATCCAGTCCTGCCCGGCCAACCAGTCGCGCGCCGCGACCACATCCTTCAGGTCGACGTCGCCGTGGCGGCGGTCATCCATGTGAAAGAATGTCTTGCCGTATCCGGATGAGCCGCGGTTGTTGATCGCATAGACGGCATAGCCATGGTTCACGAGATGCTGGACCATGCTGCTGTAACCGCGCCGGCTCTGACCGCCCGGCCCGCCATGCACCAGCACGACCGCCGGAACCGGATTGGCTGCACTCGCCCCATGCGGACGGTACATGATGCCGGGGATGGTGAGGCCATCATAGGATGCGAACCGTTCGACGGTCGCTTCAACCAGATGATCCTCGTTGATGGCCGGGTTGAGCGCGCTGGTCAGCCGTTGCGCTGCCCCGCCACCCAGATCGGCGACAAAAATGTCGCGCGGACTGGTGTCGCTGACGACGGTAAAGGCGATGCGGCTTTCATCGGCATTGAACTGCACGCTACCCAGATCGCCTGCCGGCACGCCGTCCAGCGCAACCGGTTGGCCGGTGCGCGTGTCGATGATGCTGAGCGCGGTCGATCCGTCGGCATTCAGCGCCTGCACACGGTAACGGCCCGATCGCGAATGGCCGACGAAACTCACATCCCAATCGGCACTGACCAGCGGCGCGCGCGCCCCGTCGGCCAAGGCATAGGTCCAGGCCTGGGCGAACTCGCCATGCGCATTGGTGGCATAAACGAGGGCGCGACCGTCGGGTGTAAAGCCATAGGTGCCGTGGTTGACATTGCTGCCCTCGCTGCCGGCAATCAGGCGCGGTGCCTCTTCGCTGTCCGCTGTCGCCAGATAAAGGTCGGTGTCCGCCGAACTCAGCGCCTTCGACAAGGCAATATGCCGCCCGTCCGGTGACACGCTTTCGGGCAGGAATCCGCCTGTATTGCGGAATATCATGCGCCGTTCATAGCTGGCGGCATCATAGGAATAGACGTCGAACGCCGCCGGATCACGCTCATTGGTGGCGATGAAAAACCGGCTGCCGTCCGCGCTCCAGCCGGCAAAAGCCGCTTTCAACCGGTCACCCGGCGTCAGGTCACGCACGCTGCCATCTTCGGCGCGGACATAGATGTGGCTGAGCTCATTGCCGCCGCTGTCGCCTTCGAACAGCACGCGGCCGTCACGCGGGAAATAGGAAATGGCATAGCGCGCGTCGCCGCTGCTCGTCGTCAGCGCCACCGGCTCGCCTCCACCCGCGGGAAGCGCATAGACGTTGAATGTCCCGCTGCGATTGCTTGAAATCAGGATGTGGCGGCCGTCGGGGGAAAAAGCATGGCCGCCGCCGCCGATGCCATAGGCCGTCGTTTCGAAAAACTGTGCCGCGCTATACTGCGGCACCGCGGTTTCGCTGGCCTCGCCTGCAGGTGCGGGGGCTGCGGCTTGCTGTGCGGCAAGCGGGGCGGCCATCGCCAGCGTGGAAACGGCAATCATCGGCAACAGTCGGCGCATCGTCACTCTCCCAAGTGTATTGGGTATATAATACGCGTGAGCGGCCGCCGGTCAAGCCGTGTCACATCTCCGCCATCTCGAAATCCGCTTTGCCGGTGCCGCACTGCGGGCAATACCAGTCCTCCGGCACATCGGCCCAGCGCGTGCCCGGCGCCAGCCCCTCGGCGGGGTCGCCGGCTTCCTCGTCATAAATATAGCCGCAGTTGACGCACTGCCAGATGCGATACGGTTCGCCGCTCACCGCTGCTTCCTCCCTTACGCCAGCCCGAAGCGCACGGGCACATGCTTGGGCCCGCACACGAAATTGGACCGCGTGCGCTCCGGTGTGCCGGCAAGTTCGATGCTGGACAGGCGCGGCAGCAATTCTTCCCACAGGATGCGCATTTCCAGCCGCGCCAGATGCTGGCCCAGGCAGACATGCGGGCCATAACCAAAGGCGACGTGCCGATTGGGCTTGCGGTCAAGGCTGAAGGCAAAGGGATCGTCGAACACCGCTTCGTCGCGGTTGGCCGACTGATAGGGCAGCATGATGTAATCGCCTTCCTTCACCTGCTGGCCGGCGAATTCGGTGTCGGCGGTCGCGGTGCGCATGAAATGCTTGACCGGCGTCACCCAGCGGACCGTTTCCTCGGTAAAGGCGGCGATGCTTTCGGGTTCGGCCTTCAACCGCGCGAACAGGTCAGGCCGCTCGGCGAGCACCCACATGCCGCCCGCGACGGTGTTCGATGTCGTGTCATGCCCGGCGGTCGCGGCGATGATGTAATAACCCATCAGCTGCCGGTGGGTCAGATATTCGCCGTCGATGGTTGCATTGGCGATCAGGCTGTTGAGCGCCGCATCATCCGGATTGGCGCGGAACCGTTCGGTGGCCTTGGCGAAATAGGCTTCCAGATCGGCGTTGGTTTGGACCAGCATCTGCAACGCTTCGGCGGGGCTTGCCTCTTTCTTGTCGCGGTTCATTTCCGGGTCGGCCGCGCCGAACAGCTCCTGCGTCAGCTTGAGGAGATAGGGTTCATCCTCCTCCGGCACGCCGAGCACGGACATGATGACGCGCAATGGGTACCAGAAGGCGACATCCTCGGCGAAATCGCATTCGGGCGCCATGGCCAGCATCCGCTCGACATAGGTGCGCGCGATGCGGCGGACATTCTCCTCGATCCGCTTGATCGCCATCGGCGTGACCGCGGGGAACAGAATGCCGCGCAGCGCCTTGTGCTCTGCACCATCGACCGCGACCAGACTGCGGATCAGGTTGGATTCCCCGCCGGTCAGGAAACGCACAATATCCTGCGTGGCTGCCGGTGAAACCGTGGAGGATCGCGGGCTGTTGGCGAACAGGTCGGCGCGCTTTTCAATCTCCATCACATCGGCATGGCGGCTCGCCACCCAGATATGGTCATATTCGTCGGGCTTGGCGCGCGCGAACGGCGCGGTCCGGCGGATTTCGGCAAAGGCGGCGTCGATCCTGTCCCCGTCCTGATAGGCAAAGGGATCGACAATGGTGTTGGAAAGCTCCGTCGATAGGGTCGCCGTCATCTGCAATGCCTCTCCCGCATCTGTGTTTGACGCTTACTGTGCCGCATCCGTATCGCTTTGCAACTGACAAGGCTCAAATTCGCGCTCCGCCTTTGCTGCGGGCCGCGCTATGGGGGCCGGGTATCGGTTTTTTGACGAAGGATTTTTGATCATGCGTACGCTTGTGTTTGTTGACGAAGCCAATTTCCAAAAGGGCGCTCTGGCGGCCGGTTTCCGGCCCGACCTTATCGGTTTGCGCCGTTGGCTGCGCGATGGCGGGCGGCGACAGATTGTCGAGATGGTCGTCTATCTCGGCCTACCGCCCGAACGCCGGCCGGAAGAAATGCCGGACAATTGGCAGCGCGCCTATGACAGCCGGCACCGGCTGCGCATGGCGCTCGAAAACAACGGCATCATGGTCATCACCTGGCGCGGCAAGCAGCTGTTCGGTTTTGATCCGCCCCGCTTTACCGCCAATATCGACATGCTGATGGCCATGGACGCGCTCGAATTCGCGATAGAGGCAAAGCCGGACATCGTCGTGCTCGTCACTGGCGACGGCGATTTTGCCTATCTCGCCGGCAAGCTGCGCCGCCGCGGTATCCGCGTCGAGGCCGCGGCGCTCCCGTCCACCCTGTCTGCGGAACTCAAGCGGGCCGTCCATCAGGTCATCGATCTGCGCGACTTCTTTGAGGAAGAGGGCGAGGGTGACCGGCGTGCCAAGCCTGCCGCCGATGGCGAGGATGGCGATGATTGGGATGACGACTGGGACGATGAGGAGGGCGATGAAGCCCCCCGCTGAAACAGCAGTTCACCTGCCTGCCAAGCCGCATTGGCCAATGCGGCGAAGCGGCGTATAGCCCGCAAGGCGCGGCCAATCAGGGTCGCGCCCCAACTGGAACGAACGATGTCCGAGGAATTCTACCGCATCAAGCGCCTGCCCCCCTATGTCATCGCGGAAGTGAACGCGATGCGGGCCGCCGCGCGGCAGGCGGGAGAGGACATCATCGATCTTGGCATGGGCAATCCGGATTTGCCGCCGCCGCCGCATGTCATTGAAAAACTGGCGGAGGTCGCGCGCGATCCCAAGGCGCATGGCTATTCGGCATCAAAGGGGATTCCGGGGCTGCGCCGTGCCCAGGCCGCCTATTACGGCCGCCGTTTCGGGGTCGATCTCTGCCCTGAAAGCGAAGTGGTGGTGACGCTGGGCTCGAAGGAAGGGCTCGCCAATCTCGCCCAGGCGATCACTGCGCCGGGCGATGTCGTGCTCGCGCCCAACCCCAGCTATCCCATTCACACCTTCGGCTTCATCATCGCCGGGGCGACCATCCGCAGCGTGCCCTCCACGCCCGATGAGCATTATTTCGAAAGCCTTGAGCGTGCGGTGCGCTTTACGGTGCCGAAACCCAGTGTGCTGATCGTCAACTACCCGTCCAATCCGACAGCGGAGGTGGTCGATCTCGCTTTCTATGAGCGACTGGTTGCCTTCGCGCGCGAACATAAGATTTGGGTGCTGTCCGATCTCGCCTACAGCGAGCTTTATTTTGACGGAAAGCCCACGCCCTCGATCCTGCAGGTGCCGGGTGCCAAAGATGTGGCGGTCGAATTCACCTCCATGTCGAAAACCTATTCCATGGCTGGTTGGCGCATCGGCTTTGCGGTCGGCAACAAGACGCTGATCGGCGCGCTGACCCGGGTGAAATCCTATCTCGATTACGGTGCCTTCACCCCCATTCAGGCGGCCGCTGTCGCCGCGCTCAATGGCCCGCAGGATATCGTCGAACAGAATCGCGAACTCTATCGCAAGCGCCGCGACGTTCTGGTCGAAAGCTTCGGCAAGGCCGGGTGGGATATCCCCAGCCCGAGCGCGTCGATGTTCGCATGGGCGCCGCTCCCCCCTGCGCTCGCCCACTTGGGCAGCCTCGAATTCTCAAAGCAGCTCCTCTCCAATGCCGGCGTCGCGGTGGCCGCAGGCGTCGGCTATGGTGAGGAGGGTGAGGGCTATGTGCGCATCGCCATGGTCGAAAATGAACAGCGCCTGCGCCAGGCCGCCCGTAATGTGAAACGCTACCTCCAGTCGATGGGGGTCAACACGCCGGGTCAGGCGGCCGGGTGAGCGGGGGCGAACTGCTCCCTATCGCTGTTTACGGAACGCTGCGTCCCGGTGGACGCGCCTGGCACGCCTTCGGGCTGGACCGCCGCACCCATCATCTGGGGCCGTGCCGCATTGCCGGGCGCATCCTCGATCTCGGCGGCTATCCCGGGCTGGTCGAAGGCGACGGCCTTGTCGCGGGTGATCTCCTCCAGCCGCTCGATACCGCGCTCGCGGCAGAGCTCGATGCCTATGAAGGCGAAGGCTATGCCCGCGTCATTGTCACGCTGCCCGATCCTGCCGGCATGACCGCCCAGCTGTGGCGCTGGGAAGGGAGCATCGCTGGCGCCCGCGCTGTGCCGGGTGATGACTGGCTCCACTGCCGCGCGACCGAAATTGACCCGACGGACGGGGATGCGGCGGCTTGATCGCCGCGCTGTCGCTTACGGACGGCTCAGGGCGAGACGGAAGCGCGATATGCCGGACGCGGAAACGGGCCCCGCGCCGCTTCATAAGCATGGCCCGCTGCCAGCACGCGCGCATCGTCCCAGCCTGTGCCGATGAATGAAAGGCCGATCGGCAGCCCTTCGACCATGCCCATCGGCACGGTGAGGTGCGGATAGCCCGCGACCGCCGGCAATTGGCTTGCGCTCGGCCCGGCGAAATTATCCCCGTTGATCAGGTCGATGCTCCAGGCCGGCCCGTTGCTGATACCGAGCAACAGGTCGACGCCATGGTCGCGCCGCAGCCGGTCAATGCCGTCAGGCCCGGCCAGCTGGCGCGCGGCGGCGCGCGTTGCGATAAATTCCGGATCATCATCGGCCGGCTTTGTTTCGGCGAGCTCGAACAGCTCCTGCCCGAACCAGCGCATCTCGGACGGCGTGGCGCGGTTGAAGGCGATGAGGTCGGCGAGTGTCTGCGGCCCCGCGTCGCCCGGTCGTCCGGAGAGGTAACGCGCCATCTCCGCCTTCAGTTCGGTGAACAATATCTCGCCTTCTATCTCGCCCAGCCGCTCGAATCCGCTGCGCGTCTCGGCAATGTCGACGATCACCGCCCCCTGCGCCCGCAGCACGTCCAGCGCCGCATCGAATAGCGCGCGGATCTCCGCCCTGCTCCCCAGCCGGTCGCGCATTACCCCGATCCGCAACCCCCGCAGCCCATCGGCGGATAGCGTTGCGGCATAGGATGGTACGCGCCGGGCATCGGCCTCACGCGTCGCCGGGTCCGCCGGATCGGTCCCGGCCATTGCATCGAGCATGATCGCTGCATCGCGCACGCTGGCCACCATCGGCCCCGCCGTATCCTGGCTGACGCTGATCGGCACGATGTGCGTCCGGCTGACGAGGCCGACCGTGGGCTTGAACCCGACCACGCCATTGCTGCCCGACGGGCAGACAATCGATCCGTCAGTCTCCGTCCCGATCGTCGCGGCGGCAAGGCCTGCCGCCATCGCCGCGCCGCTGCCTGAGGATGAGCCGCAGGCACTGCGCGACAGGTCATGCGGATTGCGGGTGAGGCCGCCCACCGCGCTCCAGCCGCTGGTCGACTCCGGGGATCGGATGTTGGCCCATTCGGAAAGGTTGGTCTTGCCCAGTATCACCGCGCCCGCTGCCCGCAGCCGCACCACCAGCGGCGCATCCCGACCGGTCACATTGTCGGCGAGCGCCAATGATCCCGCCGTTGTCGGCAGTGGCCCTGCCGCCTCGACATTGTCCTTGATCAGTACCGGGATGCCATGCAGCGGCCCGCGCACACGGCCTGCCGCCCGCTCGGCGTCGAGCGCGCGTGCCTGTTCGATGGCGTCGGGGAAGGTCGCGATCACGGCGTTCAGCACCGGCCCGGCATCGTCAATCGCGGCGATCCGCTCCAGATAGCTGCGCACCAGCGCCTCGCTGGTCAGCGTGCCGGCAGCCATGCGGTGCTGCATGGCGGCAATGTCACCCTCAATGACTGGCGGTTGGGCGCTTTGCGCAAGGCCCGCTGCCGGCATCATCAGCGCGGCGATCGAGAGCATGGCGAGGGTGAGGGTGCGCTGCACTGTGCGGGCGGTGATCATGCCGCCCATGGTGGCGCGGATAACGCCAAAGTAAAGCTGCATCACGCCATGCGCTTATTGGTCATTTCTCCATCGCCAGAGCCATACCGACCTTTTGACAAGCGCTCCGCCTTCTGGTCCTATGGGCGGCATAAACATCGGGCAAAGACCGAGGGGGAGAGAGAAGTGGCGGTATCGGCGCAAGGGACCGGCGGCATACCGGCAACGGCAAGCAGCACGCGGGTGCTGATGTGGACGTTGCTGGTCGTCTATATTCTCAACTTCCTCGACCGGCAGATCGTCAACATCCTCGCCGAGCCGATCAAGGCCGAACTGGGGCTCAGCGATACGCAGCTCGGGTTGATGGCCGGCCCTGCCTTTGCCGTCTTCTATGCCGTGCTCGGCATTCCCATCGCCCGTTATGCGGATAAGGCGAGCACCAACCGCGTCACGCTCATCTCCATCTCGCTGGCCGTCTGGTCGGCGATGACCGCGCTGTGCGGCCTCGCCCAGAATTTCACGCAAATGCTGCTTGCGCGCATCGGCGTCGGCATCGGTGAGGCGGGCTGCACCCCGGCGGCACACTCGCTGATCAGCGATTCAGTCGCGCCGGAAAAGCGCGCCTCGGCGATCGCCTTCTACGGCATGGGTGTGCCGATCGGCACGCTGCTCGGCCTTGTTATTGGCGGTATCGTCAATGACATTTGGGGCTGGCGCGCCGCGCTGATGCTGGTCGGCCTGCCCGGCGTTCTGCTCGCCTGTCTGCTGCCCTTCATCATGCGCGAGCCAAGGCGGATCGGGCTGGTCAAGGGGGAGGCCGCACCGGCCGGCCCGCCGCCGATTCCCGCCAAGGAAGCCATGCGCGAGATTTTCGCGTCGCGCGCCTATGTGCTGCTGCTGATTGCCGCGTCGGTCGCGGCCTTCCTGTCCTACGGCAAGGGGCTGTGGACGATTTCGCTGTTCATCCGCAGCCACGGCATGTCGACCACGGAGGTGGGCATCATCGGCGCGGTCGCGCTTGGCCTCTCCGGCGTGTTCGGTACCTGGCTCGGCGGCTGGGCGGCTGACCGTTTCGGACAGGTCAACAAACGCCACATTCTCACCCTGCCGGCCATCGGCATGGCCGTGGCCGCGCCGATCCAGTTCCTTGGCTATGGCGCGCCAATCTGGTGGGTGGCCGGCCTGCTCATCCTTGTGCCGACCATTCTCAATGCCGCTTATTATGGCCCGACCTACGCCTGCGTGCAGGGGCTGGTGCGCAAGGAAGCGCGCGCCGTTGCCGCATCGGTCATGCTGTTCGGCCAGAATTTGATCGGCTTGGGCCTCGGCCCGCTGGTGTTCGGTCTGCTGTCTGACCAGCTGATGCCCTTTGCAGGTACTGAAAGCGTGCGTTGGGTGCTGTTCGGCGCGGCATGGCTCGGGCTCGTCCCCGCCTTCTTCTTCTGGCGTGCGAGCCTGCGTCTCCAGGGCGATCTCAAGACGGGCTAAAAGCCCCGCGCTTGCTATTTCGCGCTTTTGCGCCCATAGGCGCTCCCAGCGAGGGCGGCTCGCGGGCCTTTTGCCCGGTGCCGATCCGGCAGCGTGATTGCCCGCCCAGGGAAAAAGGGGCGCGGCCAGCCGGACACACGCCCCCGCTCCACAGAGATTGTCCCTATCACGCGGGTCGGTTTCAGACCCCGCCGCCACGCCCGTGGTGCGCGCGCTTGCTTGCGCGCGCCCTCGGGCCGTCGGCCATGAAAGACGTACCAACCATGACTACATTCCAATCGCTCGGCTTGTCCGAACCGCTGCGCAAGGCGCTCGGCGCAAAGGGCTATGAACAGCCTACGCCGATCCAGCTGCAGGCGATCCCGCCCGTGCTTGATGGGCGCGACCTGTGCGGCATCGCCCAGACCGGCACCGGCAAGACCGCAGCCTTCGCGCTGCCGACCCTCGATTATCTCGCGCGCAACGCCGGCCCGCCGCCCAAGCGCTCGGCGCGTGTGCTGGTGCTTTCGCCGACGCGTGAGCTTGCCGCGCAGATTGCCGACAGCTTCCGTGACTATGGCCGCTTCATGCGCCTCTCGGTCGCCACGGCGTTCGGCGGCGTGCCGATCAACCGCCAGATCCGCGATCTGGTGGGCGGTGTCGACGTGCTTGTCGCCACCCCCGGCCGCCTCCTTGACCTCATCGAACAGCGCGCCCTTCATCTAAAGGGTGTCGAAGTGTTCGTGCTCGACGAAGCCGACCAGATGATGGATTTGGGCTTCATCGTGCCGATCAAGCGCGTCCATGCGCTGCTCCCGGCGCAGCGCCAGACCCTGTTCTTCTCCGCCACCATGCCCAAGGCGATTGCCGATCTCGGCGCGCAATTCCTGACCGATCCGGTGCGCGTTTCGGTCGCGCCTGCCGCGACCACGGCGGAACGCGTGCATCAGGCCGTCACCTTCGTTGATCAGCGCGAAAAGCCGGCCCTGCTCGCTCTCGCGCTTAAGGGCTCGAAGATTGACCGGGCGCTGGTTTTCACCCGCACCAAACATGGCGCCGACCGCGTCGTGCGTCAGCTTTCGGCTTGCGGCATCCCCGCTGTCGCCATCCATGGCAACAAGAGCCAGGCGCAGCGCACCACCGCGCTACAGGCGTTCCGTGACGGGCGTGTGCGCATCCTCATCGCGACCGACATTGCCGCGCGCGGCATCGACGTTTCGGGGGTCAGCCATGTGTTCAATTACGAGCTGCCCAATGTCCCCGAACAATATGTCCACCGCATCGGCCGCACCGCGCGCGCCGGGGCAGAGGGCATGGCGATGAGCTTCTGCGCGCCAGATGAGCGGGCCTATCTCAAGGATATTGAAAAGCTCACCCGCGTGAAGCTCGAAGTCGCGCCGCTGCCGGAGAATTTCGTCGAGTCCGTTCGCTCGCTGCCCAAGCCTGCGGCGGCCAAGCCCGAACCCGATCAGCGCCGCCCGCAGGGCCGCCCCGGCGGTGCCCGGCGTGAAGATGGGGCCAAGCGCAACTACCGTCGCCGCAAAGGCCCGGTCGGCGCGCATCGCGGTGCTGTGAAGCGCAGCGGCTAAGCCCTGTTGGTCTGTCCCCGCGCAGCCGGGGACCCAGATCTGCGAGCGCTCAGGGCTGGCGAATCCGCCAGGCCTTGAGGCTCGCGCCTTCGGGCATTGCCACCTCTTCCATCCAGCCGGGTGTCCGGCCGGTGGCGATCAGGTCGACCAGCCCTTCGCCCGGCGCGTCGCGGAAATTGGCGAACTCCTGTGCTGCCGGGCAGACGATCAGCATCTGTGCGCCATTGGCGCGCGCCAATCGCTCCGCCTCAGCTGGCGGGCCGATGAAAGCGGCGATGGTCGCTGCCATCACTTCATTGTTGCGATGGTGGCCGGTCGCGATGACTGCATGATGCGTGCGCTGCAAGAGGTGCGGCCCGATATCGAGCGGCGCCAGCACGACCATCGGCGGCAGCCGGTTGAGCGCGGCGACGCTTCGGGCATCGACACAGGGCGGCGCATCATCGGCAGCGGCATTGCCCCCTGCTTGCCCGGTTTCGGCCGGAACAATGGCAAGGATCAGTGCGGCCATCAGCGCCGCGCTCGCCGGGGGCAGCGCAATGGCGCTGGCGATGGAGGCGAAAATGCGCGGGATGGTTGAACCAATCGCTCGTGCGCGCCTCCACATTATCATGCCGAGCATCGCGCAGCCGGGCAGGGCATAGAGATGCGCAACCAATGCCGTGCGCAGCACCAGCAGCGCCAGCAGTGACGCGCCCACCACCGCCGCGCCAAGGATCAGCCAGCGCCGTTGCATGGCGGGCTCGCCCGCCGCTCCGCGCCAGCCCAGCCATGTGCCAATCAGGCCGGTGATCAGCGGCGCGACCGCAAAGGCGGTGACTTGGTCGAGCTCCGACCAGACCGGCAGGCCTTCACGGACATTCGCATACCAATAGGTGACCACAGCCGGGTCGAGCGCGGCGAACGGCCCGGCGGCACAGGCGGGCTCCGTGCCCAGCAGTGCGGCCAGCGATGCCGCCCCCGCCACCCCGAGCAGGGCGATCCGCGCCACCATTACCGGCCAGCGCCGGTCGATCAGCGGGGCAAATGCGCCCACCAGCAAGGCGGCAGTCGTCAGCGCGGCCAGATAAGGGAGCGACAGCGCATCGCACCATGTCTGCACCAATGCATCCGGCCCGCGCGTCAGAAATTGCAGCGCCATCGCGGCGGCTGCCAGCGTCGCGAGATAGGCGGTCAGTCTGCGCTGGGCCGCGACGGTTCCGGTCCAGATCCATTCCGCCGCCATGATTGCGGCGAATAGCGCGATGGCCGGCAGCCCTTCGAGTGAAATGGCCAGCAAGGCCGCGCCCACCACGCCCGCCAGCGCGCCGTCACTCGCGCGGGGTGCGCGCAGCACCAGCGCCAGCAGCGCCAGACTCAGCAATATCTGCCAGCCATGATGGTCGATGCGCAGCGGCGCGAACTGGTAGAGGACCAAATAATCGGTCGCGAGCAACGCCGTCGCGACCATCGCGAACAGCCGTGTGCCGAGGCTCGCTGCCACCCTTGCGAACAGCGCAAAGGCGAGGCCGAGCAGGATCAGCGGAATGGTCGCGGCAACAATCATTTCGGCCAGCACCTGTCCGGTGATTGGCGTCAGCAGCAAAATGCCCGCGGCAATCGGCGCGTCGACCAGGCGTGACCAGTGCATCAGCCCGCCACCGCCCGCCGGATTGATGCGATATTGGCTGACATCCCACCAGGCCTGTCCGGCGATGAGGTCGCGCACCTGCACCAGGCGCAGCGCATCGTCAGGATCGACGGTATCGATGCGGGTGATGCTGCCCCATCCGCTCACCAGCATGGCGGCTGCAACCAGCAGCCACAGGATGATGGCCGCACGCAGCGGGGTGAGGCGGGCAAAGAAGGCGGCGATCATGGTCGCAGAGTGACAGGATCAGGCGCGAAAGACGATATGGCGGCGCAGCATATAGGTCGTCTGGAATGCGACGATGATCGCCACCAGCTTGGCAAGGCGCGGGTCGATGCTGATCGCGTCACCCCCGCCGACAATGGCCATGGTGATGATGAGGCCGACCAGCGCGGAGCCGACAAACAGCGCCTTTTGCCGAGTGCGCTCGCCGCTGCCCTTTTCCGCCGCGCCGTCGGCAAAGACGATGCGGCTCGAAATCAGCCAGTGGACGATGATGCCGGTGCAATAGCCGGTGGCCGATGCGCCGATGGCGGTCATCCCGCTTGCCAGCAGCGCGAGGAACAGGCCGACGTCGGTGGCGAGCGCGGCAACGCTCGCCATCACATAGCGTATCCAGCGCCAGTCCATGCGCCGGGCGCGGGCGGCCATCGCCCCCATCGCGCCCCAGCGCCGACGTGTCGCAAGGCCCCCCGCCATGATCCTCAGGCCGCCTTGGCGATACGTGCCGGAACATCGCGGACGGATGCCAGCGCGGCCCGTTCGCCTTCGCTGCCGCTCTCGTGATATTCGGCGTCTTCGTTGACCTGCCAGATGTCATACACCCGCTCGCCGGCGACGATATTCTTCACCGTCAGCATCGCGGTCATCATCGCATGGTCCTGATTGTTGTACCGGTGCATGCCGTTGCGGCCGACCATGTGCAGCGTCGGATAGCGTGCTTCCAGTTCCGCGCGCATCGCCTCGACATTGGCGGCATAGCTCTCGTCATAGACCGGATAGGCCTTTTCCTGACGGACCACCGCGCCGCCGACCACATCCTCGGCGCGGGTCAGGCCCAGCGTGGCGAGCTCGGACGTGGCGAGCGTGATCAGATCCTCGTCGCTCGAAGACCACAGGCCGTCACCTTCGAAGCAGAAATATTCGAGGCCGACGCAGGCAAGGCTCGGGTCAGGCACCATTTCGGGGGACCAGCTGCGGAAATTCTGCACGCGGCCGACCTTCACCTTGCTGTCGTGGATGTAGATCCAATTGTCCGGGAACAGATCCTCGGACCGGATCATCAGCGCGACGGTCAGGAAGTCCCGATATTTGAGGTCGCTGGCCTGGGCAAAAGTCGCCGGCAGCGGATGGATGCGCGCAGCCAGCTCGCGCATCGGCGCGGAACTGATCACATGGGCGGCATTGATGGTGACAGTCTTGCCGTCGGCCTTGGTCGCGGCCAGCTTCCACCGGCCGGTCGTCTGGTCCTGGGTCAGCTGCTTGAAACTGTGGCCCATCAGCACATGGTTGCCGCCGGCGACCACGAAGTCGCGCGCTGCTTCCCACATCATGCCCGGCCCCTGCCGCGGATAGCGGAATGTTTCGAGCAGGGTCTTGGTTTCCATGCCGTCATTGGGCTTTTTGTTGAGGCCCAGACTGCGCTTGAGGCCATCCATCACCGCCGCGCCGAGGCTCAGCCCCTTGATGCGCTGCGCCGCCCAGTCCGCGCTCATCTCGTCGCACGGCATGCCCCACACCTTCTCGGTATAGGTCTTGAAAAAGATCGAATAGAGCTTCCAGCCGAACTGGTTTGCGGTCCAATCCTCGAAACTCTTCACCTCGCGGTTGGGGAACATCTTCGCCCAGGCGTAGCTCGCCATGCACAGGCTCGACCGCCAGATGCCGAGGTTGAACAGCGCCTCGAACGCGCGCAGCGGATAGGAATAGAATTTGCCCTCATAATAGATGCGGCTCATGCGCGGCCGCTGGATGAAATCATCCGGCAAAATCTCGTTCCACAGGTCGACCACTTCCTTCGACTTGGAAAAGAAACGGTGGCCGCCGATGTCGAAACGGAATCCCTCATGCTCCACCGTGCGGCTGATGCCGCCGACATAGCGCTCGTCCTTTTCGATGACGGTGACCTTATAGCCCTGCTTGGTCAGCAGATAGGCAGCCGTCAGGCCGGCCGGACCCGCGCCAATGATCGCGACGTCCACGCTGGTCGGGGAATGGGGCATCTCGTCTGGTCTCCCTTGGCATTGCGCTCAGCCATGGGAGATGAAGGAAGGCTTCTAAGGAATGGTTAACGGGGCGGTAGCAATCGCACCAAAAATGGACCTCAGTGCCGGAAATGGCGCATGCCGGTGAAGATCATGGCGAGGCCATGTTCGTCGGCCGCCGCGATCACCTCATCGTCGCGCATCGACCCGCCGGGCTGGATCACACAGGTCGCGCCCGCCTCGGCTGCCGCGAGCAGGCCGTCGGCAAAGGGAAAGAATGCGTCGGAGGCGACTGCGCTGCCGACCGTCAGCGGGCTTGCCCAGCCGAAATGCTCTGCGGCTTCGGCGGCCTTCATGGCGGCGATGCGTGCGCTGTCGCGGCGGTTCATCTGGCCCGCGCCGATCCCGGCGGTCGCGCCGCCCTTGGCATAGACGATGGCGTTGGACTTCACATGCTTGGCGACGGTCCAGGCGAACAGCGCATCCTCCATTTCCTGCGCCGTCGGCTGGCGCTGCGTCACCACTTTAAGGTCGCCGGCGGTCACGCGGCCATTGTCGCGCGTCTGCACCAGCCAGCCGCCGAGCATCGACCGGGCGACAAGGCCGCCGCGCGCGGGGTCAGGCAAAGTGCCGGTCAGCAACAGGCGCAAATTCTTCTTTTTTGCGAACACCGCACGCGCATCGGCATCGGCATCGGGCGCAACCACCACTTCGGTGAAAATCTCGGTGATCGCTTCGGCCGTTGCGCCGTCGATCGGGCCGTTGAGCGCGATGATCCCGCCGAACGCCGAAACATGGTCGCACTCGAATGCCTTGCGATAGGCCTCGCCCAGCGTCCCGCCGGTTGCCACGCCGCACGGATTGGCATGTTTGACGATAACGCACGCCGGCCCGCCGTCGCGGAATTCGGCAACCAGCTCCAGCGCGGCATCGGCATCGTTCAGATTGTTGAAGGACAATTCCTTGCCCTGCACCTGTTCGGCCTGTCCGATGCCCGTGCCATGTGGGCCGGCCGGGCGATAGAATGCTGCGGCCTGATGCGGGTTCTCGCCATAGCGCAGCACGGTCGGCGCCTCGGCGATGAAGGGCAGCGTGTCGGGGAACATCTGGCCCTGGTCGGAAAATCCGAACCAGCTGGCGATCATGCTGTCATAGGTGGCGGTGTGCGCGAATGCCTTGGCGGCGAGGCGGCGGCGGAATGCCATATCGGTCGCGCCCTCGGCGGCGACTGTCGCATAGTCGGCCGGGTCGGTGAGGATAGCGACATCGTCATGGTTCTTGGCAGCTGAGCGCACCATCGCCGGGCCGCCAATGTCGATATTCTCGATAATCTCGTCGCGGTCCGCGCCCTTCGCGACTGTTGCGGCAAAGGGGTAGAGGTTGACGACCACCAGATCGATCGGCCCGATGCCGTGGGCGTCCATCGCGGCGCGGTGCCCGGCATCCCCGCGCACTGCCAATATGCCGCCATGCACCATCGGGTGCAGCGTCTTCACCCGCCCGTCCATCATCTCGGGGAACCCGGTCAGCTCGGACACGTCCTTCACCGCCAGCCCCGCATCGCGCAGCGCCTTTGCCGTGCCGCCGGTCGACACCAGCTCGACCCCATGGCCGGCGAGCGCGGTGGCCAGCTCGACAATGCCATTCTTGTCGGAAACGGACAGAAGCGCGCGGCGGATGGAGATACGATCGGTCATGGCAGGCTTTCCCCGGGGAGCGTGATGGGCTGCCCGTTAGGCAATGGCGGTGCTTGTCACAAGCCAGCGTTGCGAGAATTTCAGCCGATCATCCGCAGCAGCCAGCCGACGCTGGCGCCACCGGCCGGAACCGTGCCGGACAGCTCGATCTGATACGCCGGGGTCGGGCGTCCTTCGCCATCGACCCACAGGCTGTCGTCGATGCGCACGCTCGCGCCCGCGCAGCGCAATTGCCACAGCGCGCCGCCGCTGAGCCGCAGCAGCACGGCCTGACCGTCGGCGGTCATGCTCGGCTCCACGTCGGGGCCGAGGTGGAAACGGATGGCAAAGGGCAGGCCATCGGTGCGGCGCTTGCGCCCCTTGGGCAACAGCATGTCCTCGCCGCGCAATTCATGCCCGGAACTGGCGAGGATCAGCAGGCGGCGGTGCAGAAAACCATGCCGCTTCACATAGCCGTCATGGCTCACTTCGATGCGGCTGCCGCCCTCGATCTCGCGCCGCTCGACCTCGACTTCGGTCACGCCCTTGCCGAGCGTGCCATCGGGCAGGATCGCGGTGCTGTTCTGGTCATCCAGTGTCAGCGTCGAATGGGCGGCGGTGGTTCTGAGGCCGCGGGCCAGCTCTCCGGGGATCAGCGCGCCCGCCAGCGCCGCGCCACCGCAATTGACGATGATGCGATGTGGCCCGTCCGAAAATTCGATGGCGAGGGTGGATGCGCACCCGGCATCGGTCGCGCGCGCGATCGGTGGCGGAGCGGCATCGACTTGCAGCAGCGCCCGGCCTGCGGTCAGACGCTGATAGCCCCAGTCGCGGGCCTGGCGCAGCGGGCGCGAGCGCACCCCGCTCGCGGCGATAACGGCCTGCACCTTTTCGGGTGAGGTTGCGCCGCTGCCCTGCCAGCTACCCAGGCCGCCGTCGCCATGCATCAGGCCGGTGAGTGCGGGGACAGCGACTGCCAATGTCTCGTTGATCCACGCCGGCGTTTCGATCCGCCGCAGCGCATAGACGCGGGACAGCATCGACAGGATGGCGATGGCATCCGCCTGCATGGCGGGTGCGCGGCTGATCGTTCCGCCATCGGCATAGAAACAGGTCAGCAGGGCGTTGCGCAGCCCGGCTTCGCCAAAGGCGCGGCGCGGCTCTCCGCCCGGCAGCGCCAGGCCGGCCGCGACGACACCCGCCCAGGCAACCAGCTGCGGCACGCCGGCGCGCGCGCTATCGGCTGTCCGGTCGAGGTGGCGGGCCGTGCGCGCCACGGCGTTCAGCGTGCGTGACCGGTGGACGATATCATCGCTGCCGAGCAGCGCGGGCGCATAGGCCAGCCAGAACAGGATGCGCCATCCGGCATTGTCGGGCCGCCATGCCGGCTCGCTGATCAACTCGTCATGCGCGTCGAGCCAGCGGCGCTGCAGGGCCTCGGCAATCGGCGCGACATCTTGCCGCGTACCCGCTGCGGCCAGATCGCGCAGCCAGGCAAAGCTGTGGATGTAATCGGCGAAGGCGGGTGGCACCGGCATGTTGCCGAAATCGAGCCGCGCTGTCGGCTGCTTGAGCCCGCGGAACAGGAAATGCCCGGCGCGCAGGGCCTTGCCCGCCGCCGGATCGCCGGGGATCGGGTCTTCGGGAACGCCCAGCAGCTTCAGCGGGAAACGCCCTTTCAGGCGCAGCGCATGGAGCGGGGTGCGCCAGGTCAGGCGATAGAATCGCGCCGCAATGCGATCGGTCAGGCTCGCCCCGCGATCATCGGACAGGCGGATCAGCCGCTTGCCGGTTTCGATGGTGTCGGGCGCTTCTTCGGAAACCGGCTCGATGTCGCGCATCCCCATGCGCGGCGGCGCCGGCTCCTGTCCGTCCAGGCCGCGCGCGGGCGGCACAAGATGGGGTCCTGCGTTCATGCCCGGCGTAGCCCCGCGATATTGGCGGCATAATGGTCAGGCCCGCCTTTGAAGCTCGCGGATCCGGCGACCAGAACATCCGCGCCTGCCGCAATGGCCATCGGTGCGGTGCGTGCATCGATGCCGCCGTCGACCTCCAGCCTGATGTCGCGCCCGCTCTTGTCGATCATCGTCCGCACGGCCGAAATCTTGCGCAGCTGGCTGTCGATGAAACTCTGCCCGCCGAACCCCGGATTGACGCTCATGATGAGGACCAGGTCGACTTCCTCGATCAGGTAATCGATCATCTTGGCCGGGGTCGCGGGGTTCAGCACAATGCCCGCCTTCTTGCCCAGCGCCTTGATCGACTGGACGGTGCGGTGCGCGTGCGGCCCGGCTTCGGGGTGAAAGGAGATGATGTCCGCACCTGCTTCGGCAAAGGCCTCCAGATAGGGGTCGACCGGCGCGATCATCAGATGGACGTCAAACGGCTTGGCGCTGTGCGGGCGCAAAGCCTTCACCACCGCAGGGCCAATGGTGATGTTGGGCACGAAATGGCCGTCCATCACGTCGATGTGGATCCAGTCGGCGCCCGCGGCATCGATGGCGCGAACCTCCTCGCCAAGCCGCGCGAAATCGGCGGAAAGAATGGAAGGAGCGATGCGGACGGGCTGTGGTGCTGTCATGGTTGATATCAGGCTCTAGCGGTGTTGCGAATCGCGGGCAACAGCCCTGCGGCATCCATTCGCATCAATGCGGCAAAGCGCTTTATGGCGGTGCGCCAAATGGTTATCTCTGCTCCATGATCAGGACATGGTTCGATCCCGCACAGCGCGCTCACGCGCCCGCCGTGGAGCTTCACAACGGCGCTTTCGTGCCCACTGCAGACACCCAGTCACGCGTTGATGCGCTGCTCTCCGCTGTGCCGGATACAGAGGCGCCGGATGATCATGGCCTCGCCCCGATCCTCGCCGTGCATGATGCGGCCTATGTCGATTTCCTGCGCAACGCCCATGCCGACTGGCAGGCGGCGGGCCGGCCGGGTGATGTCTTCCCCTATGTCTTTCCGATTGTCGGGCGCAGGCCGCTCGCGCTCCAACGGATTGATGCGCGGATTGGTGCCCATGCCTATGATATGGCGACCCCGATCTCGGCCGGCACCTGGGATGCAGCCTATGCCAATGCGCAAGTCGCACTGAGCGCGCTCGCGCCCTTGCTGGCAGGGGACGCGCGCACCACCCTCGCGCTCTGCCGCCCGCCCGGCCACCATGCCGGGCGCGATTATTTCGGCGGCTATTGCTACCTCAACAATGCCGCCATCGCGGCGCAAGCGGCGGTCGATGCGGGACGCCGGGTCGCGATCCTCGATATCGACTATCATCATGGCAACGGCACACAGGACATCTTCTACGGCAGCGCCAACCCGCTGTTCGTCTCCATCCATGCCGATCCGGTGCGCGATTATCCCTTCTACTGGGGCCATGCGGATGAGGAGGGTGAGGGCGAAGGGGCTGGCGCGACCATCAACCTGCCGCTGCCGCAAGGAACCACGCTCGCCACCTATCGCCCGGCCCTGGCCCGGGCGCTGGCGGCGATATCGGCATGGGGCGCGGACATCATCCTGCTCAGCTTCGGGGCCGACACTTTTGTCGGCGATCCCATTTCGCACTTCGCGCTGGAAACGGCGGACTATCGCCTTCTGGCACAGGATATCGCCGCCCTCGGCCTGCCCACCCTCATCCTGATGGAGGGCGGCTATGCGGTCGATGCGCTCGGCGCCAACTTGGGGAGCCTCTTGTCAGGATTCCCCGCCTGACCCCGGCGGCCGCCCGCGCTTCGGCGTCTCGCTCACCGGCACCTTGACGCCCCGCCGCGCCAGCGCCTCGCGCAGCAGCATCTCGATTTCGGCATTGACGCTCCTCAGGTCCGCCGCCGCCGCCCGCTCGACCGCCGCGTGGAGCGCGGGGTCGAGCCGGAGCGGAAAGGGCTTGCGGGGCGGCGCGGGCATGATGGCTTACTGGTACAGCGTGCCCGCGTTGACCACCGGCTGGGTATCGCGCTCGCCGCACAGCACCACCATCAGGTTGGAAACCATCGCCGCGCGTCGCTCGTCATCCAGCTCCACCACCTTCTTTTCGGACAGCTGGGTCAGCGCCATCTCGACCATCGTCACCGCGCCTTCGACCAGCTTCTTGCGCGCGGCTATCACCGCCTCGGCCTGCTGGCGGCGCAGCATGGCACCCGCGATTTCCGGCGCGTAGGCGAGGTGGGTGAGACCGCATTCGTCGACTGTGATGCCCGCCACTGCCAGCCGCTCGATCAGCGCCGCACGCAGCTCGACACCAACCTCGTCATGGTTACCGCGCAGCGTCACTTCCTTGTGCTCGATGTCGTCATACGGATAGCGTGACCCGATCGATCGCACCGCCGCCTCGATCTGCGCCATCACAAATTCCTTGTAATCCTCGACATCGAACAATGCCTGCGCCGTGTCCGTCACGCGCCACACCACCTGGCAGGCGATCTCGATCGGGTTGCCGCGCAGGTCGTTGACCTTCAGCTTTTCGGAAATGACGTTGTTGGCGCGCACCGCGATCTTGGTGCGCGTCAGCCAGGGCAGCACCCAGCGCAGCCCCTCGGTCCGGTCAGTGCCCTTGTAGCTGCCGAACAGCTGGATCGCCGCCGCCTCATTGGGGTTGATCATGTAGAAGCCGGAAAGGATTGCCGAGCCAAGCAGCCCGCAGGCGGCGACTAGGCCCCATTTCCAACCGATCTCGTCGCCGGTGAAGTTGGTGACTGTGGCCCAGACGGTCACCAGCACCAGCAACAGCCCGACCAACAACATGGCATAACCACTCGTGGTCGCGGCGCGCACTTCGCGGCTACGGTTAAGCGCCTGCGTGGATTCGGTCATCTACTCCTCCCCTTAAATACGATATCATAATTATATCGTTTCAGGGGGGAGTCAAGATCGGCTCCGCCGCGTTCAAATGTCCCCGAAATGGCGCAGCGCGGCTGGCGCGATCACATCGCCCCATTCCTGCACGAAATGCCCGCCGCCTTCGATTTCCATCGGGGGCGGGCAGCCGCGGATCACGCGCCTCAGCGCCGCCATCACCGGCGGGCCGAGCACAGGATCGGCCATGCCCACCGCCATGAAACTGGGGCCGTCCCACTCGCTTGACCAGAAGTTTGCGGCCGCGCGGCTGATGTCCGCGCCTTCCATGTCCGGCGTCACCGGCACCAGCGCCGGGAATATCTGCGCGCCCGCCTTATATTCGGCTGACGGATAGGGCGCGTCATAGGCGGCGATCTCGGCCGGCGTCAGATGCGGGGTGCCGCGTGCGATCAGCGCGCCGACCGGCAGGTCGGGCGTCCGCAGGGCATAGGCTTTCCAGGCATCAAAGCCCGGCCCCGGCGTCTGCCCGGTGGCGAGCGTGGTGTTCATGACGATCAGGCGGGACAGCCGCTTGCGAAACGCGGGATCGACCGGCAGCGTCAGGCCGATCAGGCCGCCCCAGTCCTGCACCACCAGCGTGATGTTGCTAAGGTCGAGCCGCTCGACCAGCGCGAGCAACGCGTTGCGGTGAAAGCTGAAACTATAGTCGCTTTGCTCCACCGGCTTGTCCGACCGGCCGAACCCGAACAGGTCGGGCGCCACCACCCGCGCGCCTGCGTTCAGGAAATGCGGGATCATCCGGCGATAGAGGAATGACCAGCTCGGCTCGCCGTGGAGGCACAGGAATGTGCGCGGCGCATCGGCCGGCCCCGCGTCGATCCGCGCCATGCGCAGGCCCGCATAGCCGGGCAGATCATCGACATAGGCGACCGGAAAATCAAAATCGGGGACGGCGGCAAAGGCCTCGTCGGGCGTGCGCAGGGCTTTCATCGCCGTCCCCTCTTTTGTCATTCCGTCGGGAAACCCCGGCTGCGCAGCAGCGCCGCGACATCCGGGTCGCGGCCGCGGAACTGGCGGTATGCTTCGGCCCGGTCGGTCTCATTGCCGGTGGACAGCAGCAGGGTGCGGAACCGGTCGGCCGTCGCCCGGTCCCACGCATTGCCGGTTTCGGTGAATGCGGCCCAGGTGTCGGCGTCCATCACTTCCGACCAGAGATAGCTGTAATAGCCCGCCGAATAGGCGTCGGAACTGAACAGATGGCCGAACTGCGGCAGGCGGTGGCGCATCACAATCTCGCGCGGCATGCCCAGTTCCGCCAGCGCCTCGCGCTCGAACGCGGCGATGTCGGTCACCGGCGTTGACCGGTTGTGCAACATCATGTCCAGAATGCCGCTGGCGAGGAACTCGACCGTGGCAAAGCCCTGGTTGAACTTGTCGCTGTCGAGGATCTTCTGGCGCAATTCCTGCGGCATCGGTTCACCGGTGCGATAATGCAGCGCGAACCGGTCGAGGATCTCCGGCGTCAGCAGCCACTTTTCATGCACCTGGCTCGGATATTCCACGAAGTCGCGCGGCACGCCGCCCAACTCGGGATAATGGATGTCATAGAGCAGGAAGTGGATGCCATGACCGAATTCGTGGAACAGCGTCGTCGCATCGTCGAGGCTGATCAGCGTCGGCTCGCCATTGGCGCCTTGGGTGAAATTGTTGTTGTTTGACGCGATCGGGGTCGCGGCCGGGGCCATGCGCTGCTGGTCGCGATAGGTGGTCATCCACGCGCCGGAACGCTTTCCGTCCCGCGCGAAATTGTCGAGATAGAATACGCCGATGTGCGCGCCGGTGCGGCTGTTGGTCACTTCGAACGTGCGGACATTCGGCTCGAACACCGGGATCGTCCCCGTATTCTCGCGGAACGCCATGTCGTAAAGCTGGCCGGCCATGAAGAACATGGCGTTGACCATGTTGTTCAGCTCCAGATACGGCTTCACTTCCTCTTCGGACAGGTCGTAGCGCGCCTTGCGCACCTTTTCGGCATAATAGCGGTAATCCCACGGCTCGATGGTGATGCTCGCGGTGCCATTGGCCTGCGCTTCGGCGTCGGCGATGGCCTGCATGTCGGCCACTTCCTCGCGCACGCGGGCGACCGCGGGGCGCCACACCCGCATCATCAGATCCATCGCCCGGTCGGGGTCCTGCGCCATCGTGTCGGACATCCGGAAATGGGCGTGCGTCTCGAACCCGAGCAACGCTGCCCGCTGCTGCCGGAGCTCCAGGATACGGGCGACGGTTGCTGCCGTGTTGCTGTCGCCGGGATTGTCGCCGCGGCTCACGAAGGCGCGCCACACCCGCTCGCGCAGGGCCCGGTTGTGCGTGAACTGCAGCACCGGCTGGGCGGAGGAACGCGTGTTCTTGATCGCCCACTCGCCCGGCCGGCCAGCAGCCGCAGCGGCAGAGGCGAGGCTCGCCTTGAAACTGTCAGGCAGGCCGGCGAGCTCGGCTTCGTCGGTCACGAATGTGAATGTCTGCTCGTCGGCGAGCAGCTTGGCGGAAAATTGGGAGAATAGCCCGGCCAGCTCGGTGTTGATCGCGGTCAGCTGGGCCTTGCCCGCCGCGTCGAGGTTGGCGCCATTGCGCACATATTCCTCGTAGGTCCGCTCCACGATCCGCATCTGCTGCGCATCGAGGCCGAGGCTCGCGCGCCGGTCATAGACCGATTTGTAGCGCTGGAAGAGCTTGTCATCGAGCCGCAGCTCATCAAAGAAAGCCGACAGCCGCGGCTCCCACTCCGCCTCGATCTCGCGCACCCGCGGGCTGGACAGGTTGGATGTCTGCACACCCCAATAGCTGTAGAGCCGGTCAAACATGCCGCAGGTCCGCATCATCGCGACATGGACATTTTCGAACGTTGCTTCGGCGGGGTTGTCACGCACCGCCTGCACGTCGCGGCGGCACTCGTCCATCGCGGCGGTGAATGCGGCGGGGAACAGTTCCGGGGTCATCTGGTCCCATGCCGGCACGCCGCCATAGGGTCCGGTATACTCGGCGGTCAGGATATTGCCGGCCGGTGCCGGCGTCGCAGCCGGCGCAGCAGCAGAGGCGGCGGCAGAGGCAGATGCAGGGGCTGGCGCGGCGGCAGCGACAGTGGCCATGGGTTCGCTCGCTATGGTGGCGGGGGTATAGGCGGCAAGCAGGCTGGTGCCAGCCAGCAGCATCAGATGGCGTGAACGCATCGGGGGAATGTCCTCTTCCAAAACAAGGTGCAATCGCAAAGCGGGGATGCAAGGGCCGACCATTGCCGGTCCCGAGATGGCCCGATGCTTAACGGCGGAGGCAGAGGCGGGCAACAGGGGGGTGAGGGGGGACGTAGCGATCCCTCCACCGTTCCGCTAAGGGGGCCGCAATGACCTCCCCCCTCCTCCTCCCCGCGATCCTTTCCGCGCTCGCCATGACCGCGATTGTCGGGGTGCGCTATCTCGCCGTGTCGGGGCTGTTTGCCGCGCTCACCGCGCGGGTGCGGCCGGGGCTGTATCGGGGGTTGGAACCGCAGATGCGGCGGGAAATCCTGTGGAGCCTCGCCAGCGCCGCCATCTATGGCGTGCCTGCGGGGCTGGTCGCCTGGGGCTGGCAGTCGCTGGGGTGGACGCGCATCTATTCGGACTGGTCGGCCTTTCCGCTCTGGTATGCGCCGCTCTCGCTGCTCGCTTACCTGTTTCTCCATGACACATGGTTTTACTGGACCCACCGGCTGATGCACCGGCCCTGGTGGTTCCGGCGGATGCACGCCGTCCATCATGACAGCCGCCCGCCCACCGCATGGGCGGCGATGAGCTTTCACCCGTGGGAGGCGCTGACCGGCGCGCTCGTCGTGCCGCTACTCGTGTTCGTCATCCCCATCCATGTCGCGGTGCTTGGGCTGGTGCTTGCCATCATGACATTCATGGGCGTAACGAATCATATGGGGTGGGAAGTGTTCCCGCGCTGGCTCGTTCATGGGCCGTTGGGAAAATGGCTGATAACGGCCAGCCATCATGAACGGCATCATGCGGAGTATCGCTGCAACTATGGCCTCTATTTCCGTTTCTGGGACCGGCTTTGCGGCACCGACCGCGGCCTTGGGCATTTTGGCAGCGGCGATGCTGCTGGGCGGGTCGCCCGCGATCGCAAGCCCGCCTGAGGGCGGCGCCGTCACCCTGACCATAGAAAATGTGCGCAACACGCGCGGGGTGCTGCGCATCTGCCTCACCGCCAATCCGCGCGCCTTCCCCGATTGCTCGCGGGATAGGAATGCGCGCACCCTTTCCATCCCTGCCAACCAGACCAGCGCACGCTTTGATGGCCTGCCCGCGGGCACCTATGCCGTTTCGCTGATCCATGATGAAAATGGCAATGGCCGCATGGATATGGCCCTTGTCATGCCGCGCGAAGGCTTCGGCTTTTCGCGCAACCCGGCCATCGGCATGGGCCCGCCCAGCTTCGGCTCGGCCTCCTTCGCAGTCGCCACCGCCCCGGTCAGCCAGACCGTGCGGGTGCGCTACATGCTCTGACCCGATCTGCGCAGCGCGGCCAGCGCTGCGGCGTCGCGCCATGTCCGCCCGTCATACAGGCCTGCCGGCGCGGAATAGGCATCGGCATCGCGCAGCGGATTGGTGGCGAGCAGCAGGATATCGGCCGGGCCATCGACGCGGATCCGCCCTGGCATCGCTGCCCCGCCAAACAGTCGCCCGGGCAGCAAGGTCGCCGATTGCAGCACCGCGAGCGGAGACAAACCGGCTTCGGCAAGCAGGCTGAGCTCCTGTGACAGCGCGGCCCCTGCGGCGGCGCAAAAGGCTGGACTGTCGGACCCGGCGATGATCGGCACCCCGGCATCGATCAGGATCCGCAACAGCCGCTGGCCCGCCGCGGGCAATTGGGCTTGTCCGTCTCTGTCCAGCCCGTTGAACTGCTGGCGATAGAGCGTGCAATTGTCCTGCGCCCAATCAGCCAATGTTGCCGATGCTGCATCGGCCTTTTCCGATGACAGGAACCCCGCCACCATGGTCGGTGTCAGGACCAGCCCTGCCGCGGCGGCATTGCGCATCGCCGTGCGACAGCCGGTCGTGTCGGCAGCTTCGGCAAAGGCAAAGGTGATGGCCGGGATCGATTCGCCAGACCCGCCAAAGCGGGCCGCAATCACCCGTTCGAAATAGCCTGTGGAATCAGGCACGCATTCCGCAAAAGTGCTGAAGTCGGCATGTTCGATCGTCATCATGCCGATCCGCGCCTGCTCCGCCAGGGCCAGTCCATCCTGCGCATGGCCGGCTACCGTCAGCCCGCGTGCGCGCGCCGCCTCGACCAGCGCGGTCAGCCGGGCCGCATCAAAGCCGGCATAGGCCTTGATGAAATCGGCCCCGGTATCGGCAAGCCGGTTGACGGCCGTGGTCATCGCCGCGGCATCCGGCGTCACCAGCTGGCCCGATGCGTCGCCATAGGGCAGCGCAAATGTCCAAAAGGTCGGCCCTGCAGTGATGATGCGCGGCGCCGGCGTGTCGGCCGCCCTCAGCAACGGCAGAATTTCGGCCCCAGCCGCGGGGCTGGAGCCCATGTCACGGACATGGGCAATGCCATGGCCGACCATCGCCGCTGCCTGTTCCCGGGCGGCGACGGGACCGTTCTGCATCAGGTGGACATGGGCGTCCCACAAGGCCGGGATGGCATAGGCGCCGCCGCCATCAATCACGCGCATTGCCGGATGCCCGGCCCCGCTGATCGCCGCATCGCTGACGATGGACAGGATGATGTCGCCCCGGATGATGATGGCCTGGTTGCGGGCTATGTCCCCCGTGGCGGTGTCAATCACATGGATGTTGCGCAACACCAGATCGGCATTGCTGCGTCGGTCAGGCTGGTCGGACAATTGGGCCGCGCTTGGCGTCGGGAAAACGCCTGCAGCCAGCAACACAGCAAGCAAAGGGGTAAGCCAGCGCATGGTGATCACCCGGCAGCGACGCCGCTCGTCGGCGCAGCCGTCATGCTTCGCCGTTCAGCTCTTGCTGTCAAGCTCGGCAGCAGCTCTGCGGGTCTCGCCAACTTGCCGATACAGCGCCCGCACCACCGCGACATTGACGATGGCGAGCAGGCCGGCAAGGGCCGCTGCTGTCGCCGCCGCCCATGCGGCAAAGCGCCATCCGTCCGGCCCCGTGCGCGCAACCACTGCGGCGATCAGCGCGACGGCGAGCAGCACCCAGCCGGTGCGCCGCGCGCGCTCGATCAACGGCGGTTCGGGGCGGCTCGGTGCGGGTGCAGGTGCGGGGGCGGTGTCTTGTTCGGCCATCGCCGCCCCATAGACCCAAGGCGGGGTTGCAGGCCAGCCTGCCTCGGCCGATGATGCGCCTGCGCCCGGCGCAACCATATCGCTGCCGCCACGTTGCCCGCATTCCGGCTATCGGCCCAGCCAGTTCCAAGGACCAGACGTCCGTGCCCATGCTCTCCCGCCTCGCTCTTCTCGCGCTTGCGCCGCTCGTCTGCGCTGTCCCCGCTGCCGCGCAGGATGTCCCGCCGCTGCTCGAACCGCCTGTCTCGGCGAGCCAAGGCCCCCCCGGCCAGGCCAATGTGTTCGCCGGTGATCATCTCACCCTCGGTTTCGGCGCGGGCTATCGCGCGTCCTATGAAGGGTCGGACGATTATCTCCTCAACCCCGCGCCGCTGCTGCGCGGCAGTTTCGGCGGCGTCGATTTCGAAGCACGCGGCCCCGGCCTCGCGCTCGATCTCATCCCCGATACGCCGCGCGCGAAGGTCGATTTTCTCGCCGGGCCCGCCTTTCGCGTGAATCTCAATCGCGTGAACCAGATCAAGGATCCGGTGGTGCGCCGCCTGGGGGAACGCGATGCCGCAATCGAAGGCGGCGGCTTTGCCGGGGTCAGCGTCAACGGCGTCACCAACCCGTTCGATAGCCTCAGCTTCCGTATCGATATGCTCACCGATCTGGGGGATGTGCATAATGGCACGCTCATCTCCCCCTCGGTCGGTTTCTCGACCCCGCTCAGCCGCGCGCTGTTCGCTGCGGTCAGCGTCGATGCGACGCATGCCAGCGGCAATTATATGCGGTCGGAATTTGGCGTGACCGCGGCCGGCGCCCTCGCCAGCGGCCTCCCCGCCTTCACCCCTGACAGCGGATGGAAAAGCGCGGGGGCCAGCATCGTCCTCGCCTATGATCTGTCCGGCAACGGGCTCGACGGCGGCTGGGGCCTGTTCGGCCTCACCAGCTACAACCGCCTGCTCAATGATGCCGCGCGCAGCCCGATTGTCTCGGTACGCGGTGATCGCGACCAATGGTTCCTCGCCGCCGGGGTCAGCTACACCTTCTGATCCTCGCGCCCCATCCTCAGATCGCGTTGACCGGCAGCTTGAGGTAGACATGCCCCCCCGGCGTCGTAGGCGGCATGGCCCCGGCGCGGATGTTGACCTGCAGCGATGGCAGGATCAGCTGCGGCGCGCTCAGCGTCGCGTCGCGCGCGGTGCGCATGGCCACAAACTCTGCCTCGCTTACCCCGTCATGCACATGGATATTGCCCTTGCGCTGTTCGGCAACGCTCGTTTCCCAGACGAACTGGCTGCGCCCGGCGGGCAGATAATCATGGCCGACAAAGATTCGCGTCTCGACCGGCAGGGATAGGATGCGCCGCGTTGACCGGTAGAGCGTTTCCGCACTGCCGCCGGGAAAGTCGGCGCGCGCAGTGCCATAGTCCGGCATGAACAGCGTATCGCCGACAAAGGCTGCATCGCCGATCACATAGGTGACACAGGCTGGCGTATGGCCCGGCGTGTGCAGCACCTTGATCGCCATTTCGCCGAGCGGGAGACTGTCACCCTCTTCGACCAACTGTTCGAACTGGCTGCCGTCGGGCGTGACATCATCGGCCTCGAACAAGGGCGCGAAAATGCCCTGCACGTCGGTGATGTGCCGTCCGATCACCACCGGCGCGCCCGTGCGCTCGCGCAAATGATGCGCGGCGGACAAATGATCGGCATGGACGTGGGTTTCGAGCAGCCAGCGGATCGTCAGCCCCTGCGCCTCTGCCGATGCCAATATGGTGTCGGCGGAGGTGGTGGCGATGCGGCTGTTGTTGGGCGTGAAATCGAGCACCGGGTCAATGATCGCGGCGTCGCGCGTCGCTGGGTCATGCACCAGATAGCTGACCGTGTGGGTCGCGGCATCGAACCAGGCCTGAACAACCGGAGCGGGGGAGGGGGTCATGAGTCGTCTCCTTCTGCTCTAAATATTAGCACTTGCTAATTTAGAATCAAGCGATATATCGGAACCATGTTCGATCTCGCCCGCTTTGACCTCTCGTTGTTCCAGGAAAATGCTGCCCGTGCGGCGGCGCTTTTGCGCCTGCTCGGCAATGAAAGACGGCTGATGATCCTGTGCCAGCTCGCTGATGGCGAATTGTCGGTGGGGGAAATCCAGCCCCGCGTCGGCCTGTCGCAGTCGGCCCTGTCACAGCATCTCGCGCTGCTCAGGGAAGAAGGCGTGGTGACGACGCGGCGGAGCGGCCAGACCATCTATTACCGGCTGGCAGACCCGGCGGCGGCGCGGCTGATCGAAACGCTGGCAGAGCTATTCTGCCCGCCCGACATAAGGAATTGACCATGACTGCCACTCTCTCCCCCCTCTCTCCCGCTGAAGTCCGTGATCGCCTGTCGGCAGGCCGTGCCGTGCTGGTCGACATTCGGGAGGCGGATGAATTCGCCCGCAGCCACATCGCCGGCGCCCGTTCGCAGCCGCTCTCGGTCTGGGAACAGGTGCATCTCTCGGTCGCGCCCGATGCAGACGTCATCTTCACCTGCCGTTCGGGTATGCGCACCCAGGGTGCGTGTGACCGGCTGGCGGCGCGCGTTTCTGGCCCGGCCTTTGTGC
>ERZ1022756.109-NODE-109-length-29665-cov-10.201148_pt1 | contig 29665 bp, 26 predicted proteins | sample MGYA00520902_ERZ1022756 | MGnify/ENA primary metagenome ERZ1022756 (study PRJEB33162, sample SAMN09537601) | freshwater metagenome | isolation source: freshwater | place: Canada:Alberta | collected 2017-07 | study: EMG produced TPA metagenomics assembly of the...
GTACCGACACGAGAAAATCTTCACTTATTTAGTTGTTTTTTAGTTGTAATCCGAACACTAAACCTTAACTTGACACTTCTATCAGTCATTTCTCAGGCGTGTCGTGGGAATTACCCAAAAAGTCCAAAACTGGGCTTTCCAGGACCCCAATTCTTCTAGCAACCTCAGACATTGGCTTTAGCTGGGGCAACCAGCCCCCACAGGCACCCCAAGCCTTGGCTTAGCCTTTAGAGATGAGCGACCTAAACCAAGTCGGCGAGCAAGATAACTGGATCTGCTGGCTTTGTGACAAGCCAGTTGATCCAGACGCCTCGGTGAACTCGGACCTTGGGCCAAGCACGGACAGCTTTGCAGCCACCAGGGTCAAGAAGGGCGCTGCATCAATTGAGCGGTTAGCTCACAGGCAGTGCAACACCCAAAAGGGCAAGATCTCTCCTGTTGTTCCTTGGTCAAAAGAGGTATTTGTGGTGGACCCATCACCGATATTTGAAACCGTTGAGCGCCTTCGCAAAAAAGGCGGCAGGGAAATCATCGCTCGCTGCCCAGGTCAGCGTGAGGCTGAGGAGGCTTCGGAGTGGTTGCTAGATCGACTTAAACGATTAGCTCCTGAACTAGATCTTTCGACCGAGATCAAATCCGGTGGCGGGCAGTATGTTTTGGCACTCAAGGTTTATTAGCCAAAACCAATTAAGCTCTGGCGGTAGACAAATACCTACCTGACAACTGTTGTCACCACCAATTCACTGTGGAGCTCTCCAGTGATTGGAATAAGGCCATTAAGCATTTTCCGCGTAAAAAAATCTAGCTGATTTTATGACTCGAGCATGGCTTTCAAAACCGCTTTATCTATTTTGCCGTTTTGATTTCTTGGCAATTGATCGATTTGTGTGTAGACCGAGGGAGAGCCGAATGGAAAATAGCTTTTGAGAAGTTTTTCTAACCGAACTAGATCTATGTTTTCTTCCCCGACAACAGCTAAGCCAAAGGCACTAATGCCCGATGGTCCCATAACCTCAACCCCAGCACAGTCAGAAATTCCATCCAACGTCAAGACTTTGGACTCAACATCATGAGGTCTGATCTTTACTCCACCAGCGTTTATAACATCGCTGGTTCGACCAGCTAGATGGAGATTACCTTCCTCATCTAGATACCCCAAGTCACCCGGATAAAACCAACCATCCCTAAATGACCTTGCTGACTCAATCATGTCGTTGTGGTAGTAAGTGGCCATATATGAAGTCTTTGTTCTTACAATTCCGATTTCACCCACTGAGACACTCGCACCTGATTCGTTGACGATTTCAATTTCGGCACCATATGCCGGGGGCCCAACCAGGCCTGGTTTGGTATGGGGTTTTCGAATTGAAGTAGATACAACCCCTGTCTCATTTGCGCCGAACAATGTCCGAATCTGAGCTTTTGGAGCCGCATTCTCAAGCACGGTTAACTGCTGATCAGTCACCAAGCTTCCAGATACGAGGAACTCTTCTATTTGGCTCAGAAACCTATCAATCCCCGGGATTTCAACTAGTGACACCAGCTGAGCTGGAGAGGCAACCAATCCTGTGACCTTTACCTTCTCCAGGACAGCCAGGATTCCTTCTGGATTATTGGAAGCAAATACAACTGGCTTTAGGCGAGTCAGCTGCTCTAACTGAGTGAATAGTCCAATTCCAGAGTTGAAGATAAGGCATACCCGAACCAAATCACCGCTGTCAGGTTGGCGGTATGGACCCACGCGCCCTACAAGTTGAGAATCGGTAATCACAACTGCCTTATTTGAACCAGTGGTACCACTTGTATAGATAAGTAGTGCCGGTCGATCCGCTTCAACAAACCCTAAGTCAAAGTCCGTGATCTTCAATTCGGGCTTTAGTGCAACGCCACCGATTTCGAACAGCACAGTTTGCTCGGTCAAAGGGTGTTTGCCAGTGATCGTGACCAACCAGTTTGCGTCCAGTCCTTCCGGAACTTTCAAGAACCCAAACAAGCTGCAACTGGTTGCACCCAAAAGAAACAGAGCGTGTTTGGCAAAAAAATCCAAATCCATAGGCAGATCTATTGCAACCAAATCGCCACTTGTGATTCCCCGACTTCTAAGAAATTCAGCCATTGAAAAAATCGCAACGCTGGCTTCCGAATAGGAATACTGTTTGCCATCTACTACTAGCCCAACCTCGTTTGGCGCAACCCTTGCTGCCTCATGGATAAGCAAAAATGGGTGAGTGGCTGAAAGAATTGGGTTGTTTTGATTCATGTTGAAAGACCTAGGTTGTTACTTCAACTTTCTGCGAATAAAGCTTGATGTTCTATCTACAACGACAAGTAGAGCCAGTAGGACAAGTATGCTCGCAGAAGTTGTCTGGTAGTCGAGGCTCTTCATGCTAGCCAGAACCACAGTTCCAATTCCACCGGCTCCAACGATTCCAAGCACGGCTGCGTATCTGATGTTCATATCCAGCGAGTAAGCGATGTGGCCAATCAAGCTGGGCGATACTTGGGGCAAAATTCCAGCGGCAATCTGTTGAAATCTTGAGGCGCCATTACTGGCGATTGCTTGAACCGGCTTCATGGGAGCCTCTTCTAATGAGTCGGCGATGAACTTAGCCAGCGCTCCGCCGGTACCAATTGTCATTGCCAGTATTCCTGCCATTGGGCCAAGCCCAATGGCGGATACAAAAATCAAAGCGATGATCAGTGTTGGAAAACCTCTTTTTATCACGAGAAATCCCCGGGCTAGAAAGTAAGGCACTTTACCAAGGGCCATGTTCTTGGCAGCTAAAAACCCGATAGGTATTCCAACGAACATCCCCAGGAAAGTCCCTACGGAAGAAATGGCAATAGTTTCTAAAAGCCCTTCGGCGATTAAATCAAATCGGGTGAAAAAATCCGGTGATACGAACTGAGTTGCTATTTGAACAAACACTTCGAATCTTGAAAATGCTGTCAGTAAGTTCGCACCATAACTCAAAGTACCGAAAGCCAAAATCAGACCAAAGGCGACTAAAACTAACCTTACGAACCACACCTCAAAGAATCTTCGACCAGCAGCGCTTCGGTTCCCAAGCAGCAATCGGCGCAGGTTAATTGATAAAAGCTCAAGCAGCCCAACAGTCACAAAGATGAAAACAATCACAGCAAAGGCCGCTTGGTAATTCAAGGTTCCCAAGTTTATCTTCAGCAGTATTCCAATACCACCGGCACCCACCAGACCCATCAGGCTTGCGGCTCGAAAGTTGATATCCAGTCGATACAAAAACAGTGCAATTAATGCTGGAGTGATTTGAGGAATGAAACCCGAAACAAGAACCTGGGAACGTCCCGCCCCCAAAGACCGAAGGGCCAAGACCGGGTTGATTTTTGAATCCTCTAAGGCATGGGTGGAGACCCTGCCAACCATTCCAATTGACCCAAGGCCAAGTGCCAAAGCACCAGCGGCTGGTCCAATCCCAACTAGTGCCACCAAGACAACTGCTAGCACCAGGTCCGGGATGGATCGGAAAAAAACAATTACAAACCTGGCTACCGCAGATATCCACTTTGAAAAACCTGTGTTGTTGGCAGCCAAGAATGCAAATCCAAGTCCAAGAATCAAACCAAGAGTTGTTCCAACTGTTGCCATAACAAAAGTCTCGAAACCAAGACTCAGCAATGTTTCTGAGTTGGAGTATTCGCCTGGCCAGAGCCTGGCTAAGAAAGAACCAGTCCTTGAAAATCCCAGACCAACTTCGGAAAGTGATAGTTCAAGAAATGACCAAGACCAAAAAACTAGCAGCAGGAAAGTGCTAAAGACCAACCCAACCGCCAACTTGCCAGGCTGAAAAACTGGCTCCTTTATGGCCTTTAGTTCATCCTGCAGCTTGGGAGACATCTTTAGCTACTCTCGTAAAACTTCTTGAGGACTGAAATCTTCAAAGATTTTGATGGAGAGTCAAGCACCAGCTTGCCCTTCTTGAGACCGATTACTCTATCGGGCCACTTCTTAGCCCACTCGATTTGATGCAGTGAAACTAAAACCGTGAGGCCATCTTCCTTGGCAAGTTTGGTGACAAGTTCGAGAATGATTCTTGAAGTTTCCGGATCCAAGGATGAAACCGGCTCATCAAGCAGAAGCAGTTCTGGTTTTTGAAACAGCGCCCTGGCAATGGCTACTCTTTGGATCTGCCCACCACTTAGTTCTCCAACTCGTTGATTGGCAAACCCTTTCAAACCAACTCGGTTAAGCACATCCAGCGCCTCAGCCCTCAAGGTTGCAGGATAGCTTCTGATTCCAAGACGCGGCAGCCTAAGTCTCCCAAGTGCTCCGGTTAGAACCGTCTCAAGAGCACTCATCCGCGGAAGCACACCAAAGTCTTGGTAAACAATTGCAATCTTTGAGCGAAGTGAGCGAAGCTCCGAGGCTTTAAGTGCTCCTGGATCTTTACCGAGAGCGCCCACGCGACCTTTACTTGCCAGAAGCTCCCCGTTTACCAGCCGCAGCAGGGTTGATTTCCCGCTCCCGCTTGGTCCAACCAAGGCAATCTTTTCGCCCGGTTGAACTTGGAAAGAGACACTTTTGATCGCCGCGTTTTTCTCGTCGTAGCTGAAGCTAACCCCATTGAATTCAACAATTGGAGTTTTGGATTTATCAGCTCGGGCTAGTTGCATTCTTTGATGTTCAAAACCATGCAGGTTTCACGGATACCGGCAAAAGCCTCGTCGGTTTCTTCTAACCAGCCCCAGCGGTTAGAGGCGATAAGTGTGCAGCTGGCCTCGTCAGTGCAGTATCCAGCCTCAACTAAAGCGGTGCGGTTGCCCTTTGATAAAACAATCCCCCTGATTTTTTCGCGAAGCTCAGCTGACAACTCACCACTCATGACAAGGGGAGGGTTAGGGACATTAGGCGAAGCCCAAAACGCCTCAAGCTCGCCTTCTGCAATCTTTCCGCTTTCTGGAAGCAAAGTTGAGAAAGTCAGATCGTTTAGAAATCCAACTTCACAGTCACCCCGCTGAACGGCAAAGCCAACTTCCAAAAAGCCCCCGACAAAAATGGGGGTGATGTCTTTTGAGTTGATCGGGTCTGGGTCGATACCGATATCAAAAAGTGCCTTTGCAGGAGTGAGGTATCCGGTTGTGGAAAGTGGGTCTGGGAAGCAAACGGTTTTCCCTCGAAGATCCTCGAGGCTGTTTACCGAGGAGTTGTCTGCTCTTTTGATTCCGTAGCCAAAGGCCGTTACTGGCCCCTGGGAGCTTGCGGCACTAACTCCAATTAGATCTAGATCAGGCAAGTTCTTTTTTGCTAGGGCATAACTCAACTGATTCATTTGTGCGATTTGAACCTGTCCCGAGATGAGCCCCTCAACAATGGCTGAGTATGAGCTGGTCTCGTAGTACTCGACGCTCATTCCCAGCTCATCTTGAAGCACTTCAATCAAAAGTTTGTAGGAATCATAAGTGTCGACGTCTGAGCCAAACGCGATTCCGGCAAAGGCTAGCTTTTCAGGGTCACCGGAGGACTCGTTGCTCGAGGTTGAACAACCGGATAACGCAACAGTTGCCAAGAGAATCGAACTTACGCCGGCTAGAAGGGTTTTGAACTTCAATTTGATTCCTTAAGTTGGTTAGGTAAGAAGTTCCAAACGGCAAGGGTCTTCTACCTAGGCTTTAACCTTTTGCTTTCAATCTTTAGAGCAAGGGCCTCTTTCTGAATCTTTCCCATTTCAGACCTTGGGAAATCATCAAACTCCAAAATGTCTAAAACAGATGAAAAGAAAGATTGGCTCTTTGCTTTTTCAATAGTACTGGACCGATCAAAACCCGGTCCTCGCTCGATGGCTACCAATACCCGCTCTACACCTAGTGCATCGGTGAATCCAGAAAGTGCGGCTGAACCACTAACACCCGGCTCGGCATCAAAAAACTCCTCAACTTTGCCAAGGTCAATCTTGACCCCTCCAAAGTTCTTGACTCGCCCGGCTCGGTCATATACAAAAAGCTCCCCGTCAGCTGTCAATGAGCCCTCATCGCCGGGGTAAAACCATCTCGATTTCAACGCTGGAAGGGCTTGACCGGATCTATCTAGGTAGGAGGTGATCATTGTCGATTTCTTTACTCGAACCTGTCCCCGAGCCCCGCTCTCAACTGCGTTACCGTTTCCATCTACGATTTCAACAATGACATCCTTAGCTACCAGGCCAACGAAGTAGTCGGGACTCGATCGGTTTATAACTGCGCTCGCGAGATTTCCGGTTTCAGTGGAGGAGTATCGAACTTCTATATTGCAACTAAAGGACTCCAGCAGGCGGTCTTTCAATCGTTTGGTCAACAATCCACCAGAGACCCTAAGGACCTTAAGGTTCCAGAACCTAGCGGCTATTGGCCCAATGGCTTGAAGCAATGTTACGTATTGTGCCGGAGAGCCCGAGATTTCCTCGAGCCCGAGTTCGCTAGATGCAACTAGTTCCTTGGGGGAGCTAACTGGCAGCATATGAATCGTCGCCCCATCCATGAAGCTAGATAGCAACCGGTTGAAACCGACCCAGATAGTTGGACCAAAAAAGCTTCCTCGCACATTTGTCTTTAAGTCACCGGATCCAATTCCTGCCCTCTTAGAAACAAAATCAAAGCTAAAGCTTGCGCACTTGGGAACCCCAGTGGAACCAGATGTCATCGCCAGTCTGGCGATCGAGCCTTCGTCAATATCGGGGGCAGAAATTGGTTCAGCAATTGCTTCGGCCTCCATAAACCAAAGCCGATCAATCACAAGATTTCGACTTTTCTGCCCATCGTTGTCGCCAGTATCAAATTCTGATTCGGGAGTTGCCGTCAACAACCAGTCAATTCCGAAGTCCCCTCGTTTGATTTCAAGGGATTTTTGAATCGAGCAGCTAGTGACACCAAGCCACAGCAAAGCCCACGTAAGAAGGTAGTCAAGCGCTGCCGACTGGGACACCCCAACGCGGGAGCTGGCATCAATGCCTTCAGACCGAAGTTTGGTTGCAATTCGAGGAACTAGGTGCGCCAACTGGCCATAGGTGTAGGAGTTCTCGCCTGCCCTTAGAGCAAGCCGGTCTGGGTATTGCGTCAGCGCCTCTTGGAGCCTGGAATCAATGAAGTTTTTCATGGGTTTTTCTGGCGTTTTGGGCATCTAGCCATCAATAGCTTGACATAGATGCCCAAGTTAGCGAAAAAACCCATCAGCATGGGCTTGTTTACCCCCAGAAATTCAGTGCACCTGGCCAAAAACGGCCAAATCTTGAATCCCCACCCACATGCGCTTCAAGGTTGGCCCAACACGGACCGGATCAGGGGCCAGCAAGTTTTGCCAAACCCCCGCCGGCCGAAATGTCGCTCTAGGGTACAATTTTCTCAAGGCTTTTCAAGAGCGAACATTTCAAGCACAGTAAAAGGGAACCAAATGGCCAAGCACGCATTCCTCACAAAACGAAGCGAACGAGTTGTCGCAGCGATGGCAACTTCTGGTTTGCTCGCGACTGGACTTGCCGTGCCGATGGCCCAGGTAGCTTCGGCCACCACCACTTCGCAGAAGGTCGGGAGCACTTGCACCGTTACTTCAGATGGTTCTTCTCAAACAGCCCTTAGAAGTGCGATTGATAGTGCGATAGCCGACATCCAGTGTCAAGTTGTTGAAATCAACAGCTCAACATCATCACCTCTGAATTTTGAGGTCACCAATACATCGGTACAGATACGACCCTCTGAGAATACTAATGACACCAGGCGCACTCTTACAGTCAAAAGCCGGACGGGCTTGAATGTATATCCAGCGGATGGATTCGAGTCAGATCTTTTTGAAGTTGACGACACACCTAACTTTCCCAACGGACAAGCTGACATGGTGGACATCACAATCGAAGGCCTAACTTTCCGTGGATCACTGCGCCGCGCGCTAGACGCAGGAAGTTTCGGCAATAATGGAAAACTCACCATTAAGAACTCGCGTTTTCTTTCTAACGGGCTCAATCGTTCAGACCAAGGTGGGGCAATTGAAGCCGAATCTAACCTAGAAATACATAACAGTGTTTTCTATGGAAACAAAGCAGGCGCCGTATACATGCCTGAGGGAAACGTCAAAATCTCCAATTCCTTGTTTCTGGAAAACACAGGCTACGCACCCGGACCCGATGCTTATGACGACGCTTACAACGGCGGTGCCGTCTACGCAGAAGGCAACATCCTGTCCGTTAACTCAACTTATTTGGATAACTATGCTTCCAGAGGAGGGGCACTTTACTCGGCAACCGGGGACATCCAGTTGGTTCTAAACACATTCTCTTCAAACTTCGCCAGTCTTGGAGGCGGCGCTTACAGCGCTGAAGCAAACGACGGAACCGTACTGATGTGGGGAAACATTTTTGATGGGGAACCAGGCGAGGAACAACAGATTCAGGGCGGCGTTTCCGAAGACGATCTCGGCTACAACCTAGCTGAATCTCCGGACACGAATTTCACAGCCACAACTTCGCGACAGGTGACTCCAGAGGAGTGGAATTTTGGCACAGCACCAACCTCTGCCGATGTAGATCGTTCCACTCCAGTGACGACCGCCCCTGTGCTGCCACTGACCTCTGCTAGCGCGGCCGTGAAGTTTGTGACGGGAACATTCCCCAGCGAAGCCTTCTCTAGTTTCTTCAGCGGAAAGACTTCGAAGGACCAGCTTGGAACCAATAGAAGAAGCGGTGCAATTGATGCCGGTGCCCACCAGATTGCACCACGTCGAAGCTCTTCTGCTGCAGCTCCAGTAGTTGTCCAAACCGAACCAAAGCGAATCACAGTTCCAGGCTTTGCTGCTAACTCGACTAAGTTGACTAGACCAATGCGAGCTGAAATCCGTAAGTTCCTAAGAGCTAACCCAGATCTGAACAATGTTGTTTGCCGAGGCTTTACTTCCTCTCCTGCAACAGCCAAGGATCGAGTTCTTGCCAGAAACCGCGGCAAGGTCGCTTGCGATTACATCAAGACCCTAAGACCTGAAGCTAAGGTGACAATCCGCTCCGGATCACACACCAACAAACCAGGCAAGCAGATTCGACGCGTAAGCATAACCCTGCGCTAGAACAACAACTGTTGACAACAGCCAGCCCAGATGGGCTGGCTGTTGTTATTTCAGGAGGTTTCTCCTGCAACTGCGTACTGTGGGTTCGAAGGATTCGTAATCGGAGACAGATGTGCTTGGCAAGCAATCCAAGGCTGGACTAATTCGATCACGTGTATAGACATAAGCTCTATTGCGATCCATCCGCTAGAATTATCTAGAAATTTTTAGATAACGGACATTACTCAGAATAATCGGGGAACCAGATGGCAAAGCACGCAATCCTAACCAAACGAAGCCAACGAGTTGTTGCAGCGATGGCAACATCCGGTTTGCTCGCGACTGGAATTGCCGTGCCGATTGCTCAGGTGGCTTCCGCAAACGTAATCTTGGGTCTAGAAGGTTCCACCTGCACTATCGAAACGGATGTTTCTTTTTCTCAAGCAGTCCTACGCCATGCGATTGAAAGTGCAATTTCCGACAGCATGTGTGAGGCTGTTGAAATCAACAGCTCAACCAACGCGCCTATTGATCTAGAGATTTCCGGGACAGCGTTACGCATTGGTGCATCTGACATGTCTGGAGATACTAGGCGTTCATTCACCATCAAGAGCACCACGGGCCTGAACGTAAAGCCTGGCACAGAGGCAAACGACACATTGTTTGTACTCGAAGACAATTCCTTTGAAACAATCACCATCGAGGGTTTGACGTTTCGTGACGCGTCAAGTGCAGCCATAGACGGGGAAGATTTTGACGGTTTCGGTGACACTGAAACTACACTCCGAGTAAAGAATTCTCGCTTCATAAACAACGGGTCTTTTTCATCACCAAACGGCGCTCTGCTTACTAGCGGGGATGTTGAAATTTCCAACAGCATTTTTTCCAACAACTTCGGACAAGCAGTTTACGCTTTGGGCGACGCAACTGTATCTGGGTCTCTGTTCATAGAAAACGAGGCCGAAAGCCGATTCACCTTGGAAGCTTATGGTGGCGCTGTTTGGTCCGCCGGATCGATTTACTCTGTTAATTCAACTTATCTCGATAACAGCGCTAGAGGAGGGGGAGCGTTATTCTCACAGGGCGGCGTGGTTGAGCTTGCACTGAACACCTTTTCTGGCAATGATGCGTATAGCTGGGGTGCAACAGTTGGAAGTACGGATGTCGTAGCGATGTGGGGGAATATTTTTACTGGTCCGGGCATTGGCGAGGTATACAGTGAGTTTGACACCTTTGATCTTGGCTACAACTTAACTGACTCAGACATTACTAGCTTTACAGCTGAAACATCAAAGGAGGCTGCTGCCGAGGAATGGAATTTTGGGACAGCACCAACCTCTGCCGACGTAGATCGTTCCACTCCAGTGACGACCGCACCTGTGTTGCCGCTCACATCTTCTAGCGTCGCCGTGAACTTCGTTAGGGGGCTATTGCCAGAACGCTTATCTGATTTCTTCGAGGGAAAAACTTCGATCGATCAGCTTGGCAAGTCCAGAGGTAGCGTGAAAGCCGCAGGAGCTCATCAGGTCACGCGCCGAAGCTCTTCTGCTGCAGCTCCAGTAGTTGTCCAAACCGAACCAAAGCGAATCACAGTTCCAGGCTTTGCTGCTAACTCGACTAAGTTGACTAGACCAATGCGAGCTGAAATCCGTAAGTTCCTAAGAGCTAACCCAGATCTGAACAATGTTGTTTGCCGAGGCTTTACTTCCTCTCCTGCAACAGCCAAGGATCGAGTTCTTGCCAGAAACCGCGGCAAGGTCGCTTGCGATTACATCAAGACCCTAAGACCTGAAGCTAAGGTGACAATCCGCTCCGGATCACACACCAACAAACCAGGCAAGCAGATTCGACGCGTAAGCATAACCCTGCGCTAGAACAACAACTGTTGACAACAGCCAGCCCAGATGGGCTGGCTGTTGTTATTTATCGAGAGCACAACTGACTGGGATCTGATTGTCAGCGCTTCTAGCTCCAGGGGTTGATTCCCTAATTTCTTGAAGGAGGCTAGGAATTGTCAGATGCCATTCGCTTTTTGAAGTCTTCGCTTAGTTCAAAGCGAAGTGGCTTGCCCATTTGGTTTCGAGGGATTCTAAGTACAAGAGTTAGGTGGCTCGGATTGTTTTGTTTGAATTGGGTTTTTATGGCCTCTGAGAGTTTCGCTAACTGAAAACCAAACCCGGCAACTACTGCCAATGCATAGATAGGAGTTCCTTGGCCATCTTCAGTTCCAAAGGAGACCGCATCTTCAACTCCAGGGAAGGATTTGGCGAATTCCTCAACAGGTAGAGCGCTAAAGATCACCCCTCCGATGTTGACAAGGTCATCATCTCTGCCAACAAATAGGTACTTGCCGGATGCATTCCTGACCCGATCTCCTGGCCTAAACCAACCATTGGTAGTACCCGGATCAAGGGTTCCATCTGGCATCAGGTAGCCATCAAACATGTACGGGGTTTTGTATTCAAACTCTTTCTCGGCTAGCAAACTGATGTCTGATTCAGCCCTGGCTACGGCTCTTACCTCACAGCCTTGAATCACTTCCCCCAGATACTCCGGAGGTAAGCCATCTTTCAGGTCTCGAACAAATACCGCTCCACACTCAGTTGATCCATAAACACTCTCGATACTTTCGACCCCTAAAGAAGTCAGTTTGTTTCGGAATGCGGTGGTTGGGAAGGAGCCAGCTAGACGGATCTTCTTCAGCTCTGGAAGTTCTAGTTTGTTTTCCTCCAAGGCTCTAACTGCACCAGCAATTTGATAAGGAGAGCCGGTTATTGTGCTGATCTTGTTTCTAGCAAGCAAAGCTAAAGTTCCAGTGATTGCGGAGCTGGAAGAAACAAAGGGGACCCCTTTGACCAGTGAGCTTAGAGCAGTGCTAAAGCCACCAATGGAACCTAGCGGCATGAAGTTGTATTCAAGTTCGCCTTGGTGCCAGTAAATCGAAAGAGCTACTGCCTTGGTTGCGATAGTGCCAAAGCTGTAGCTAACAAGCTTTGGATTACCAGTTGTTCCGCTGGTTAGAAACAATCTGAAGGGATCTTGGTCTTGAAAACTGAAACTGTCTTCAGTTTCTTGTTTTGAGACCGGCAGCTGGATCCAGGTTTTATCCAAAACAAGCTGCTTGGCACCAGTTATCGCATCGGGGGCAGCAAGAGCTTTATCGCTGATGTGCCAGTGGATTAGTCCATCCAGGCAAGCGGCGTTCTCCGAGACTGTGACAGTCACTGCACCGAGTTTTGCTAAGGCTAGGGTGAGCTGGAAGTCCCAGTGAGGAGGAACAGATGTGGCAACTCGTTGCCCAGCTTCTAATCCGGAGGCACGAAGGCCATTTGCTAACCCTGAGACTTCTTGCACCAGCTGCTCAAAACTAAGTGACTTATCCACCCCAAGAAGAGCTTGGGAGCCAGGGTGCTTCGAGCTTGCTTCGAGCAGGAGTTGGTGCAGACTCTCAAATTTCATCGATACTTTCCCACCCCAATCTTGTCTTTAAGCGTAGCCGTTCAATCTCATGCTCGAGTAAGTTGCCAGGCAGAGATCTGTCAACCGCAAGGGATTGGATATCTGTAGGGTTAAACGGTGCCAAAATTTCCAGGACAGATGTCCGATTTCCTCTCTCACCACCGGATCAGCCTGCTGGCCACCGCCAACAAAGCAAATCTTCTTCTGACGATAGGAGCTCAAGACGGTGAGCTAGGAAATACTTCCTACCCGATTGAGCAACCAACCGGTTTGGCAATTCACCAAAAACAGCTTGCCATCGGTGGCAAAACCGCCATCATCCAATACACCAATTCGCAAGCTGCCCTGGAAAATCTTTCGGAATCCGCCGACGCATTGTTTTTGAAGCGATCGATTCACTTCACGGGGGAGATAAACATCCACGATATGGCTTATGCCAGTGAAGATGGCAAGCGAGGTCAGTTGTGGTTTGTAAACACCAGATTTTCCTGCCTGGCTACTTTGGATTCCGCATACAGCTTTGTACCGAGGTGGCAACCCAGCTGGATCAGCACACTAGATGGAACTGATCGTTGCCACCTAAACGGTTTAGCTATGGTCGAAGGAAAGCCCAAATACGTGACGGCGTATTCTCAAACTGATTCTGCCCTGGGCTGGAAGCAAGGACCTCAAGACCAAGGAGTCTTGGTTGATGTTGAGACCAACCAGGTCATTGCCTCTGGTCTATCAAGACCAAACTCACCCAGATATCACCAAGGGTTTATCTATTTGCTCGAATCCGGAACCGCCAGGCTTCTAAGGGTTGACCCAAACAGCAAAGAGGTCACAACCGTCTCTCAACTGACCGGGTTTGTCAGGGGACTGTCGCTGTTTGGCAATTACGCGGTGGCCGGGATCTCAACGCTTAGAGGCAGCGAATCAGCCGGGATTGAAACTTCAGAAAAGCCACCACTGCAATCTGCAGTGGTGGCTGTTGTCGACCTAACAGATGGAGCAATCGCCGCTACCGTCAAATTTGACGAGCAAGTCAAAGAGATTTCAGATCTGTTGGTGCTTGAAAACACCCAGCAGCCACTTTTTCGAGAGCATGATCTAAAAACTGAGTCGGCTTTTGTGGTTCCAGATGATTTGCTGCTGGCATTTGCCAGCAGCTGGGAGAAAAGCAAACCCACCAACCCAAAGGCCTAAGGGTCCCAGTCTGGGGCCCAAAGGGCACAAAACTTAGCTAGAAAAACATAACAATTTAGCTCGCTCTGGCGTTATAAGAAGTATCTGGCAAACTAGATATAGGTAAAACATGGCATTTAGCAAAAAAGGCAAGAAAGAAGCTGCCCAGGCAGCTGAGTCTGGCGTTTTTGCTGAACCGGATGCTACTTCTTTATACGCCGAAGACCCCCTAGAAGCCCTGCTTGATGAGCAATCTGACGAGGAGTTCGGCGATCTAGAGCTCAAAGAAAGAGCCGGCAAGCCTGTAAAGCTTGCCGAGTGGTCAGCTCAAGACTTCTCCTCTATATACCTTCGCTTCAGACCTCACCTAGAGCGTCACGCCAGAAGGTTCCTTAGAAACCCATCCCAGGTAGATGAGGTTGTTCAGGATGCATTCCTTTACCTGATGGTTTCCTTGCCAGAACTAGACTCCGAGATCGGAGTCCTAAGGTTTTTGAAGTGGAAGACCAGGCTTTTGGCTCTAGATGTCATCAGGGCATCCGGTCGGGCATACATCAACTCAATCGATGATGTGGCCGAGCCAGCCTCTCTAGATCCCGAGATCTCTTCTTCTTTGGAGCAGCAAGACGACGCAGCTGTTGTAAAGCTTGCTTTGTCTAAGCTAAACCCTCGTCACCGAGAAGTCCTTATTGCATCGATGTATGAGGAAAAGAGCACAGAGCAGATCGCTGCTCAAGTTGGCCTTTCCGAAAATGCCACCAGACAACTTATCTTCCGTGCCCGCGCCGCCTTCAAGAAGGCCCTCATTGGCGATATCGACACAACCGGCATGTCAGCAGCAGCAATTCTTTCCGTCGCAGCAAGAAAAGCAGCAGCCGATGGCAAAAAGGTTGGTGCTGCAGCACTTACCTTGATTGCTCTTGTTGTGATGTCCTTCACTGCCTTCCCAGGACTCAACCGACCACCGGTGGATCCAATGGCCGAAGCTCCTTCAACAAGTTCCAACTCAAACCAAAACGGCAGTTCGTCAAACTCAACTACTTCTGAAGCCCCAGAGGCCCCAATGGAGGAACCAAGTGTTGAACCAGGAACAACTGATCCTTCCGGATCAGAAGATGCCAGCGGAGCAGGCTCCGCTGCAGCAAAGACCCCAGCGCCACAGCCTTCGGCTTCTAGGCCAGCTGCAGAATCTGGTGCAGCAGTGGTTGAGGAGCCTTCCTTTGGTTCGGTTATGAACGCTGATGCAACCTCTCAGATTCTTCTCATGGATCAGCAGTACACGGCAGTTGGAGAAAACGGCCTAACTGCCAAGTTCACATTCAACCCCTCAACCAATAATGTCTTTTCCAACGTTTCAGTTGATATCAAGGTGGAAGGTGCTGTTTTTGACTTCAAGCCTGCCAACGGGGTCTTGGTCAAGGGCAGAGATGATCAAGGACAGCAAGTCTTTATTTACTCAGGACAGGCACTTTATGTCTTTGACGAATATGGCCAGAAATGGGCCGAAACCGATGCCGCTGGCGCTACCTTCAAGCTTGAGGTAGTCATGGAGCGAAACGGTATCACCGTCAAGGAGATCAAGCTCGCCCTATTCCAAGCTCAGTAGGCAAGGCGCAATTCAGCTCAACATTTAGCCTCAAGTCTTGGATCAAAGACCTGAGAATCAGCAAAATGAGGGTAGTACCGAGGTACTAATCCTGCAGAACTCCAGCCCACACCGACCTGCTAGATCGATAGTTGGCGCAAATTGGCCCGGGGGGTGCAGGTAGCGGCCGGCAATATCAGTGTTTTTCACTAAATGGGGCCGTTTTGAGCCCTATTCGACCCTTGGCCATCAAAACCCTCTATTTAGGCCTGCTTTTGGTAATAAAGCCTAAAAAACTGGTTGCCGGACCGTAATAACCAGGCCCTCCTTGCGGTACTATTCTATGAGCGACATCTTTGGGCTGGCCTACTTGGTTGGCCAGATTGAGGACTAGCTCCCATCAGATCGACGATCTGATGTGTTTAACCAAGAAAAGAAAGAGACTAAATGTCTAAGAAACTAATCGCAATTGCTTCGGCAGCTGCACTAGCTCTAACTGGTCTTGTCTCGGCTCCTTCATACGCAGCGTCGTTGAATGTATCCGAGGACACCAACATTAAGAGCGAGCCATTCACCCACCTAGTTCCAGAAACTAACGAGCTAGTGAAATCAGAGACTACCTACCGTTTCGACGTGACTGCAACTGACGAGGACCAGGCAATTTCATTCGCCGGTTCCGAAGGTGTGAGGTTCGTTATTGAAGCTGACTACAATGCAGCTGAGGATGCGGATCTGGACTACCCGAAGATTTCAGCTGGTAGGACTTCTTACTCCAAGACCCTGGAGGAAGTTGGTGACGTCGTCACTGTTTACGCATTCACTACTTCAACAACAGCAGGTAAACTTGTTATCACCAGCGGTGACAACAGAAACACCTATTGGGTAGCGGGTGAAGTTGGTGCGGCATACAACATGGCAGTAACCTTCCCTAGCAGCATTCCTACAACTGGAACTGGTGCGTTCGTTAGAGCGACTTTCACTGACGTGTTTGGAAACAGAATCACAAGTGACAATGATGATGGAAGCACTTACTCTGGTTTCGAGAACGACATCGATGGCTCAGAGGTGGCCACACTTACAACTGTTGGAACCGATACAACCAACGATGATGACTGGGACTGGAATTCCACGAGAAAAATGTGGGAAACTGAAGACGCTATTTTGGCTCTAGCTTCTGGTTCTGTTGCTATGCGTGTTGACCTGACCTCGAATGATGAGGATTTGGACGACTTCGGCAACCAGACAGTGGCCGACTTCTCAGACTACGGTTTCGCGAAGCCTAAGGCACTTGCATTCTCTTCACTCTCAGCTTTGAGCCTAGAGGACCAGGTTGCTTCACTAGAAGCTAAGCTTGCAAACACTGTAAGCAAGAAGAAGTACAACAACCTAGTAAAGAGATTCAACAGAATCACACCAGGAAAAAAGGCGAAGCTAGTAAAGTAATTTACTAATTAGTCAAATAAAAACCCCCGAGAGCAATCTCGGGGGTTTTTATTTACCTTGATGTTTTTGATTTGCGCCTAACAATCGGTGCTTCGCGCACCAGACAGCTAGCTTGTTTGAGTTAGTGCTTTATCTGCCGTGTGGCATACCAGCAACCGAGATGAACTGCCTTGCTGCTACCACCCTGGCGTTGCCAGGGGCGTCTGGATCAACACCGGCTGCGCTGAATGCTCTTTTGACTAGGTGTTCAACGGCCCTTACTGTTGTTCCTCTTTGGGCGGCAATTTCATGATTGCTAAGGCCCATGGCCACCATTCTTAGAACATCTAGTTGGCTGCGGGAGACGTCGGCTAGTTTATGCTGGCCGATCTTGTCGTCTCGGTAGATCTTGCTTACCCGATCTTTAGCTGAAGCTTCGATGGCTTGTTTGAGGACTCCAGCATCGGCCAGTCTATCTTTTCGAAGGTAGGCGGCGTTTTTTGGAATGTTTCTGTTCTCAACGCCAACAACCCTTGGTTCTGGGATGTGAGTTAGGAAAACTAGTCCCACCTTTGGTAGTTCTAAGCGAAGGATGTGAGCTAAGTCGATGCCCGAAGGGCCATCGCCTAGCTCGATATCTAGAATCACAACCTGTGGCTCGAAGTCCTTTAGTGCAGATCTTGCTTCCGCTGCATTCTTGGCAGCTCGGACCTGGAATCCATCTGATACCAGGATTGTGGTCAAAAGGGAGCGAACCAGAGGCTCGTCTTCGACGACCAGTACATTCAGGGCTTTTTGCTGCATAGTGGTAATCCAACCAGCTTTTTTGCTCAAGTTCTACTCGCTATTCGCTGCAGGATACATATTCTTCACAAAAACCGAAGGTCTTGTTTTTGCTGGTTCGCTTAGGGGCACTTTGGGTGCAGTTGGGGCTTCTGAGGCTGGCATATGTTTGCTCAGAACAGGGTAGCTCATCTGACCCCTTAGGCTTTAAGGCATGTCCCGAAAAGCCCTGCTGTTGTTTCTTGCTGCCGGTTTTGCCTGGGGAATCCCATACTTCTTTATAAGGATTGCAGTCGAGGATTTCTCGACCTATTCAATTGTTTTGTTTCGGGTTTTGATTGGCGCAGCGGTGCTCGTGCCATTGGCTTTGAAACAGGGAGCACTCTTGCTGGCCCTCAAGCACTGGCCTTGGGTTCTGGCCTTTGCGCTGTTGGAAATGGCCGGTCCTTGGTGGTTGATCACCGAGTCTGGAAGACATCTATCTTCTGGCCTTATTGCCCTTTTGATCGCAACGGTTCCATTCTTTGCTGTTGTAATTGCAAGCTTCCTAGGAGATAAGTCCGTTTGGCACCCAAAGACCATCATGGGATTACTCATGGGCTTTGCAGGAGTTGTTGCCCTGGTTGGCATCGATTCTTTCTCAGGACTTATTGACCCGGTCTGGGTGGGAGCAGTTATCTTGGCTTCGGTTGGCTACGCAATTGCACCAGCTCTTATTGCCCAAAAAATCGGATTTGTTCCAACCGCTGGAGTAATAAGCCTTTCGATGGTGATCGTTGGCGTTATCTATGCCGTACCAGCAGCAGTTTCCTTGCCTGGTGAGATAGCAGCTGGGCCTGCAATTGAGTCCTGGATTGCAGTTTTGATTCTTGGTGTTGTTTGCTCGGCGATTGCCTTTATCTTGTTCTTCGCACTGATCCGAGAAATAGGTGCTGCCAGGGCAACGCTTATTACTTACCTCAACACTCTTGTTGCACTTGTCTTGGGGGTTGTGTTCTTGAACGAACCAATTACAACTGGATTGTTGGTTGGCTTCCCGCTGATCTTGCTCGGGAGCTGGTTCGCCGGGAAGCGTCATGAGGTCAAGGGCAAAAAATCCCGTGGAGCAGGAAGTGGCAATTCGAGCAAAAAGGCTTCGGTTAGCACCGACACCACTGAGCTGGATGTTTTGCCGAAAGGCTAAAGGGCAACAAAGGTTTCGGGAATTCCCCTGACCCGCCTAGCTCCTGGCAGCATGCGACATGCGGTGCCAAGAAACTGGCCTGAGAATTTCCCGAAGGTTTCTGTCAGAGCGCTCTACCATCCGATAAGCTATTTTCGATTCAATCTGCACAAAGCCAAAGGACTTTTCAATGAAGAACACCCTCACACCCACTCGAAGCTTCGTCTCAGCACTTGCGGCAGCTTCTTTGTTACTGACTGGAATTCTTGGGTCAGCCATGCCCGCTCAGGCCTCCAAAAGCAACACGATTGTTGCCAACGAGACTGTAGTAAGCAAGGAACTTGTCAAGGACAAGACACTTGTTGTCACAGGCTTCCTGCCCAACTCCACATCATTGACTGCATCAATGAAGAAGAGGATTGAGAAGTTCATCGCGGACAACCCGGACTTTGATTTCGTTCGTTGCCAAGGCTTTGCCGACAGATCTGGCTCACCAGCTACTAACAGGCGACTAGGCGTGGAGCGGGCAACATCAGGCTGCGCAATTGCGGTTAAGGCCAACCCTGAGGTAGAGGTTTCTCTCCAGGTTGGTAAATGGGACAGACAGTTCAGCGGAGCAAACATCCGTCGTGTGAGCATAACTCTTTCAAACTTTGCAACAGCAAACATCACAACCACCTACAATGCAAATGGTGGAGCACAGGGCATAACCAAGAAGAAAGAAACTGCAGGCACACCAAAGATTCTTCCAACTCCAACTCGAGAGGGCTATGTCTTTTCCGGTTGGTTCACTGAGCAGTTCGCAGGCACCTACGTAGGAGCAGCTGGCGAGAGTTACATCCCAAACAGGTCACAGACTCTCTGGGCTCAGTGGTTTACTCCTTCATCTGCATCGAGCGGTTCCTCAACCCCTACCGTTTCAATCAACTTCAGTCTTGGTATTGATCATGACCTCATTGCAGAAGAAGGAATTCGTCAGCACGGTATCGACTCTTCCCAAACAGTGCAGTGGTACATAGACAGAGATACAGCTGAGGCAGTGGAGATCTACTGCAGTCTCGTGGGACCCCGAAGTGTCGAGGTAAGTTACTTCGTGGGCGCGGCCCGCGGCCAAGCAGTCTCCCTGGGCACAGCGATTATTCCGCCATGTTCGGCAAACCGGCCTGGAAGCGTCCGCTTCACTGGTGATTTGGAAAATGTGGAGCGAGGTTCGCTGATTACAGTCATAGTTTCCTACGATGTTGAAGCAACGCCATCTGGGGATTGGGTTCCTGGGGCAGACGGGTTTGAGTTTGAGATTGAGTCAACTGGCCGTTCAAACCGACTGTCGTTTGATGGAATCTTCATGGCGGGATAATTCGAGCCAAACAGTAGACGGGCAGGATCCGCACCTTCGAGCACTTTCTTTTGTTCGAACATCCGGGTCCTGCCTATCTATTTGCCTTGTAAATTTTCTTCAAGACACAAAAAGATACTCGAACATCGATCCGCAACACAGGCCAAAAGGCAAAGAGGTTCTTAAACAAAGAACCTGGGATACGGATGCCCTGCTAGTGCTCACAAAATGATTTCCCAAATTGTTTGGACGAAAGTTTTGAAAATTGTATTCCGGTATCCACCTGTTTTGCTTATCCAATAAAGACTTAGCGAAGATTGCTCCGCGAGTATAAATTCTTGTTTGTATTCTTGATTTGAAAATCGCAATTAGAAGGAAAGAGCACAGCACAAATGCATCGACTAAAGAAATCCAAATGGTCGCAAACAATTTCGATTCTGACCCTGACCTCCCTTACCCTGGGTTCAATCGCCTTAGCGCCAAGCGCCAATGCGCAACTCTATGCGCCGGAGATGGACTTCTATTCATCGAGTGACATAACAAGTCTTACTGCCGGAGACCCAGCAGTGACATTTGACAATGTTATTTCCGGCCAGAATCTTCGAGCCAAAGTCCAAGTAATGGATGTGCAAAATGCCTGTAGCTCAGAGTTTCGACTAACCAGCCCAAAATGGGAGTTGAACTGGGATGAATTTGGCTCTAACTCCACTGCAGGCCATGGCCACCGAATTCAGTACAGCTTTAGAGGCGGAGACCCGATCTATCTTCCAGCCCTTGATCAAGCTGCATTTTCCTTTTCTGTGCTAGATGCTTCTCTAAATGGCTTGACGCAGACCAACGATCGAGAAGAGTATGAGTTTGTTGTACTACGGTTTGCAGATGCTAACCCAGGGCATTTTGCAGAAGATGCCATCAATTCTGAAATTCTGGACGCTAGTAGCAGCACAAGGTTGAACCGAGCGTTTCATGGGGATTACTTGTGCGAAGGAAACATCTCTCGACTGAGCAGACTCGATTCAGAAGGCCTAGATCCGCTAGAAGCTAACCATCGACTGTTAGAAGTGAGTGTCTCTAAATCCAACCGAAGTCAAATTGCCTCTGCAACTATAAAGGTTTCGTTCGAGGACTCTGATACTGCCTCTCGTGCGGTGCTTAATTACTTATCGTTGAACGTCTACGATCTAGACAATACTCAGTATCTAATTGCAAGCAATGTCGACAGCTATCAATTAACATCTGACACCATCATCAATCGCGTCACTAAACGAGGAAACAATTGGAGGTTTGATTCAGCCGATCAGGAAACTACTGGACAAGATGAGTTCACCAAGAGTCGCCTGCAGATTAACTTCCAAAACGTCAGTGAAGTAACCATCACTTTGGGTCTTCCGGTTGGAGAGAGCACTGCGTCCTTCGATCTTGACTTTAGTGATGGAGAGTCTGCCGTAGGTGCAGCCTGGACTATCGGCAGTGGCCCGGAACCAAGAACATACTTCACGAGAGCCCAATCATCGGGTGGATCTTCAGCTGCCGCACTCCAGCACTTCAGCACTCAGCCCTTGGCTCCAACTTCAAAAACCAAGACAGTCACAATGTTTGGAAACTTCTTTGATAAGGTCACTGCAGTATATGTGGCTGGCAAGAAGGTCAAGATTTTAGAAAAGAGTGCTGGTCAGCTAAAGATTAGGCTTCCCAAAGGTCTAAAAGGCGCTGTGGATGTTGAGCTTCGATCACCGCTGGGCAATCTACTGCTCCCTAAACACTTGAGTTTTCCTGGTTCTAGCGAAACCAGACGGGCAGCTGTCGTGGTCGGTGGCTTTGATCACAACTCCAGAGTCTTGACTACCAAGATGAAAAAGAGAATAGACAGATGGCTGGCAAAGTATCCAGACCTTAAGACTGTGACTTGCACCGGTTACACCAGCCTTCCGAAACGAACATCGGATGTCAGGCTCTCAAGAAACCGTGGAATCACGGCCTGCAACTACGCCAAGAGTAAGCGCCTAGATTTAGTCACAAGGGTGACTCGAGGCATTGAAGACCCAAGGCCAGGATTGAACGTTAGGCGAGTACGGCTTGTACTAACCCCTTAGGGTTCAGAAAACCTAAGAAAGGCAGGGCTTGTGCCCTGCCTTTCACTTTTTCTGGATTTCCATCTAGAATTAGACAGTATTGCTGAATAATTTTTAGTCAAGGAAGACCAAATGCGGAAAAACGCCAGTATTCTCATCGATCAGTCACACAGACAGGCCTGGGCCGTTGATTTAGACAAGGCCCGAGAGCTAAATCCGGCAAATCCCGCAGATGCCAGCTATGCCAAGATGGCCGAGGCGGCAAGAGGATTCGGTTTTGGTGTTTCTTCTAATTCAGCCGGACCAATCACCAAAGAGATGCTGTCCTCAACTGATTTGTTTGTTCTGCCACATGCTTCAACCGATGACTGGGAGAAAACCTTAGGGACCGGCTCCCCGGTTCTAAGCGACAGTGAAATATCCGCCATCAAGGACTTTGTTTCAGAAGGTGGTGGCTTGGTTGTACTGGCAGAAACCGAGCAGGCCAAATACGGCAACAACTTCTCTTCGCTAACTGAAGCCTTCGGAATCGGTATCGGGAACGAAACTGTTCAGGATACAGAGAATAACTTCAAAGGTGTTGCCACTTGGGTAAAGGCTGAACTCAAGAAGTCCTTCGAGCACGATCTTGGATTCAAGGTGTCAGAAACTGCTTTCTATCGTTCCGGTGTTTTGGAAATCAAAGACGGTTCTAATGCTGAGGTCATTGCTTCATCATCTACAGCGGCGATGCCTTCCGAGGCGCCCCTGGTTGCCGCAACTAAGTTCGGTAAGGGAAGAGTTGTTGTCCTAGCCGACAGCGATGTATTTGGCGATGACTCAATAGATGAACTAGACAATAAAAACTTTTGGATCAACATCGCTTCTTGGGCGGCCGGCGGCAAGGCTGCTGCGCTAGCCAACTCAAAGAAAGAGCCCAACTGGAGTGCTACAGATTCAGCTTGGCAAAAACTTGCAACTGCAGTTGAACAAATCAAGCCGATGCAGGAAAAAGATGGATCGATAGATTCCTCGAAGCACGATATCGCCACTGCCAATTCACAAATTTCCCTGGTGCTAGAAGCAATTTCAGAACTAGCTCCAAGATTTTCACACCAGGCAGAGTATCTGGCCAAAGTTCATCAGGACATAAAGTCTTGGGCGGAGGCGGGATTTGGGGTACCAGATTTCTATGAGTCTTTGGCGGTGTTTAGGCCTGATCTCAGCCGAGTCGATGGCATCGAGCACTTGGCAGTATTTGCCATGTATACCCAAAACGGAAACCCGGACCGCAATCTAGAGGCCGTGGTGACTAAGACTTTCTGGCCAGACTGGTTAGCTGAAAAGGAGCAGGTTTACCAAAACAGCGCCTTTGTTCCAATCGAGTTTGTCGCCTTCACATCCGGCTACGACACCAACTCGGCAGTGTTTTTCCCGGAGACGGTGGCAACTAGAGAACTGAGCACCTTCTACTGGGGCGGAATATTCTGCGATCGGGAAGCAGCCAGATTCCGCATGGTAACCCGCGCTGCCAGGGAGCTTTTGTATCTTCCATTGCCTCCAGATGCAGAGCTACTAGTTAACGATCAGCATCTAGCTCAAGAAACTTATGTGCTTTGGGATTTGATTCATGATAGAACTCACTCAAGAGGAGATCTCCCATTTGACCCATTCATGATCAAACAGCGCATGCCGTTTTGGATGTATGCCCTTGAAGAGCTTCGCTGTGACTTATCGACCTTCAGAGAAACCTTCGTTCTTGATTCCCAAGGTGAGCGTTTGGGTAAGTACATTCGCTACGCGATTTTGTTTGACCGGTTGTTCCGCTTCCCAATCACTGGCCCAAGAGTTAGAAACTACGACGGTCTGGGTGGCCAGATTATCTTTAGCTACCTTCACAAAAACGGTGGCCTTAACTGGACCGATAACCGTCTGACTTTCGACTGGGAGAAAGTCAACACCCAGATTGTTGAGCTTTGTGAAAAGGTAGAGGCTCTTTATCACGACGGTATCGATAGATCCCGACTTGCTCAGTGGATGGCTTCCTACGAATTTGTCAAAGAGCTAGTTCAGCCTCACCCGGCGTCAATCTGGGCCAAGGGCCCAGATGCTCTTGCGCTTGATGGTGAACTAAAAGAAGTCGTGAACGCAGTTCACGACGATGAGTTCCCACTTAATGTTTTCTACGACACCCTGAATCGAAAGCTCAAGGATGTCATTTTGGCCACCAAGGGAATCACTGCTTAAAGACGGCAGGATTAGATTCCATGGAAGCTCTTGAGCGAAAAATCTTAGGCCTGCTGGCAAAGGATTCTGAACGCTCGCTGCAGGATCTTGCAAACGAGCTTGGTATACCGAGCTCAACGCTGCACCAAAAGATCAAAAAGCTAGAAACCAGAGGCCTAATCCTTGGCTATCAAGCCAGGCTAGATCTTCGTTCCGTTGGGCTCAAGACCTCTTCTTTTGTGTTTTTGACACCCATTGATCCGGCGGCTCCAGATAACGTGGCTGAGCTACTTGCTCCAATTGCCGAAATTGAGGGTTGTTGGTCGGTGGCTGGCCCCCACAGCTACATCATCAAAGTCAACGTCTCAGAACCTGCAGATCTCGAGTCTCTTTTGGCCAAGATCAGAAGCGCTGCCAATGTTCGAACTGAGACTACCGTTGTCCTATCGACACCTTTTGAAAACCGTCCACCAGAAATCCCCGAAGTCTCAAGCGACACGAACTAGAGAAAGCGAAGCACTACCTTGGCAAACTCCAAATCCCCAACCAATCGCAAACTATGGCGAGGCTTCGCCTCGGATAACTACGCGGGTGTTCACCCTGATGTCCTTGCCAAGCTCGGTCAGGTAAACGACGGTCATGAGATTGCTTACGGTGAAGATACCGTGACTGCTGAATTTGACGAACTGGTTAGAAAGCTTTTTGGATCAAAGGCTGTTGGCTTTCCAGTGTTCAACGGAACTGGTGCAAATGTTGTTGCTTTGCAAGCTGCGCTAAAGCGCTGGGAAGCGGTGATCTGTGTTGAGTCAGCACACATCCACGCCGACGAGGGTGGTGCTCCAGAAAAGATGGCCGGTATCAAGCTTTGGACTGTCCCATCTCCTAACGGCAAGCTAACTCCAGAAATGATCGACTCTCAAGTATTTGATATGGGAGTAGTTCACAGGGCACAACCCGGGGTTGTCTCAATCACTCAAACCACCGAAATGGGTACGCTTTACAGCGCCAAAGAAATCAAGGCCCTAGCAGACCGTGCTCATAAACACGGGCTGCTAATACATATGGACGGAGCAAGACTTTCTAATGCGGCTGCTGCCCTAGGACTTTCATTCAAGCAGTTCACCACCGATCTTGGAATTGATCTGGTTTCTCTCGGAGGAACCAAGATCGGAGCCTTGGCCGCAGAGGCAGTAATCGTCACTGACTCCAACTCAGCACGAGGAAAAGAACTAGCTAACGCGATGCCTTTTCTTCGAAAGACATCAATGCAATTGCCATCCAAGATGCGCTTTGTGTCAGCTCAGCTAATTGCTTTGTTTGAAGATGGCGCCAAGCTTGCTCTGGCCAATGCTAAACACGCAAACGCTATGGCCGAAAAGCTTTACGAGGGTGTTGTAAAAATTGCCAAGACAAACAAGTACGTCACTGTTCCGAATCCAACAGAAGCCAATGCCGTTTTTCCAGTCCTACCTAAAGCCATCACTGCAAAACTCCAAAAGAAGTATCGGTTCTATGTATGGAATCAAGCCACCGGCCAGGTGAGGTGGATGTGTGCTTGGGATACAACACCTGAGGATGTTGATGGGCTGCTAGCTGCCTTAAAGCAAGCTCTCTAAAGCAATTGCTGTTGGCTTGTCTGGAAATAAAACGAATCAGTACTTAGTTGGGAACCAATATGAATAAAACCCCCGAAACCTCTGCCCCCCTTACTGATCTTTTAGCGAAGCGTTGGAGCCCTCGGTCATACGACAAGTCTCACGAGATATCAGACCAGGAGCTGCTGTCTATTTTGGAGGCAGGTCGCTGGGCCCCTTCAGCCAACAACTTGCAACCCTGGAGATTCTCAGTTGCCAAGCGTGGCACCGTGCTGCACACCAAAGTAGTTGCGGGTTTGACTGGTTTCAATCAGGCCTGGGCCCCAGCTGCCTCGGCGCTGATTGTCGTTTCAGTAAAAAGAAGCGATGCCGGAGACTCAATCAAAGGAAACTTCTATGATGCGGGACTGGCAGTTGCTCTAATGAGTGTTCAGGCTCAAGCCCTGGATCTTTACACCCATCAGATGGGCGGAATTCTCCGCGAAGAACTTCACAAATCTCTTGAACTAGCCGCAGATCTTGAGGTGGCACTTGTTTTCACTGTCGGTAAAAAAGATGTCCCAGAAAAATTCGAGGGAGAAGCCCTAGCTCGCGAGATTGCGCCTCGAACAAGGCTTGAGCTGTCTGAAATTGTTCTTCACGGCAAGCCTTAGGCTTGTTAGGTGAGCTTCGCTAACGACATCGCATCTTGGTATGACCAGATAGGTCCGATGCTCTTTGTCGGGGCGGTTTGGGCATTGGTTTTTGCTGGTACCGGATTGTTAATTGGCGCCTTTGTTCCATTTATCACCGGCGACTCTTTGATATTTGCCGCCGGAATCGTGGCTGCGAATTTCCCCGAGAACATCAACATTTGGGTGCTTGCCACAGGCGTCTTTTTCTTCGCTTGGCTTGGTGATCAGGTTGGCTACACCCTAGGTCGACACTTTGGCAGACCCTACCTAGAAAAACGCAAAGGCGTCGTTCTAACTAAAGCCGTTTCCAACTCCGAGAAGTTTTATCAGGCCTGGGGTTTTTGGGCAGTGGTGGTGGCAAGGTTTGTTCCCTTCGCCAGAGCCATAGTTCCGGTTGTTGCCGGTATCGGCAAAATGAACTACTATAAATTTTTCGCAGCGAACCTACTTGGAGCAGGGCTTTGGGGTTTTGGGTTGACGGTTGCTGGCTACTTCGCGGCAAGTATTCCGCTTGTGAAAAACATCAGCTACTTCCTAGCCGTATTCTTTATCGCGGCATCTTTAGTGGCCGGCATTAGGGCCTGGTACAAAAACAATAAAAGTGCCAAACTGGCGCCACTTTCCACCAAGCTTTAGAGCCTCTAGCTTGTTTCAATAACCAGATCAGCTAAAGATTTGGATTTCTCTCTGGCGTAGAAATCAAGTTCTTGTGCTGCCCAAAAATCAAACTTGTCTAAGTGCCGCTCTCTTTTTAGCCACCTATCGCGTCTTGTTTGTTCGCTGGCTTCTAGCCAGATCGCGATAAAAGCATTAGCTTTGCTTCGCTCGGTGAGTGACCCACAGCCCTCAACAATCAAAGGTGTTCCACCCGAGAATTCGCGCCAAGAAGATCTTTGGTTTTTTACCCAGGACCAGTCCTGCCAGGAGGCAGTTTCTTTTCTTGCCAGGGGGTTCAGGATAAATCTCACAAGGTAGTCAGCCCCAAGAGAAAGACCTTCCCAGCCCTCGAAGATGTTATCCATGTGAATCACGCGAGGAGCTGATTCCCCGTCGCGGAATAGTTGCTGCTGAAGTTTTTCTGCGAATGTAGATTTACCCGAGCCTGCTCGGCCATCGATTAGAACGATTGGGGTTTGGTTGCCCCGGTCTATTTGATCCAGAATCTTGGAACTTAGTTTTTCAATCAGTTGCTGCTGATCTAGATCAGCAAGGTCGGAAAACTCCGACATTTACTCAGCTAGACCATAAAGACGATCGCCGGCATCTCCAAGTCCTGGAACTATGTATCCGATTTCGTTGAGTTTCTCATCTAACGCTCCAAGCACGATAGTCACGTGCTTGTCACCTACAGCTTCCTCGACAACCTTTAGACCTTCCGGTGCTCCAAGTAAACACACTGCTGTTACATCTGTTGCACCGCGCTCAAAGACGTAGTTGATTGAGTCGATCAGCGTACCGCCGGTGGCAAGCATCGGATCGATGATAAACACCTGCCTTCCGGTTAGGTCCTCGGGCAATCTTTCGGCGTAGGTGTATGGCTCAAGAGTTTCTTCATTGCGTTTGATGCCTAGAAAGCCAACTTCTGCCGTGGGCAGTAACTTCATCATTCCCTCGAGCATGCCAAGGCCTGCTCGAAGAACCGGAACGATGATTGGTTGTGGGTTGGAAAGGTGAACACCCTTGGTTTTTGTAAGGGGAGTCTCGACGTCAACTTCTTGCACCTTTACTTCCCTCGTGGCCTCGTAGGCGAGCAGGGTCACCAGTTCTTCAACGAGAAGCCTGAAGGTAGGAGAAGGGGTGTTCTTGTCCCTAAGTACTGTGATTTTGTGAGTAATTAGGGGGTGATTGGCAACGTGGACTCGCATAGACCCAAATCTACAGGTGAACAAAGCCACCTATGCCACAGACTCAAAGACCTCCTAAAGTTAGGAATGAAAATCCAATTAGGAACGGAAAAACCCCATGGATCAAAGCCTGGATCAGGCAATGGAGCTGGCCCTTGGCCAGGCCATGGCAGCAGGTGCTGATGTACCCGTAGGGGCAGTCCTGATTGACTCCTCCGGCAAGGTCATTGCCGAAGCCCACAACGAGCGAGAACTAACCGGAGACCCGACAGCTCATGCCGAGCTGTTGGCTATTCAGCGGGTTGGCAAAGCCAAGGGCGACTGGAGACTTGAAGATCTCACACTGGTAGTCACCCTTGAGCCATGTGTGATGTGTGCCGGGGCAATAGTTGCAGCCCGCATCCCAAAAGTTATCTTTGGAGCTTTCGATGAGAAAGTTGGGGCAGCTGGTTCTCGTTATGACTTGCTTAGGGATTCAAGACTTGGAAACCCGGTTGAGGTTTTTGCTGGTGTCAGGGAAGCCGAGTGCTCTGCGCTTTTGAAGACCTTTTTTCAGGACAAAAGGTGTTCCTAGCATAAACCGATGCCTATTTGGTTTTCCAAAAGAAACTAGAGGCAGGATTCCCACCCACCACCTGGACTGACTTACTCAAGCAATCTGACCACTAGAACAGGGCCCAATTCCCACTAGGCTGAATCTCGGTGACGTGTCCGAGCGGCCGAAGGTGCAACTCTCGAAAAGTTGTGTGCGTGAAAGCGCACCGTGGGTTCAAATCCCACCGTCACCGCCACTAACTCTTGAGACAAGAAGGTCAGATAAGTGAACTACAGCAAACACATGACCGTATTCGGGGCGATTGCCCTGGTTGGCTTCATTATCTTTTGGTTTAGTCCCCAGATCGGGGCGGTTATCTTCCTGCCAGCAATCGGGGCTTACTTCGGCGCTCGCAAGGCCAATACCGACGGCCCGGCTCAACCAAGACCTTCTTTATGGGTGGTTTTCTTCGTCCTTGTGGCAATTGGCATGGCCATTAGGTTCTTGGTTCCGGAGGAGAACTTCGGGGGCTTCGAAGCTGCCTCCTCGAATGTGGTCTTGCTCTGGGTATACCTAGGGGTTTTGTCGCTTGCCTTCCCGTTGTTCGGGTTCTTGGCATATCTTCAGCGGGTTGGGCGTATCGCAGAAAAGTAGGGCCATACACCTAAAAATGGTCCCGATTCGGGATTAAAAGAAGGTGTTTACAAAAGTAGCTAAATCGTTATAAGCTTTCAACTTGACCCCAAAAAACCAGTGTGCATATTGTGGCGCGCTCTGTACGCATATTTC
>ERZ1022756.110-NODE-110-length-29574-cov-18.601917_pt1 | contig 29574 bp, 26 predicted proteins | sample MGYA00520902_ERZ1022756 | MGnify/ENA primary metagenome ERZ1022756 (study PRJEB33162, sample SAMN09537601) | freshwater metagenome | isolation source: freshwater | place: Canada:Alberta | collected 2017-07 | study: EMG produced TPA metagenomics assembly of the...
TAGAGCACCTGCTTTGCAAGCAGGGGGTCAGGGGTTCGACCCCCCTAGTCTCCACGAATAAGATTTCTCCCTTCTAACTAGAGGGGAGATTTCTTTTTCTGTGGAGGAATAGTCTGATTTATGTAACAACCAAAACAAATGCAAAGCCACTTCATAAAATCCCATGCAATTAGCGAGAACCTCTTGGTCCCCAAACACCACAAAACTTGTATATTTATCAATGTCGGTGAGCTACCCCTAAATCAAAGGAACTTATCTATTGATAACCCTCATGTTTGATCAGGTGAATCAGGGTTCAGGAGTGAGAAACACTCTTACAATCAAGAAGAAGATCAGCGGCAGGGAGTCAGTTCGGGTAATCGATTTTCACCACGATTCCAAAGTGAGCGAACCCATTGTTTTAGACGGCTACGTTCTATCAGTCTTTTTTGATGCCATGTCATCGGGAAGCAAGATAGACGTAAAAGGCAAGCTGTCGGACCAAGCAATGCGAAACTTTTCAGCACTTGGAGAGGCTTGGAAAAACATGAACCCAAACCTCTACAAACCCGTAGAAATCAGCGCAGACCACGTTATTCATTTCGACCCAAAGACATCATCGCCCTGGGAACAAACCACTGGTAAAGATGGTGCGATTCTTACATTCTCTGGCGGCTTGGATTCACACTTCACAGCAGCGAGACATTCCGGAGCGCACCACATCACCGATAGACCAAATGGTATCGGATTTCTATCAACCGTTCAGTCGTATAACATCGCTCAAGCAGTTATGGTTCACGGCTTCGATGTCAGGTACGAAAACTCCAAAGACTTTACTGATCTTAGGAAGAATTCAGAAACCAACTTAAATAGAATGAATCTTCCTCTCGTGACAGTCAGAACAAACATCAGAGTCAACGAAACCGATGATTGGGAGCACAGTTTCGGCGCAAAAGTGTCAAGCGTACTTCACCAATTCTCAAATCGTTTTAAGTATGGTCTTATAGCCTCAGGCTCCCCCTATTCGCGCCCGTTAGTCTCTTGGGGGTCTCAACCCAGCATTGACCACCTGTACTCCGGTTCATTTATGCATATCGTTCACGATGGCGCTGGTTTCTCGCGATCAGAGAAAGCCCTACTCATTAGCAAAATCCCTGAATTGCTTCCTGGGATAAAGGTATGTTGGGAAGGTGTAGAACAAGGAAAGAACTGCGGAATGTGTGAAAAATGCATTCGAACAAGGCTAAATTTTCTTTCTGTCGGGCTCCCCAATCCACCTTGCTTTGACTCAGAGTTCAATCTGTCAATGATAGAAACCATCTCTGTTTCCAACCAGACCCAGCTCCTTGGATTCCAGAATGTGCTGGATTTTTCCAAAAAGAACAAAACTGATAATTCCGAGTGGTTCAACCGTCTTCAAGAAAGAGTTGCCTTGCTTCGAAACCAGCTTGATCAGAACACCTCCGAGCACGAGGGAAAAAAAATTCTGCCCAGAGGCGTTCAAAACACTCAGCACCAGTTCAGGGCTCGTGACAATGCACTCGTAGTAAATCTTGTAAGTGAAAAAACCTCCAAACAATCCGACGACATTGAATCAATGAACAAGAGGTTGAGTGCATACGGTTCTAGCCTGGCGGAATTTCTGAGGACAAAAGCCCCTCTCTCTCTATTGTCAGAAATGCCAGGGAATATCGGAGATCATCTAATTTGGTCCGGAACACAGCGATTCTTGGAAAAGGAGAGAATAGATTTCACTAACATCCCAGTCAATCAGGTGCTAGATAAACGAAACTTCCTTTCGAACCAAACATTGTTAGTACCTGGTAGTGGTGCGATGACATCGTTGTTTAATGAGTGGTTACCACAAACAATCACAGATGCATCAAATGTTTACGGCGAAGTTGTTATTCTGCCCTCCGAATTTGAGACAGAGGTGACCACCGTACAGAACTGCTTATTGTTGGCTAATGTGTACCCTTTTGCCCGTGATGCGGATTCCTATGGAAAAATAAAACAATTAGGCAAGGCAGGCCTTGGTCTTGACCTTGCACTCTGGGCCTTTGATTTTAGGACACCAATCCCACAAAACTTTTCTGATACAAACCCCGGAAATGTGTTGCTAGCTCTAAGGACAGATTCCGCCAGCAAAATCGATAAGGAAAAAATCAGCATCTCTGGAACTAACAATGACATATCCCTAACCACATCGAACCTGAACGAATTTCTTGAAACGATTCTGGCCGCCGATACCGTGGTAACTGATCGGCTCCACGTTGCGGTTTCTGGAGTCATGATGGGTAAGAATGTGAGATTTGTCGATCCCTTCAACCACAAAATCTCTCGTTACTTGCGCTACAACTTTGGCAATCGTTTTACAGAAAGAACTCAACAACGAGATGAAAACTGGCTTTTGTCCCAAGGTTACGTTACGAGATTGGGCCGATAGAAATGAACGACCGCATACTTGGTTATGTTATGGCCCGAAACGAGTGGCCGATGCTAGGAATTTCTGTCACCCATGCTCTACAAAGTGGCGTTGACGAAGTTCTCGTGGTTAACCACGCAAGCACGGACGCCACCGCTAGGGGGCTTGCTGTCTTGCAATCCTCATTCCCCGGAAGAATCCAGGTCCTACAACTCGACAACGATGAATATCTTCAGAGGGCAACCACCCACGCCATTTCTGCAATTGTCGAGAACTTTACATTTGATTGGGTTTACACATTTGACGCCGATGAATTCTTTCTATTCGGGCAATCGAAGAACCTTTGCGAAATTTTGTCCACGCAAAGCCCGGAAACTAATGTTGTTCGCTACGGCATTGAGCAATGGGTCACTCCCCAAGATTTCAACTGGCGAGTAGCCACCGACTATCTCAGGATTATTGACCGAGCAAACGGTACCCAGTTTGCCCAATTATCAAGTGAAATTCTCGAGCAAGAAATTATTGATGGCAATCTCAATTTTTTCGATGTAAGTTTCCCCTCCAAAGTTATTGTCAGATCTGAGTACTTCTCATATCTTGAAGCAGGCGCACACTCAGTTCATCGATGTATTACGGCCAATGAAGTATCAATTGGCATAGACGAGTTTGTTTGCGCTCATCTTCCATTGGCCGGTATGGAGAGGCTGAAAATGAAGTCGTCTCAAGGAAAATTGTTGATAGATGCAGGATTTCCAACCACGCATGGTTGGCAAGCGCAAATGCTCTGGAGACTCGATCGAGATAACAAGTTAGGTGAGTTTTGGCAGAATCACTCCATTCCGAATGAAGCGCTGGATGCAGCGAGGCTTAGTGCGACACCCAAGACAGATCGCAGTCTGGATCTAACCAACCAAATCCGTTCTGCCGTGCAACTAATGAACACCATTGAGAAAGAAAAAGAGAGCGTAGCGTCAAGCCCCCCCGCAGCGATTGTCAAGGATGACGCACAATGGAGTGAGCTCTTGCTCTTGGTCAACCGCGATTTGCAACAAATAGACTCGGCACTACTAGAAAGAGACTCGGCACTACTAGAAAGAGACTCGGCACTACTAGAACGAGACTCGGCACTACTAGAACGAGACTCGGCACTACTAGACTCAAAGCTCATTCTTACGAGCACTTCGTGGAAGATTACGGCCCCATTAAGAAGAGCCAAGTCCTTGGCCCGCCGCCTTATTGCCAGGCTCAGGGGTTGATTGAGTTTTGACGGGCGCACTCAATCTTTCACAGACATTCGAAGAGCATCAAAGAAACTACCCCCCGAGAATTGTCTTAGATTCCTGCACGAGCAGAGATTCTGAGTTTGCCGAGACAGATTGGCTCCACGAGTCGATGTTCGTTTCGGGTTACTTGGTCAAGTCGGGCATACAGCAGTTTACCTCGGGAGAAACAGATTGAGTTCAGCCAAGCTAAGTTATGAATTCACCAAAGGATTAAACGAATGCTCGCACGAGATTCAGTTAGCGCTCCCAGAAGTATTCGATCCCCAAACAATTTCGATTCAGTTTAGGCATACGGGTGCCGGCGCTGGCCAACCACTTGTCCTTCTTGACGGAATGGTATGCGCTGTAATTTTTTACTGCATGAGTCAAAGGTTAGATTTGCATGTCAGAGGCGAGCTTTCAAGCGTCTTTCTTCGAAGAATCAGGCTGTTCATGGAAAGCTGGAATAGGTGGTTCCCGGATCTATACTCGGTGATTGATGTCTCGTGTGACAGTATCTACAGCTATCGTTCAGAAGTCGGGGAGGACACCTCTTCAACAAGATTGCGCAAGGAATCTACCGTCACCCCCCTATCCGGCGGTGTCGATTCCACCTTTTCACTTCTTAGGAACAGCGGCCCCGGCTCTAAATCAAACTTCACAATTTCTCAAGGTGTTTTTGTCCAAGGATTTGATATCCCGTCAAAGGACACAATTGCTGCAAGTAGGGCATCAAAGAAATTGAAAGAGCTTGCTGGACTGTATGAAATTGCGTATTCAGAAGTGCACACAAATCTTAGAGACCAAATACCTCTCAACTGGGAACATGCTCATGGAGCGGCGTTGGCTTCGGTGCTTCACCTGTTTTCAAGGGAGAGCGCGTCCGGACTAATTCCGAGCGCACAGGCAGTTGATGGAGTTCTATCTCCTTGGGGTACTCATCCGGCCACGGACAATTTTCTATCAGGTGAGCTCATGGATATCATTCACGATGGGGCTGGGTTTGGTCGCTTCGAGAAGGTCCGCCACCTAACAATGTTTCCAAAAATTGCAAAGTATTTGCGGGTTTGTTGGGAAGGCCAAGACCTGTCCAGAAATTGTTCGACCTGTGAGAAATGCCTGAGGACCATGGCATCAATAGAAATAGCTGGAGGATCGCCAAGGAGAGCATTCAGAAGCAGAGTAACGAGTGGAAGAGTCAGCTCGTTGGTGTTTCCTAACTCCAGAGTTCGTCAGCAGTGGGTCAGGATTCTTGAATTAGCCGAACAGGATGGGAGGAGATTCCCCTGGATAACCGCACTTAGGAAACGACTGGACACAAATTAGAACTGCGACGTTACACAAGGAGTGCTGAAGTTTTAGGATCTAGTGGCCAGAAAATGAGAAGTCGATTCGTTGACACAAGCTTCGAGAATAAAAACTGAGTGGCTGGTAGAACACTTCAATCTCAAGACCAACCACCCTCCTGGCTGCTAAATTTGGTCTTCAGACCAAGTTGATCTGAAAAACTAATCACCAGAGAGATGCCCCCAATGAACAAGAGCGACAGGTTCGGATCACCACTTTCCCCAGCCATAGATCTTAGCTCCGCGCAATTTTTCTCGAGCTCCGATTCATTGGCCAACGTACACGAGGACAAATTTCAACAGCACAGATATGGTCGCGATAGTGGAGAGGGGGCTCTACATCTCGAAAAGGAGCTCGAAAACTGGTATCCGGGATTCAAAGCCTTGGCATTTAGGTCTGGGATGGCGGCACTAGAAACCCTATTTCAAATGTCTTGGACCAAATACGAACAAATATCAATTCAGTCGGAGATTTACCGAAAGACAGAAGCGCTAGTCTCAGGATTACAAAACATAGGTGCCCGTAAAGTCTCACGACCTAAGATGAACCCAGAGACAACCACCAGAGATCATGACATTCAGGAAGCGCAGTTTGTATTCTTAGAAATTCCTAGCAATCCTCACTTGCGCCTATTGGAACTTGACGCCAGATTTCTATCGACAAACAAAGTCAAACCATTTATCGCCATAGATGCCACTATGAGTGGGTTTGGAAACCTCAAGCCAGAGTTCCTAGAATCTGTTGACACTATCTGCTTCTCTCTCACAAAATTCATAGGTGGGCACAACGATGTGATTGGTGGAGTACTTTTTGTGAAGAATGAAATTTATGAAGAATTGTGGATGCTGAGATCTCGAATGGGAAACATAATTAGCCCGTTCGACGCGTTTCTTTCGCTTCGTAGCCTGAAGACATTAAATCTGCGCATGAGTGCACACTTGGATACCTCCAGGTTCGTGCTTGATTTTATCCAGAGCGCATTTGAGGAAAACAAGATAAGGAAATTTTTTTATCCTGGCCTCGGAGAGAATGCCGATCAGAAAGACATTGTCAACAGAATTCTCTTCAATGGAGGATCTGTTCTATCTTTCATTCCAGATGCCTCGCGCGAGGTGCTGGCAACGCGGTTAGAAAAACTTAGGACCGTAAAGATGGCGCCCTCTTTCGGAAGCACCGATTCTCTTATTGAGATTTGTTCACTGATGACAAGGCCAAACGCAACAACTGAGGAGCTTCGCAAGTCTGGATTAGAGCCAAACCTGATTCGGCTGTCCGTGGGTATTGATAGACCACAGCAAGTCATAGATGATTTAAAGAGCGTACTTTTCCCCAGTTGATTCATAAACACATCCTTGAAGCGAAGGGACAGCCGGCGAGCTAAAGAACAGCGGGCGATTGGTTATTTCGCGAGTAGAAGTTTCAGCTCTGGCCCGAGCATCGGAGTCTTATCAAGAAGAGCCGCCAATTCCACAACCCTCGTCACCAGCTCTTCGTTAGAAGCTAGCATCCGCTCACCTTTGTTTCTAAGATGAATTCCATCTTCAAGCCCAACCCTCACGCCACCCCCAGTAGCTAGAGCCATTGCGTAGCTTTGCAAATTGTAGTCCCCGATTCCTGCTCCAGACCAAATACAGTTCTCAGGCAAGTCGCTAGTCATGGCCGCCAGATGGAGGGAGGTCGCTTGGGCAGAATAAGCACTACCCAAGAAAATGTTCGCCAATAATGGGCCTCTAATCAAACCTTCCTTAACCAATATCTTGGATGCGTTGACCATTCCCAAGTCAAAAATCTCCAACTCTGGGGTTATTCCACGATCTAACATGATTTTTGCCAGCGCCCGAACCATGTCTGGATCATTCACCGAGGCCCCCCTCAGAAAATTTAAAGAAGACAAAGTCAAGGATGCGATGTCCGGTTTCAGGTCGCCATCTAGGCTTAGGACATCTGCACGCTTCTCCAACTCGCTCCAGTTTCGGCCGCTCGTTGAAACGTTGATTAGGACGTCAGGTGTTCGAGATCGGATCTCTAGAATCATTTTGGAGTAATAGCTTTTTTCCCAAGCTGGAGACTCTTCAGAATCTCGCGCATGGAGGTGAACAGAGGTTATCCCTAACTCCGCGCATCTTTGGACTGTTTGGGCGACTTCGAGGGCAGTTGTTGGCAAGGATGAGTTTTGTGACTTGGTGGGGACCATGCCTGTGGGAGCTAGGGTTAGCGGAAACCTCACTTTTTACACCAAGGGCAATCTGAGTCATGAATCGTTACCGAATTCTCTTTTTGGTATTTGGCGGGATTACCATACACCAAGGCATAATCAGCAACGTCGGCAACAACCACAGCCCCAGCGCCGATGTATGCATTTATTCCAATAGAAATCCCGTCCCTGACAATTGCGCCAGCTCCGATGAAGCTTCCACTACCTATCGTCACCTGACCAGATATAACAGCACCTGGGCCTGTAGAAACAAAATCCCCCAGTCTTGAGTCATGCCCAACCGTGCTCGACCGGTTTAAAAAGACACTGCAGCCGAGCACACTGTTTGCCCCCACAGAAACCAAAGCATTCAAATATGATCCGTGGCCGATTGAGGAATTTGATGCCACTACAGCCGAGGGGTCTATAACCGTGAAAAGTTCAGTACTCCGGTTGATCGATAAGAGTTGGGCAAGCGTCAACCTCTCTTGGGGATAGCTAGGGGCCAAAACCCAAGGCCCTTGCGTGAGAACGGGTTCAGGCCAAGAATAGGCAGCCGAACCAAAACTCTCGTTTGTCGAAAGTGTTGCATACTTCAAATCGAGCCTGTCTAGCGATTGAGCTATCTCGGCCATATACGGACCACTGAAACCTATAAGCTGCAACAAATTCAAATCCCTTAAGTTTTCTCGTAATCCAACACAATACCCCTAAGATTACGAGACATAAACTGAGCTTTCAAGTACTTCTATTTCACCTAGTTGCAAGCTTGCCTAGTCAATAAAGTAAATCACATTAGAGTTGAAAAAAAGCAAACCCCTTAGCTAGTTCGCACACGAAAAATGTGAACGTTACAAGGATCAGAAATGAAAAAATGGGAAAACTCAGTAATTGAGGTAATCGGACCATCAGGCGCAGGCAAAACCACATTCGCCAATCGGCATCTCGGGGCCTCCTGCGGGGCAAGAACTATTCTTCACCAACCCGCAACCATCTCGTTAATGGAGACACACAATTGGGAGCTACGACGAGACTCGCCTCTTTTCCAGAATTCCTACATGCAAATTTGGGAAGCAAAAGAAAGGAACGAGGCAAAATCGTCATGGTCAAAAAGCGTTCTTGGTGAGCGACTGAAATGGTATTGGGAAGTAATGACACTTGACGCTTTCCTAAGGCAATACCATTTCCCCGAGTACGTCTTTTTGCTGGACGATACTCTAGTTACTGCATTTTTCCCGGAGTTGACTTCACTCCCACTAGGTGGTGAAGAAGGGTTTCTGCAACACATGGAAGGTCGCAAGATCATTAATGTAACAGCCACCAAAAATGCGATTGTGCGAAGACAACTTGAGCGAGAAAAAGCAGGTGAGCCAGTGCCATCCTTCCAGGGCCAAGACGCAGAGTTCATCAGAAATTGGGCTCAATCAACAATTCGTCGTCGAAAGAATTTTCGGAGTTTTGTAGCTCAAAGTGGTTTGAAGAACATCGAATGGGTCGACGTAAGGGGAAAATGGGGCCTTAGGCGGGCGGATAAGTTAGTGGTTTCGGCGTGCTTCAAAAACAATTCGATTTATTAGAGTCTTAAATAGAGCGGAACGATTTAGTTGTCAGAACCTTATTTGCTTTTGAAGATGATGAGTAGTGGCCCACTAAACGACATAAATTGTTTTCAACACCTAGCCACTTCCTCTTGGCAGTCCACATCCCCACCCGGCGTTCCTGGTGTTGAAGGACTAGCTACATTCGCATCGATTTGACTAGACTGAGAAAGTCACGAGATAGGAAATATACCTATCGAGGGCACCAGCGTTTGTAGCTCAACGGATAGAGCATCTGACTACGGATCAGAAGGTTGGGGGTTCGAGTCCCTCCAAGCGCACAATGCTATTGGCCGGCCCAAGTCCACGGCCTTCTTGGTTTTTAGTGCCTCTTTCTCGTGAGCTTTGAGAATGTAGAACTGCTAAGAATCTGCCCCGCAAGATAAGTTGCCAGCTGAATCGGTATTTCCCAGAGGAATGAAAATACATTCACGATCGGGACCAGATTAGATCCCCGGGCCCTACTAGCCTCTCTTACCGAATCCCATCTTCGGCTAAATGTGAGGGATGTTTCATGCCAGCGATGGCTAGAGAGAATCTCATCAATAAAAACAGATTTTCCTATCTTGGTTAGCTTTATAAACAGATCAAAGTCAAAAGCAAATTGGAACTTGTCGGAAAGTCCACCTACTTTCTCGAATACGTCCCTTCGAAAAAACGCACTTGGCTGTGGGATGAGCTGAGGTCCGAATCTAAGCAGTGGAACAGCCCAAGCACCGCTTCGTTTAACTAGGACATCCCTTCCATCTGAGTCGATGTATTGGCAGTGACCAAAAACCAAAACTGGCCTCTCTGGCTTGTCTAAAGCCTGAACTGCAATGGCGAGAGCCCCTGGCGCAAGTAGATCATCATCACCTATCCACGTAATGTATTCGATGTTCTTCGGGAGGGCCCTAAATCCTTGGTTGATCTTGTTGGGCACAGAAGGTTCATCTTCGTCGATGTAAAGATCCACCAAACCAGCATTTTGATAAGAGCTGGCGTCAAAGCCAGCTCTTCCTACAAGGACAATAAAGCTTTCGCCGGCTTCACGGATCGATTTGAGCGTGGTTTCTAGATATTGAGGACGCTCACCAATAGTTGGAACGACAACTCCCACAGCAGGCATTTCACCATGATACCACCGCCAATAAAACCTACACTTGGGGAGGATAGAGTAAGGCATCGCAAATAGCTAAGCTTTGTAAATGCGAAACAGGCTAATTCTTCTTGGCTATCTTGCTCTCTTCTTTTCCTTAGTAGCAAGCTACGACCTTTATAAAGACAATGTCTATCTGGTTGCGCTTGTTGCAGTGATTCTCTTGTTCACCGGTCTAGGAGCCTGGCTTTGGTCGGTCCAGCCAGGCAAAGATAACAAGTAAGTGCAAAATCGGTATGTGGGTGTATCGTCGGAACTGTAGGAAGGAGAAATCAAATGAATCTAGATGGATGCAACTGTGGCGATGGTTGCCAGTGCAAGAAAAATGACTAACTAACTACTAATAGCGCTCTTGGCGCAGGACCTCTACATCCGCAACCCACACGCTTACCGCGTAGTTAGGGAAGTAGTCGGCTTGTAATCTTTCGATAATTTTTTCTAGCGTGATCTGGTCAGTCACAATTTCCAAGCGAATGTTTCCACCTTCTAGATCACCATTTCTTTGATTCCGTGGACCGGTTCCATGGGAGTCGGTTACTGTGTACCCCTTGGCACCAACTGCAAGTAGGTCCTTAATCAATCTAGACTCCAATGCGCCCTCACAAACAACAGTGAGTAGTTTTCTTTGCGAAAACATCAAATACCCAGACCTTCCATAAATTGACCAATTGCAAACATGATTGGGATTCCGAAGAGCAAATTGAACGGGAATGTAATTGCAAGAGAAGCGGTCAGGTAAATACCAGGGCTTGCCTCCGGCAACGCCAACCTCACTGCGGCAGGAGCTGCGATATACGAAGCAGAGGCTGCAAGAACACCGAGGATGACACTTCCTCCCAGGCTCAAACCAGTTAGTTCTCCAACTAAGACACCAAGTGAACCTGAAAGAATCGGGAACCCGATACTAAATAGAACTAGACCAAATCCTGCCTTTTTGACATCGGGAAGTCTTCTTCCTGCGACGATTCCCATCTCAAGTAAGAACAGGGCCAGCACACCAGTAAACAGACCTCCAAATAGTGGCTCGATTCTCTCGTAACCACTTGCGCCGGTGGCAAAACCTAGAAGCAAACCACCGGCAAGTAAAACAATTGACTTAGAGGTGACAATCTCTCTAAGTGACTCTCCCCAGTTCAATCCTCTGTTAAGTCCCCTAGACGCCAAAAGCAAACCAACAATAATTCCTGGTACTTCTAGGATTGCAAGCAGAGTGGTCACATAGCCCTCGTACGAAATGTTTTGTGATTCGACAAAGATAAGCGCCGCTGAGAATGTGACCAACGAAGTTGATCCGTAGTGAGCAGCAAGAGCACCTTTATTAATGGTGTCTAGCTTGGTTAGTGCCCCTAAGACCAAGAAAGCCAAAAGCGGGATTACTATCCCCAGAGCAAGAGTTCCTAAGATAGGCAACCACACCTCAGAGAGGTTGGCCTCAGATAAGGCAACACCACCTTTGATTCCTATACCTAGAAGTAGGTAAATTGAGAGCCCTTGATAGACCGATTCAGGAAGGCGAAGGTCAGATTTAATGGCTACAGCTAGTAGACCCAAAACAAAAGCCAGTACAGGCGCGGAAGTTGCGTTTGTGAGCGCTGCCTCAAGAAACATGATTTTCTACCCTCAACAAACTAAGCCGCTGTTGCCTTTTGCCTTAGTTTACTTATTCGATGGATAAATCATCTAGTAGCCACAAGCCCAGATAACTAGAATTGGGCACACAACCAGATAGGCACCGCAAATGAAGTTCGCAATCTTTGTAATTGACGACGAGTCCCGTTCAGGCAGTTCGCAAGAAATGGCTGCAATTGATGCCTTCAATGAAAAGTTACATGCAAACAATCACTGGGTTATGGCGGTGGGTCTCGAATCTCCCAAGAACGCCTTGCTGATCGATAACCGATCTAGAGCCAACGAAATTGAGTTTGGTTCCCTGTTTGATAAGCCAGATTTTTACAGCGGCATGTGGGTTATCGAAGCCACAGATTTGTCTACCGCTAAACAACTAGCAGCAGAAGGTTCTTTAGCCTGTAATAGAAAAGTGGAGCTTCGACCTTTTCTCTAAGTGATGCTCTTGACCTAGTCGGTCTTCTTCTCTTCAATCAGCTTCTTGTATGTTGCGATCATGTCTTTAGTCAGCGCACTTTGAAGCAACCAGGTTGGATCCTTTAGCGAGCCTCGCTTGTTGCTGCCTTCAGCAATATCTTCAGTAGCTTTCTTGATGGTTTTTGCCAAACTCTTGATGGTTCCGGACTTATCTAGCCAGTAGGTCTTCTTGGGCAGTTCTCCTGCAATATTTGGATCACAGAGCAAAACCGGTGTTCCAACAGCCGCCGACTCATAAACAGTTAGCCCTTGGGTTTCAAAGCCAATACTGGTTTGCATAACTACGTCAGCATTGGCGAAGATTTGGAGAAGTTCGGAGTGCGGCACTCGCCCTCGAAAGGTAACTCGTTTGCCAAGGAGCCTAGCCCTCACCAGATTCTTGGCAACTTTCTCCAGCGGACCAACACCGTAGATGGTTAGGTGGGCTTTTACCTTGGATCGAGAAAAAGCCTCAATGGTCTGGATCAGTCTCTTCTCGGGTTGCATCCTGGCGGCCCAGACAAAGCTGATTGGTTTGTTTGGGATCGGAGCAGCTCTCTTTATCTGTTGAATTTCATCATCATCTACACCTGTAAAGCTCGCTTGAACTTTTGTGGCAGCACCTTTTTCTTCCAGTAGCTTGGCGTAATGCTTCGATGGAGCAATCACCAAATCCGCTTGTGCAAGGGTAAATCCTGCGTAGTCAAAGGCATCGATAACCCTCGGGCGCTCTTTGATTTTTAGAAAGTGACCGTACTGCCATGTAAAAAACTTGAGAAGAAGAATCTTCATGGGCTTGCCAACAAGTTTGTTAGCCATCACGTCAACATTGGTGTGTTCGGTATGCACGAGAGGTATGTTGTGCCTTTTTGCCAGCGCTGCACCCAGGCTTGCGGCCGCAAAGTCTCCCTGCACGTGGACTATGTCGAAACTTCGTTCTTTGTAAACCTCTTCGCAAAACTTGGCAGCTCTTCTAAGTGACCAAACGTTGGAATACTCTCTGCCGATAGGCAAGTAGTTTGAAGGTAAAACCTTTATGTTGTCGTCAGGTCTAGCCTTTTTGGACTTTGGAGCAAAGATAGTTACCCGAACACCTGAACGGTTTAGGTATTTGGTTTGCAGCATCACCGACGTCTGAACCCCCCCAAGAGAGTGAGGGTGCTGATCCATGAACAACGCGACGTGCAAGAGGGCCTTTTCTAATTCAGCTTTATAGGGCTAGATAAATCTACTCGCTTCAGACATAGAATCGAGTTATGAGCATTCAAGAAACCGAACTCACCATGCTAGATGGCACAGTCTCCAACTTTTCCAAATTCGCGGGGAAACTGGTGCTGGTTGTAAATGTTGCTTCCAGGTGTGGGCTTGCCCCACAGTACGAAGCACTAGAAGCCCTCCAGAAAAAGTATGGCAGCCGAGGCTTTACGGTTTTGGGTATGCCTTCTAACCAGTTCCTACAAGAACTGAAGAAATCGGAAGACATTGCCGAGTACTGCTCAACAACTTGGGGAGTAAGTTTCCCAATGACCGAAAAGATAAAAGTAAATGGCAAAGATCGCCACCCGCTATACAAGGAACTAGTGAAAACTAAAGACCAATCCGGTGTAGCAGGACCAGTGGCATGGAACTTTGAAAAGTTCTTGGTTTTGCCAAACGGCGAGGTTCACCGCTTTAGACCAAAAGTGAAGCCAGACGCAACTGAAATCGTTTCTGTTATTGAAGCGAACTTACCCAACTAGACATAACGGATTGAACTAAACAAGGTATAGGAATGAACTCAATCTCCAGAGTAACTGTCCAGCAACAGGGACACGTACTTCTAATCGGTTTAAATCGCCCCGAAAAGTTAAACGCTGCAGACATGGAAATGTTGCAGGAGTTAGCGCTTGCTTACGGCAAGTTAGACTCCGATCCAGGACTTCGAGTCGGAGTAGTGTTTGCCCACGGCGATCACTTCACAGCTGGGTTGGACCTCGCAGACGTCGCACCAAGGCTGAATGCCGATGGCTTGGCAATGGTTCCGGAGGGCGGACTAGACCCGTGGGGTATTCAAACTAAGCAAGTATCAAAGCCTGTGGTTATTGCAATTCAGGGAACCTGTTTCACGCTTGGTGTTGAGCTTGCATTAAACAGCGAGGTTGTAATCGCTGCGGAGAATGCAAAGTTTGCACAATTAGAAGTCTCGCGAGGAATTTTGCCGTTTGGTGGAGCCACCAAGAGAATGCCAAGATCTGCTGGTTGGTCAAGTGCGATGAGATACCTACTTACCGGCGATTCTTTTGATGCAGCAACGGCGCTGCGTCTTGGAATCGTGAACGAAGTTGTTCCAGTTGGAACTGAAAAAGACCGGGCACTTGAACTCGCCGAAAAGATTGCAGCCCAAGCTCCGCTTGCGGTGCAGGCAACACTCGCATCCGCAAGAGCGGCCTTGCAGGACGAAAGTACAGAAGATGCCCTTGTTGGAAAACGCTTAGCTAGGTTGGCTGCGTCCAATGACGCAAGAAGGGCGATGGAGGCCTATCTTTCAAAGTCGCCAGTTACATTTGAAGGAAATTGACCTTCCAAAAAAACACCTAGTTTTTTGTATGTATCATACAAAGAAGCAACGCTTGGATTTACTGCGGTTGTAGCTAGTTACAGACTTTTTAGACCCTCAATTTCAATGAATTCCTCGGTGTTTACAATCAAAGCAACACGAAGGAGTGTGCGATGCAAAGCGAAATTTTGCCAAAGGTAGATACCACCCTTGTTGGGGACATGTTGCTGGGAAAGTGGAAAGACATTCGTCTACACACCCGCCGAATTTGCGAACAGCCCGAAATGTGGCAAATCCCAGGTCTTACTCACCACGAGCATCGTGAACGAGTCTTTGGCCAGCTAAAGATTCTGGTGGAAAACGGTTCCACCGCTTACGGCTTCCCTGCTATCGCAGGTGGAAGCGCTGACCCAGGTGGGTCACTGACTGTTTTTGAAGAACTGATTCTTGCTGATCCTTCACTTCAGATTAAATACGGAGTTCAGTGGGGACTGTTTGGTGCAGCTATTTTGTATCTCGGAACAGATTCCCACCACGAAGAACTGCTTCCTTCGGTAGTCACTTTAGAAACCCCAGGTTCATTTGCAATGACCGAGACCGGTCACGGTTCCGATGTCGCAAACATCGGAACAACCTCTATCTACGACGAAGCAACACAAGAATTTGTAATTCACACTCCATCTCGTCACGCTTGGAAGGATTACATCGGTAACGCTGCAATTCATGCGAAGGCGGCGGTTGTATTTGCTCAATTGATTTCCAAAGACGAAAACCATGGCGTTCACGCTTTCTATGTTCCGCTTCGAGACAATAGTGGAAACTTCTTGCCCGGAGTTGGCGGAGACGACGATGGCGTTAAGGGTGGTCTAAACGGTGTTGACAACGGAAGATTGCACTTCACCAATGTTCGCATTCCAAGAAAGTGGTTACTAAACCGCTACGGAAACGTCGCAGAGGATGGAACATACAGCTCTCCAATCGAATCTAAGGGAAGAAGATTCTTCACCATGCTTGGAACCTTGGTTCAGGGAAGAGTTTCCATTACCGGTGGTGTTACAAACGCCCAGAAGGTTGCGCTAACAATTGCAATTCGCTACGCCCACGAAAGAACTCAGTTCCCAACCCACGATGGAACAGAACATGTTCTGATGGACTACGGACGCCACCAAAGAAGATTGCTTCCGGCTCTTGCTAGAACTTACGCCCAAGCATTTGCACACCTAGAGCTACTTGAGCAGTTTGACGAGGTCTTCAGCGGCCGTAACGATACTGACTCCACTAGACAGGATCTAGAAACTGTTGCTGCGGCATCGAAGGCTCTATCAACTTGGAACGCACTGGACATCATTCAGGTCTGCCGCGAGGCAACCGGAGGCCAGGGCTTTATGGCAGAGCACCGCATGGTTGGTTTGCGAGCCGACCTAGATGTCTATGCAACCTTCGAGGGTGACAACAACGTGCTTCTCCAGCTTGTTGCCAAGAGATTGCTTAGCGACTACTCGAAAGCCTTTGCGTCACCTGATTTTGGAACACTGGCTCAGTATGTTGTTGAGCAAGTTGGTGAAGTTGCAATCAACCGCGGTGGACTTCGCGGAATCGCTCAGAAGTTCACTGACTTTGGTTCAACAGCAAGGTCAATCGGATTTGTTCGCGAGGAAGAGCACCAGCACCAGCTTCTTACCGACCGAGTTCACACCATGATTGCAAAGCTTGCTAATGAAATGCGCCACTCCGGAAAGAAAGACCCAGTTGAATCAGAAAGACTATTCAACCGTCACCAGAACGATCTAATCATGGCTGCTAAAGCTCATGGAGAGCTAATTCAGTGGGAAGCTTTCACTTCCGCTCTAAACAAGATTCAAGATCCTCAGACCAAGAAGGTAATGACTTGGCTAAGAGACCTATTTGGTTTTATTCTTCTGGAAGAAAACCTCTCTTGGTACATGATCAACGGAAGACTAAGCTCTCACCGTGCTGAAGCAATCACCGACTATATCGACGGCAGATTGCTGGGCAGACTAAAGCCACACTCCCTGGATCTAGTTGATGCCTTTGGTCTAACCGAAGGATTAATTAGAAGCGACCTGGCCTTCGGAGCAGAATCTAGAAGACGCGAATCACTAAAGAAAGAAGCGACCAAATAATGCAAAACACCTACTTCGTTGATGGAGCCCGCACACCATTCGGTAAGGCCGGAGAAAAGGGTGTTTATTGGAATACCCGAGCGGACGACTTGGTTGTGAAAGCAATGATTGGCTTGCTAGATCGAAACCAGTCAGTTCCTAAAGATGCAATAGATGATGTCGCTATTGCAGCAACTACCCAAACTGGTGACCAGGGACTAACCATTGGCCGTACCGCAGCAATTCTTGCGGGTCTTCCTAATTCGGTTCCTGGCTTCGCAATTGACCGCATGTGTGCTGGAGCCATGACAGCTGTAACCATGACTGGTTCGGCTATTGGTGTTGGGGCTTACGACTTGGTTCTTGCAGGAGGAGTCGAGCACATGGGCAAACACCCAATGGGAGTTGACGCTGACCCGAACCCACGCTTCATCGCAGAAAAGCTAGTGAACCCAGATGCTCTAAACATGGGTAACACTGCCGAGAAGATCCACGACCGCTTCCCAGTGCTCACCAAAGAGCGTGCGGATGCTTTTGCTGTTCAGAGCCAGAAGAGAGCTGCTGCAGCCTACGAAAAAAATTACATCCAGCAGGACCTTATCTCAGTGTCGGCAACAACCCCAGAGGGCTTGAGGGTTGTTGACCGGGATGAGCTTCTTCGTCCAGACTCAACCGTTGAAGGCATGAAAGATCTAAAGACACCTTTCCGTGCCAGTGGAAAAGTAACCGCCGGTAACGCTTCTCCTCTGACAGATGGCGCCACCATTTCTTTGCTGGCTGGAGATCAGGCAGTCAAGCAATATGGTCTGAAGCCACGCATGAAGATGGTGACATTTGCTTTTGCAGGTGTTGAGCCAGAGATCATGGGAATCGGTCCAATTCCTGCAACAGAGAAGGCTTTGAAAAAAGCGGGTCTTTCGATTTCCGACATCGGCCTTTTTGAGATCAACGAGGCATTTGCTGTTCAGGTTCTTTCTTTCTTGGAGCACTTCAAGATTGCAGATGACGACGCGAGAGTAAACGCCTGGGGTGGTGCAATTGCATTTGGACACCCATTGGCCTCCAGTGGTGTTCGTCTAATGAACCAGCTTTCTCGTCAGTTTGAGATGCGACCAGATGTTCGGTATGGAATTACGACTATGTGCATCGGTCTTGGAATGGGCGGAACCGTTATCTGGGAAAACGAGAATTACGACGGAAAGAAAAACTAATGAAACTTGATCACTTCTCCGAGCTGTGGTCAAACACCGATGAGGTTATTACTCATTCGTATGTTCAGGATGTCAAACTTCCTTCTGGAAAAGTTCTCGCACTAATCACCCTTGACAACCAAAAAGATCACACCAGACCATCCACCCTTGGTCCGCTAACCCTCAAAGAGTTCGCCGAGACTCTTGAGGTTCAAGAGCAACGTGCTAAAAAAGGTGAGATCCAAGGCCTTGCCGTAACAGGCAAGCCGTATTTCCTAGCTGCCGGCGCAGACCTTTCTAAAGTGGGTTCGATTCCATCCACCCGCGCTGGAAGACTAGTTGTTGAGCTTGGACACTTTGCCCTTGGCAAGCTAGGCGACTTCCCAGTTCCAACGTTTGTGTTTATCAACGGACTCGCTCTTGGTGGCGGGTTAGAGATTGCTCTAAACGCCAACTACCGAACTGTGAACTCTGCAGCACCTGCAATTGCCCTCCCAGAAGTTTTCCTTGGACTGCTTCCTGGTTGGGGCGGGGCATACCTGCTTCCAAACTTGATTGGAATCAGAAACGCCCTCAAGGTTGTTATTGAAAATCCACTAAAGCAAAACCGCATGCTGAGCCCTAAAGATGCTTTGAAACTTGGAATTGCTGACGTGATGTTTGACCCACAGCGATTTATTGAAGACTCTGTTGTTTGGGCCGACAAGGTTCTTTCTGGCAAGAGAGTATCTCGCCCAAACAAGCCAGGCCTTTTTGAGCGCTTGGTTATCTGGGGACCCGCAGTTTCCATAGCAAGAAAAATGGTGAAGCAGAACATCGGTTCGGTCCCCCTAGCTCCTTACGCAGCGCTTGATCTTCTTGGTGAAGCTAAGTTCAGCTCTAAAGAAAAAGGATTCAAGCGAGAGGACGAAGAGCTCGAGAAGCTCATTGCTTCTGATCAATTCCGTGCGAGCATTTACGCTTTCAACCTGGTTCAAAAGCACGCCAAGAATCCGCAGGGTGCCCCAGATCCAAAACTTGCACTCAAGGTTCAGAAAGTAGGAGTTGTTGGTGCCGGTCTAATGGCTAGTCAGTTTGCCCTGCTGTTTCTTAGAAGATTGCAGGTTCCGGTTGTCATTACTGACGTATCTCAAGACCGTGTAGATAAGGGTCTTGCTTACTGTCGCGCAGAACTAGACAAGCTAGTTGAAAAAGGCCGTCTGTCAGTTGACGACCGAAACCGTTACAGCGCAAACTTAAGCGGAACGCTAGACATGAATGACTTCGCTGATTGCGACTGGGTCATTGAAGCTGTATTTGAAGAGCTGAAGGTTAAGCACGATGTGTTTACTCGAGTTGAGGCTGTAGTTAGACCAGACGCAATATTGGCAACAAACACATCTTCTTTGTCAGTGGATGAAATCGGAAAGGTTTTGAAAAACCCTGAGCGTCTAGTTGGTTTCCACTTCTTCAACCCGGTAGCAGTGATGCCACTCCTTGAGGTAGTAAAAGCTGCAAAGAGTAACGATGTTTCTGTTGCAACCGCGATGCGGGTTGCAAGGGACCTAAAGAAGACAGCGGTTATTACATCCGACAGCACCGGATTCGTTGTGAACAGATTGCTTGGATACCTTCTTGGCGAAGCCATGAAGGCTGTTGATGAAGGCATTCCTTTCGAGGAAGTAGCTGACGCAATTGCCCCTCTTGGCCTGCCAATGAACCCTTTCGACCTTCTAGAGCTTGTTGGCTTGCAGGTTGGTGCCCACGTGCTGGATTCGATGTATGGATTTGCTCCAGAGCGCTTCTACAAAACCGACTCCTTGCACCAGCTAGCCAAGCTAGGACGCATTAGAACCAAGGATTCCAAGGGAAACAAGACCGGTTACGACCCAGAGGCAATCAAGATTGTTTCTGGCGCCACTAGGACAAGAACCAAGGACCAAGTCTTTGATGATCTGATTGTTGGGCTTACCAAGGAGATCAAGCTAATGCTTGATGAGAAGGTTGTTTCTACTGCCGAGGACATCGATTTGTGCATGATCATGGGTGCAGGTTGGCCATTCCACCTAGGTGGAATCACACCTTACCTAGATCGAATTGGTGCGTCTCAGAAGGTGTTTGGAGCAACGTTCCACAACCCAATGATCAAGGGCGTTTAGCGAGCTAGGAATCCGCTCGCTAGCTCCAAAACAGTTAGTGCGCCTAGGCGAACAGTCCTGCCATCGGCACTATCCGCCAACGCATCAATCTCAGTAATGTCGACAGATTTAACTTGCTTGGCTTTTCCAATTTCATAAGCAAACTGCCTTAGCTCATCAGCAGAAATTCCACCTGGTGCTGCAGCTGGACACGCTGGAACAACTGAACGATCACAAACGTCCATGTCGATGTCAACATGCAACTTCTTGTTTACAAGGAAATCTAGAGCTTCGGCGAAAACACTTTCAACTGACCTGTTTCGAAGCGCAGATCTTGGAATTACATGAATTCCAAAATCTTTCGCACGCTGTGCATAGTCAGCAGAGTTTGAAAAATCGTTAATACCAATTTGAACAACGCTAGTTCCAGGTAATCCGGCTTCAATCAATCTTCTTACCGGTGATCCGTTTGAAACTCCATCACGCAAATCGTGATGTGCATCAAGAGTTATTAGCCCTGCAGAAGAAAGGTCGTCACTAAACACGCCAGCCATTACGGCGTACGTAATTGAGTTATCTCCGCCAAGTGCGATTGCTAAATCTGATTGCGAGGAAACTTTCTTTGCCAGAGTTTCAGTTCTTTCCTCGCCGTCTCTTGAGTCGGGAGTTTCCGAATCACCAAAATCCAGAAAACTAAGATCTCTCAGATCTCGGTTCTGGTTGTGGCTATAGGTTGAATATCTTGCTAGCGCGACTCTAATTTCAGCTGGGGTCGCATTGGCACCAGTAGCGGAGATGGAAGTCTCGGATGCCAGAACCCCAAACAGTCCAAGCTCGGCCCGCTCAGAGCCTGCTGGAGTGAGCCAGCTAGAGGCCCTTGGCCAGAGCGGATCTTCGGACATTTCCGCTCCAATCCAGACTGGGTAATACTCGAATTGATTTGAGATTACCCTGTTATCAGGCACAAGAGAACATCAAAGTTGATGGAGGAACCAAATGAACCAAGCCACCCGTGGAGCGCTACACGCAGCCACCGGCTCAACCATGACCGCTAAGGGTTGGGGTCAAGAAGCAGCTATTCGCATGCTTCACAACAACCTAGATCCAGCAGTTGCTGAGTATCCAGAAGAACTAATTGTTTATGGCGGTAGCGGTAAGGCTGCAAGAAACTGGGCCAGCTTTGATTCAATTGTTAAGACCCTCACCAACTTAGAAAACGATGAAACCATGTTGGTCCAGTCTGGTAAACCAGTCGGTGTTTTCAGGACTCACGAGTGGGCACCAAGAGTTTTACTTGCTAACTCCAACCTGGTTGGTGACTGGGCTAACTGGCCAGAGTTTAGACGCCTTGAACATCTAGGTCTAACTATGTATGGACAGATGACCGCCGGTTCCTGGATCTACATCGGAACCCAAGGAATCTTGCAAGGAACCTACGAAACCTTTGCTGCGGTTGCTGCAAAGAGATTTGGCGGAACTCTTGCTGGAACGCTTACTTTGACTGGTGGTTGTGGCGGAATGGGTGGAGCACAGCCACTTGCTGTGACCATGAACGAAGGAACGTGTCTCATTGTTGATGTCGATGAGTCGCGTCTTCGCAGAAGAATTCAAGATCGCTACCTAGATGAATTAGCAGACAACCTAGACGATGCAATCGAGAGAGTAGTTGGATACAAGTCTGAAAAGAAAGCAATCTCGGTTGGTTTGGCTGGAAACGCAGCAACAATCTTTGCCGAGCTTCTAAAGCGCGATGTTCCAATCGACATCGTGACCGACCAAACTTCCGCACACGATCCGCTTTATTATATTCCTGAGGGAATCAGTGTTGAAGAATCCCGTGCGTATGCCGAAGCAAACCCAAAGGAATTTACTGACCGTGCCGAGGCATCGATGGCTAAGCACGTTGAAGCCATGGTTGGTTTTATGGCTAAAGGAGCCGAGGTATTTGACTACGGTAACTCAATTAGAGATGAAGCCAGAAAAGGAGGCTATTCGAATGCCTTCAAGTTCCCTGGCTTTATCCCCGCATACATCAGGCCACTGTTCTGTGAAGGAAAAGGCCCGTTTAGATGGGTAGCACTTTCTGGAGACAAGAAAGACATCTATCGCACCGACCAGGCCATCCTGGAACTCTTCCCAGAAAACGAACACCTACACCGCTGGATCAAGATGGCCCAGGACCGCGTTCAGTTCCAAGGTCTTCCTGCCAGAATCTGTTGGCTTGGTTACGGCGAGAGAGACAAAGCGGGAGCTGTCTTCAACGACTTAGTCAAAAAGGGCGAGGTCTCGGCTCCGATTGTTATCGGTCGCGACCACTTGGACTGTGGTTCGGTAGCAAGCCCATATCGCGAGTCAGAAGCAATGCTCGATGGCTCTGATGCAATTGCCGACTGGCCTCTACTAAACGCCATGATCAACATCGCTTCTGGTGCTTCTTGGGTTTCAATTCATCACGGTGGTGGAGTTGGAATTGGAAGATCAATTCACGCGGGCCAAGTTTCCGTGGCTGACGGAACAGATCTCGCAGCTGAAAAACTAAATCGTGTTTTGACTAACGACCCAGGAATGGGTGTCATAAGACACGTTGATGCTGGATACCCAGAAGCAGAAAGTGTGGCAAGAGCAAAGCACGTTCACGTGCCAATGCTTGACACAGAATAATTGTGCAGAACTAAATGTCTATTGCAATAACAAACATCGGCTCTTTGGTAACTAATGACCAGAGTCTTGGGTCAGGCATCCTTGGAGAGCTAACCAACGCCGCGTTAGTCATTGAAAACGACAGAGTTGTGTGGGTTGGAAACTCAGCTCAAGTTCCGGATGCCGACCAGAAAATTGACGCAGAGGGCAACGCTGTAATTCCAGGTTTTGTTGATTCTCATGCACATCTACTTTTCGCTGGGGAAAGATCAAAGGAATTCCAAGCTCGCATGAAAGGCGAGAAGTATTCAGCCGGTGGAATCAAGTCAACGGTTGCAGCTACCAGAGAAGCAACCGATACTGAGTTAGAGCAAAACCTTTTGAGACTTGTTGCCGAAATGCAACGCTCTGGAATTACAACTTTCGAAACGAAATCTGGCTACGGGCTTACAACTGATGATGAGACTAGAGCCCTCGCTATTGCCGCCAAGCACACCACCGAAACCACATTTCTTGGAGCCCACGTTGTTCCAAGTGAGTATTCAGGCAGGGAAGACAAGTACGTCGAACTTGTAACTGACGAAATGCTCGATTCTATTTTGCCGTACTCGAAGTGGATTGACGTGTTCTGTGATCAAGGAGCCTTCGACGTTGATCAATCCAGACAGATCTTGCAGGCGGGTAAAGACAAAGGTTTGTTGCCGCGCATCCATGCGAATCAGTTAACCCAAGGCGGAGGAGTCCAACTCGCAGTTGAGTTGGATTGCGCATCGGCCGATCACTGCACTCACCTATCGGATAAGGACATTGAAGCACTAGTTGGATCCAACACGGTTGCCACTTTGGTTCCAGGAGCAGAGTTTTCAACCAGAGCGACCTATCCAAATGCAGCCAGGTTGGTTGATGCCGGTGTCAGCGTGGCACTTGCCACCGACTGCAACCCAGGATCCAGCTACACAACTTCAATGGCATTTTGTATTGCGATAGCAATAAGAGACATGGGATTCACCCCAGAGCAGGCTTTGTGGTCCGCAACCATGGGTGGCGCTAAAGCGCTTCGCAGTAATGACATCGGTTCACTCTCCGTTGGCAAAAGCGCAGACCTGGTTGTTTTGAAAGCACCAAGTTACCTACACCTCGGATACAGACCAGGTGTAGATCTAGTGAGTCAAGTATTTAAGTCAGGCAAATCTATCTATCAGGAGCAAAAGTGAGCGTAACGCTAAATTCAAGTGGCCTATCAATGGACGAGGTTGTCCGGGTTGCTAGATACGGGGAGAAGTTAGAAATCTCTAAAGAAGCGCTTGAGAAGATGGCCATCACCCGTGCTCACATCGAGTCACTGGCTGCAGCTGAAACGCCTGTCTATGGGATCTCCACAGGTTTTGGCGCTCTTGCTAACAAGCACATTGCTCCAGAAGACAGGGTCCAACTTCAGAAGTCTCTGATTCGATCTCACGCCGCCGGTATGGGTGACCCAGTTGAAAAAGAAGTTGTTCGAGCACTGATGCTTCTTCGAACTAAAACTCTTGCCAGCGGAAGAACTGGAGTGAGACCTGTTGTTGCACAAACCTACGTCAATCTTCTGAACTCTGGAATTACGCCGATTGTTCACGAGTACGGATCTCTTGGTTGCAGTGGAGACCTCGCCCCACTAGCTCACTGCGCCATGGTCCTAATGGGCGAGGGAAGAGCAACCGGTAGCGACGGGGTAGAAAGAGACGTTCCAACTCTTCTAAAAGAAGCTGGCATCCAGCCAATCGAATTACAAGAAAAAGAAGGCCTGGCGCTAATCAACGGAACAGACGGCATGCTTGGCATGCTGATCCTGGCTCTTGCAGATCTAGAAAAACTTTGCGACCAAGCGGATGTCATTGCAGCAATGAGTGTCGAGGCACAATTGGGAACAGATCAGGTATTTAGACCGGAGCTACACGCAGGTTTGCGTCCTCACCCAGGCCAGGCTCAGAGCGCCGCAAACATGTTTGCAGCCCTTGCAGGTTCTGAAGTTGTTGCTTCACACAGAGAAGGCGATGACAAAGTGCAGGACGCATATTCACTTCGTTGTGCCCCACAGGTTGCTGGAGCTGTAAGGGACACCATGACTCACGCAAGCCTTGTTGCAACTCGCGAACTAGCCTCAACAATTGATAACCCAGTGGTTTTGGAATCAGGAGAAGTTACCTCGAATGGAAACTTCCACGGAGCACCAGTTGGTTACGTTCTTGATTTTCTAGCAATTGCTGCAACTGATCTTTCTTCAATTTCAGAACGTCGAACAGATCGAATGCTCGATAAGTATCGCTCGAGCGGCCTGAATCCATTCTTGGCAGAAGATGCCGGAGTTGATTCAGGTTTGATGATTGCTCAATACACCCAAGCTGCACTAGTTTCCGAAAACAAGAGACTCTCTGTTCCAGCAAGCGTTGATTCGATCCCATCTTCTGCAATGCAAGAAGATCACGTATCGATGGGTTGGCACGCGGGAAGAAAGCTCAGGAAAGTAGCCGACAATCTTCGAAGGGTTCTAGCCGTTGAACTTGTAACTGCAGCTAGGGCTCTCGAGATGCGCGCTCCTCTAAAGCCAGCTAAAGTCACCGGAGAACTGTTAGCCAAACTCAGAGAAGTTGTTCCAGGTGTAGGACCTGACAGGTTCTTGGCTCCTGAGCTAGAAGCGGCCGAGACCCTTTTGAGGTCTTAGTTTTCACCCACGGAGATTGTTGTCTTCTGGCAGAATAGAAACATGACTACACATACACATGTTGCCTCAATCAAAACTAACCACGGCGAAATCAAGGTAAACCTTTTCGCTCTTCATGCGCCAAAGACCGTTGAGAACTTCGTAGGTCTCGCAACTGGAACCATCGACTGGGTTCACCCAAGTCGTGGCCCGCAGGCAAAAGGTACGCCGCTATACAACGGCGTAATCTTTCACCGCATTATTCCTGACTTCATGATTCAGGGTGGAGATCCAACTGGAACCGGAATGGGTGGCCCCGGCTACCAGTTCGGTGACGAGATTCACCCAGAACTCACCTTCAACGAGCCTTACAAGCTAGCTATGGCGAACGCCGGTCCTGGCACCAACGGTTCACAGTTTTTCATCACCACCGCACCAACCACTTGGCTCTACGGGAAGCACACCATCTTCGGAGACGTTGTTGACGAAGAGAGTCGCAAGATTGTGGACAAGATTCAAGCCGTTGACACCAACGCGTCTGACAAGCCACTTGACGATGTGGTTATTGAGTCAATCTCAATCGAAACTCTCTAGAGTGCAACCTTGGCAAGATTGAAATCGAGTCAGCCAAAAGTTACCGTTTGGCTGATCTCGATCAATCTGCTTATCTGGCTAGCTCAGGTTATTCCTGGATCTGCTCTAACCAATACTCTTCTATACGCGCCGCTACTCACAACCATTGAGCCGTGGCGGATGCTTACGGCAGGCTTTGTTCACTCACCAGACAGTCCTTGGCATATCCTGATTAACGCTTTCTCGATATACATTTTTGGTCGAGTGATAGAGCCAATGCTTGGGCCCGCAAGATTTTTGGCGCTTTATCTAATTTCAATAGTTGGTGGATCAGCCATGGTGTTGTGGTTAGGAAGCCCTGTTACTCCAGTCGTTGGAGCATCGGGAGCGTTTTTTGGTTTGATGGGTGCGTACTTCATCATGCTGAAAACCATCGGGGATAGCAGCGGGCAGCTTCTTGGATTGATTGCCGTCAACTTGGCCTTCGGGTTCTTCTTCCCAAACATTTCTTGGCAAGGGCATCTAGGTGGCTTACTTGCCGGAATGGCAGTGACGGCTGTTTACGCCAGAACTAGATACAAGTCAGCATTAACGCAAAAGATTCAGGTTTTGGGCGTGCTTGTCGTGATTATCGCGTTTATTGCCTTGGGTGTTGTTTTCCGGCTAGGGCCGATGTTTTCTTAAAGAACTACTTCCAGCGAGTTGACATCATGAAGCCAACCATGGCGATTCCAAAACCAATCAAGATGTTCCAGTTGGAAAGATTCAGCGGTGTCGCAGCTCCTAGTGGGAACTGGGCGCTAGTCACGTAGTAAGTGATAATCCAGAAAAGACCAACAATCATGAAGCCAAACATCACTGGCTTGAACCAAACCGGGTTTAGTGCGTCTTCAGAATCCTTAGGCTTTGCAACCTTTTCAGTCTTTGGCTTGCGCTTAGGTAGCTTAAGAGTGCGCTTTTTTGGTGACGTTGAGTCGTCTTCGGGTGTCGAGTTCAATTTAGGCATGGTCATAATTCTACAAGTAGGCTTTGATTAAGATGACCAAGATTCTCGTGCTGGATAACTATGACAGCTTCGTTTACACCCTCAGTGGCTATTTACAGCAGCTTGGGGCCACCACTGACGTTGTTAGAAACGATGCCGTGAGCGCACAAGAGCTACCGGAACTTATGAAGAAGTACGACGGTGTGCTGATTAGCCCGGGCCCTGGAACCCCAAAAGATGCCGGTTTGAGCATCGATGTTGTCCAAATTGCCCTTCAAACTAACCAGTCGGTGTTTGGAGTTTGCCTAGGTCACCAGGCAATAGCCGAGGCTATGGGTGCCACCGTAACTAGCGCCGAGGAATTAATGCACGGCAAAACTAGTGAAGTTGAACACGACAACAGCCTCGTCTTCAAAGACGTACCAAGTTCATTTAGAGCTACCAGGTATCACTCACTGGCAGTTGTTGACAACACAGTGCCCCAAGATCTTGTAGTTACCAGTCGCACCAAAGGCGGAGTAATTATGGGGCTACAGCACATCACAAAACCAATTTATGGCGTTCAGTTTCACCCCGAAAGTGTTCTAACCGAAGGCGGTTACCAAATGCTTGGAAACTGGCTTGAGTCAATAGGTCTTACAGGAGCAGCGGCCAAAGCCAAAGAGCTTTCGCCAATGATTAAGTTTTAGCTATTACGGGCTCGGCGTTGGCGTGCTGGTTGGTGTTGGCGTGCTTGTTGGTGCAGGGGCAGCGACACAATTCAACGTCAAAGTCACCGTCTGTTTTTGGGCTGAAAGCCCAGCGGGAATTGACTGCGAACCAATTATTGAACCAACAGTTCCGCCAGTTGAAGTGCAGTTAGCTGGCGGTTGGATAACAACCTCAAAACCAACCTCAGGTGCTTTCATCGCGCGTTCGGCCTCGGCTGAGGTTAGCGAAACAACTGCTGGAACCAGAACTTGCCCATCAGAAACCAATAGTCTCACCACCGTTCCTTCAGGAACGTCAGTGTTGGCTGCAGGCGCAGACTCAATGATTTGACCTTTGGGAATAGTTGCAGAGTTGGCTGAGACGATTCCGCCCAATTTCAAGCCTGCGTCCTCCAAAGCTTTCTTGGCTTCGGTTTCTGTCATTCCCTCAAGGAAAGGAACAGAAGACTCGGGCTTGCCCGTAGATACATAAACCTCGACAGTTGTCCTCGCAGGAATCTTGGTTCCGGCGGGCGGGTCAGTTCTAATGACCACCCCTTCTTTTACGTCCTCGCTTGCTTCAGTAAGTCTCAGAACCAAAAGCCCTTGATCCTCGAGGACTTCTCTGCCGTCTTCGTATAGAGCACCTGATATGTCAGTTACCTCAATACCAGCGGTGTTGTTCGGGTCTAATGGAGAGAAAGCTCCACCAAGTGCAATTAGCCAAATAATTAGTCCGACTAGTGTTACGGCAACACCAGAGCCGATTCCCCACAGTAATTTAGGAGATGGTTGATCTTTTGAAGTACGTTCACGTAACTTGATGGAAGTCGTTGGCTCTCCAGTTGTGTACTCAACTCCAATTTCTTTGAAGAAATCATCTGGATCAACTGAACCAATAACCTCTGTCGGGAGTGCATCTTGAACTGGGGCTACTGTTGTTTTTAAATCACCACTAGCTCTAGGGATTGATTCTCCTCGAACCGCAGCCATTAGGTGATCGCGGAATTCTTCGGCAGTTTGGAAACGTTCTTCGCGGTCTTTAGCCAGTGCGTTTAGAACCACCTGGTCAAGCTCTGGTGTAATCGCTGGGTTGTGCTCAGAGGGAGGAGAAACTTTTTCGCTCACGTGCTGGTATGCAACTGAAACTGCGGTGTCGCCCTTGAATGGAGGTCTCCCTGCCAACATTTCGTAAAGCAAAACACCCATCGAATAAAGGTCAGTTCGTGAATCTACTACTTCACCTCTTGCCTGTTCCGGTGAGAAGTACTGAGCAGTCCCAACAATTCCCGCGGTGTGTGCTTGGGTTTCGGAGGAGTCAGAGATAGCCCTGGCGATACCAAAGTCCATAACTTTCACTTGACCTTCAGCCGTGACCATGATGTTTGATGCTTTGATGTCACGGTGAATGATTCCGGCCTTATGGGATATCTCTAGGGCAGTTAGCACGCCTTTGGCAAAGTCGACAGCCTCTTTTAGTTCGAGCCTCTTTTCGTGCATTAGATCACGGAGCAGTTTTCCATTTACGTACTCCATGATGATGAAAGGAGTCTTTACCTGACTTCCGTTGTTATCAGTGGAAACCTCTTCGCCAGCATCGTAGATACGGACTATGGTCGGGTGGGCCATCTTGGCTGAGGCTTGGGCTTCTTTGGCAAAGCGAGACTCGAAAGTCTCGTCACTAGCTAAGTCGGACTTGAGAAGCTTGATCGCAATCTTGCGTCCAAGACGAAGGTCCACCCCTTCGAACACATCAGCCATACCGCCACGACCGATAAGCTCGCCAACTTGATAGCGGCCAGCTAGAACCCGTTCATGCTCAGACAATTACTTCTCCCCGATTCTCTATGTTCAATAATACCAATCGCATAAGAGCTAACCTCCGCCAGTTGAAGTAGGTGAGGGAGTGACAGTGCTACCCGGAGTTACTGTTGGCGTTGGAGTCCTACTCGGGCTGGTCGTTGGACTCGGAGCCGGCTCTCCTTGGATGTAGTAAAAAATTCTCACGGTGGAGCC
>ERZ1022756.111-NODE-111-length-29451-cov-10.665465_pt1 | contig 29451 bp, 28 predicted proteins | sample MGYA00520902_ERZ1022756 | MGnify/ENA primary metagenome ERZ1022756 (study PRJEB33162, sample SAMN09537601) | freshwater metagenome | isolation source: freshwater | place: Canada:Alberta | collected 2017-07 | study: EMG produced TPA metagenomics assembly of the...
CCACCGCTCTCAAGAATCTGACGCTTTTCTTCTTCAATGTATGGAATCAAATGCGCAACGGCTTGCTTCATCACGCGGGCACTTTTTACCACCTGAGGCAAGAACATTTTTCCAGCGCCGAACAAATCACCCACCACATTCATGCCATCCATCAAAGGACCTTCGATGACCTCGATGGGGCGACCACCCGCCGTTGATATTTCAAGACGCATTTCTTCAGTGTCCTCAACAATGTGTGAAGTCACGCCATGCACCAGCGCATGAGTTAAACGCTCTCTGACAGAGCCTTCGCGCCAAGCCAAGGTCTCTTCTGCGCGCGCACCACCACCCTTGTATTCGTCTGCAATTTCCAACAAACGTTCCGTCGGTGACTTGCCTTCTTTTTCAGTAAAGCGATTTAAAACAACATCCTCAACACGCTCTTTTAACTTTTCATCTAAATCAGCGTAAACGCCCAATTGGCCAGCATTCACAATGCCCATGTCCAAACCAGCACGAATCGCGTGATATAAAAACACCGTATGAATCGCTTCACGAACAACATCGTTGCCCCTGAATGAGAAGCTCACGTTAGAAACGCCACCACTTACTTTTGCGCCAGGCAAGTTAGCTTTGATCCAAGCTGTTGCCTCGATAAAGTCATTGGCATAGTTATCGTGCTCATCAATACCAGTGGCAATCGCAAAGATATTAGGATCGAAAATAATATCTTCAGGCGGAAAGTCCAACTCTTCCACCAAAATCTTGTAGCTTCTTTGGCAAATCTCAACTTTTCTTTGATAGGTATCAGCCTGACCTTTTTCATCAAAAGCCATGACCACGGTGGCCGCACCATAGCGTCGAATCAATTTGGCTTGTTGCCTAAATAAATCCTCGCCCTCTTTCATGGAAATCGAGTTAACGATGGCCTTACCCTGAACGCATTGCAATCCTGCCTCGATGACTGACCATTTTGATGAGTCAATCATGATAGGTACTCTAGAAATATCTGGCTCTGATGCAATCAAATTCAAAAAGCGCACCATGGCTGCTTTTGAATCCAACATCGCCTCATCCATGTTGATATCGATGATCTGAGCACCGTTCTCAACTTGTTGTCTTGCTACCGACAAAGCTTCATCGTATTGCTCATTCAAAATCATTCTTGCAAATGCTTTTGAACCTGTGACGTTGGTTCTTTCGCCCACGTTCACAAAGCCCACGTGTGGACTGATATTGCATGGCTCTAAACCAGATAGCTTCATTGGGGGAATCTGCTTTGTTACTGACATCACACAGACTCCTTATAAGCATTCCAGCGACGACTTGGTCTTTTTGCAACAGCATCTGCAATTGCTTTGATGTGCGCAGGCGTTGTGCCGCAGCAACCACCCACCAAATTCACCAAACCATCTTTAGAAAATTCGTCTAACAATCTTGATGTCATTTCTGGTGTTTCATCAAATCCTGTATCACTCATGGGATTTGGGAGACCTGCATTGGGGTAACAAGAAACCGCAACATCACACACTTTGGCTAGTTCAGCAATGTATGGGCGCATCAACGTTGCACCCAAAGCGCAATTAAGTCCGAACGTCAAAGGCTTGGCATGGCGCAAGCTATTCCAAAACGCTTCGACTGTTTGACCAGATAAAATTCGTCCTGATGCATCCGTCACTGTTCCGGAAATCATGATTGGCAAACGGACCTGCTGCTCTTCAAAAAACTCATCAATCGCAAATAAAGCAGCTTTAGCGTTGAGCGTATCAAAAATTGTTTCAACCAAAAACACATCCGCACCACCCTCATACAAAGCCTCTACTTGCTCTTTGTATGCTTGACGCAATTGCTCAAAGGTCACATTTCTCACTGCTGGGTCATTCACATCCGGAGAAATGCTGGCAGTTTTTGGTGTTGGTCCTACGGCACCAGCAACAAATCTTGGTTTGTCTGGTGTAGAAAATTCATCGCAAGCTTGCTTGGCTAATTTTGCTGCAGCCAAATTCATTTCCCTGGCCAATTCAGGCATTTTGTAATCATCTTGCGCAATGGTGGTTGCACCGAATGTATTTGTTTCAATCAAATCTGCACCAGCCGCCAAATATTGACGATGAATATCTAAAATGATTTCAGGGTGTGTGATGTTGAGCAACTCATTATTGCCCTTCAAATCAATCGCATGATTTTCAAAACGAGTGGATTCTGGCAAACCGCGGTATTGCTGCTCGTTTAATTTGCGTTGTTGAATCATGGTGCCCATGGCACCATCCAAGACCAAAATACGGTCCTTTAATAACTGGGGCAAGTTTGCGCCGCGGGTATAAAGCATAAGTAAAACTCTTATTTGGTCACAAATGATTGCGACAATTTGATTAAACCTATATTTTATCGGTATTACGTATATTTATCTGATTACATTAACTTTTTTATTTGGGGGTCAAAATGTTCGGAGCCATGCCAGATTTCAATCAAAGCCTAGAGATGTTTAAAACCATGTGGGGTAATTCACCAACTCCTGGGGATATGTCAGGCTTTGGGGCTGGAATTGGGGGTGGTGCCGCCATGCCAACCTTGGACATTGAAGAGCTGGATAAGCGGATTCAGGACCTAAAAAGCGTTGAAAACTGGTTGCAACTCAATATGAATGTCTTGCGCAGCACCATTCAAGGCCTAGAAGTCCAACGAGCCACCTTAGCAGCCCTAAAGAGCTTCAGTGCTGCAATGACCCCGGAAGCTTTGGCTGAAGCCACCAAAGCGGCCCAAAAGGCTGCCAGCCAAGCCACTCAAGCTGCCTCTGATATGGCCACTGAAATGGCTTCAGGTAGTTTTACGGGCAAGAAAACCTCAAAACCCCGTCAGAGCAAAGCTCGCGCCTCAAGTGCCCGCCGCGCCAAAGGTGATTAAGGTGGGCAATGGCCTCGCCCATTGCAAATGTCAGCTGGTGCAAGTCTAAATCCCGCTTGAATAACACCGGGACTAAGTCCCTGGCGGTTTGAGGGCTGCCTTTACAGGCGGCCAAAGTATCAGTCAAACGATCTCGATGATGAGCATGTAGTTGCTCAATGCGCACATGCAGCCCCTTGAAAGGTTTTCCATGAGATGGCAAAACCAAAATATCCTCTGGCAATTGCTTTAATGAAGTGAGTGAGTCTAAATAAAGGCCCAATGGATCCGCATCAGGCTCCGTATCAAAAACGCTGACGTTCGTTGAAATACGCGGCAAAACCATGTCGCCAGAAATCATTGTTTGAGTTTCATCGCACCACAAACAAGCATGCTCAGGTGCATGACCATAGCCTACCAAGACTTGCCAATCTTGTCCGCCAATCTGAATCAACTCTTGATCCATGATTCTTCTGAATCTTGGGGGCACAGAAGGAACCATGTTGCTGAAATAATTGGTTCTGGCTCTGATTTTTATCAAGTCGTCTTCATTCGCTAGGCCATGACGCGCAAAATGATCGGCAGCAGCACCCCCACCAGCTGCTGATCCAACTTCTGATCCTCTAGGATCAGAAAGCCATTTGGCTAAAACATAATCGGTCATCGTCATCCACAAAGGAGCCGACCATTTTTCAGATAACCAAGAGGCCAAGCCAATGTGATCAGGGTGCATGTGGGTCACAATGATTCTGACAATGGGCAAATCTTCTAGCTCCGCACTAAAAATATCTGACCATGCGTCTTTAATTGCTTGATTGGATACCCCGCAATCCACCAAAGTCCAGCCATCGCGGCCCTCAAAGCAATCCCTGATTAACCATAAATTAATATGGTCTAAAGCAAAAGGCAAGGGCATGCGAACCCACTTCAAGCCAGAGTGAATCACTTGGGTTGAGCCTGTTTTAGGCATCTGATCATCAAAGGGATAAATTATTTTCTGCATATAAATTTATAACTTTTTTTAAAGCACTCTCATCAACTAGCTGTAATATTCATTAATCAACATCAACACCATAACGTCAAGTTTCATTTCTTAGACATCATGATGTTCAATAAAACCAAAAATAAGCCCATGATGACATCCAACAATCCTTATATTCTTAGCAAGCTTCTTGAAAACAATAAAGAGTGGGTTGACTCTGTCACTAAAAGCGATCCTGATTACTTTAGCAGACTTGTGCATCAACAAGCGCCTGAGTATTTATGGATTGGCTGCTCAGACTCCCGGGTTCCCGCTAATCAAATCACCGGGCTTGCACCCGGTGAGGTATTCGTGCATCGCAATATTGCTAACGTGGTCGCTCATACTGATCTCAACGCACTGTCAGTGATTCAGTTTGCTGTCGATCAAATCCAAGTGAAACACATCATTGTGGTTGGTCATTATGGCTGCTCAGGTGTGAAAGCTGTACAAAAAAAAGTTCGTATTGGCTTAGCTGATAACTGGATCAGGCACGTTCAAGATGTCCAAGATAAGCATGGAAAATATTTAGGGCAAATCTTGAAAGAAACAGATCGATTTGATAAGTTATGTGAATTGAATGTGATCGAGCAAGTGATGAATGTTTGCCAAACCACGAGCGTTCAAGATGCCTGGGCAAAAAATCAGGAAGTCACTGTGCACGGCTGGATTTATGATTTAAAAGATGGGCAGGTACGAGATCTTGGTATCAGCATCAAAAATGACAATGAGTTAAATTCACGTTACCAAACAATCCTAGATAAAAATTATCCTCAAAGTGAATAATCCAGAACCTAGCAAGCGCCCAGAATCACCTTGCATCAATTTATGCACGATGGATGATGAGGATCGCTATTGCTTGGGATGCCATCGAACACTTGATGAAATTGCCCTGTGGTCAAGTCTTGATCAAGAAGAAAAAGAATCAGTTTGGCAACTTCTTGAAAAACGCTCGCACTTAAAAACCAAATAAATAACAATCTCTAAATAATGATGTAGAAAGAATTTGGCCCCACCTACCAAAGGGTAGATGGGGCCAATCTTTTACTGCAGTTATTTAATTAAATAAATAATTAATCTGCGTAAACGCCAGCTTTTCTAATGATCGGTGTCCACAAATCAATTTGAGATTTCAAATGAGCTTTGTGACCTGCAGCACTAGAATTCTTTGCATTAGGAATGTTTGCACCCAACTCAGCCATCTTGGCTTTGTAGCTTGCATCATTGATGCCTGCCTGAAGAGCAGCTGAAAGCTTATCAGTTGCATCCTTAGGAGTTCCCTTTGGCGCATAAACACCGTGCCAAACGTTCACTTCGAAGTTCTTCAAACCTTGCTCATGCATTGTTGGAATATCTTTGAATGCAGCAATACGTTGCATTGTTGTTGCACCGTAAGACTTCACTGCGCCAGCCTTCAATTGACCTGACAAGTTTGTGGTTTGATCACACATCAATTGAACTTGACCACCCAACAAATCTGTCAACGCAGGGGCTGTACCTTTGTATGGCACAGTTGTCATGTCTACCTGAATAGCGCTCATGAACAACAAACCGCACAAGTGTGAAGCTGAACCAATACCAGCGTTTGCATAGTTAACTTTGGTTGAATTCGCTTTGATGTAAGCAAGTAATTCAGTTAAGTTTTTAGCTGGCAAGTCTTTGTTAGCAACCATCACCATTGGTACATCTGCAACCATTCCAAGGTGTTCAAAATCTGTCATCGGATCGTAGCCCAAGTTTTTGTACAAACCTGGCGCTGTTGACATACCAATGTGATGAATCAACACGGTATAACCATCCTTAGGGGCGTTCATTACTTTTTTGGCAGCAATCGTACCGCCAGCGCCCGGTGAGTTATCAATAACGATTGTCTGCTTGAGAGTCTTGCCCATTACTAGAGCGATTTCACGAGCAACTTTGTCTGTTGGACCACCAGCAGCAAATGGAACAACCATTGTGATTGGCTTGTCAGCTGGGAAAGCTGCGTGCGCACCAGCAGAAAGGCTGCCAGCGATAATACCTACTGCCAACATGGCATGACGAATACTTTTCTTCATAAATATCTCCTGTTTGGTTGTTGCCGTAAAAGAAGCAAATCAACAGCATGATTGTAAGGAATTATTAAGAAAAATCACTAAAAGTGATTGTTTAACTGACTGGTATTTACCCTAGGGCTATCAAATCGAAGTCCTTCAGTTAAGGCTCAGAGCGGCTTAAAACCCATATTCAATCTAAGGGATTTAGCTTGAAAAAGTCTTGTAGATTTCATGATCAGCTGTGATTGTGACTTTTTCTTTAATGGCACGTTTAGCAATTTTTAAGACTTGCTTGTCTTTGCTGATCAAAGCAGAAGGTCTAAGGCTGTAGGCCAAATTTATAAATACTTGATCGTCTCGATCTTTGCATTTCCATGGGGCTTGGCATAACTCATCATCAGAAATAATTCGCGCCCAGTTTTTCCATTGCTCGCTGATGACATCCTGCTGATTTTTATTCAAAGAAAATTGTTCTCGCCCAATGACATCCAGGAATTCTGCAAAAGTTTTCTCAGTGGCAACTGCATCCAGCACTTTGGCATCAAGGGCTGCACGCAAAGGGTGGGCGCGCTCATCATCAAATACCAAAATATCTAAAAGAATATTGGTATCTAAAACAATGGTTGGTTTCACTCCACCGTCACCGATTTTGCAAGATTGCGAGGCTTATCAACATCAGTACCTCTCGCACACGCAGTGTGATACGCCAGCAATTGAAGAGGGATAACATGCAAGATTGGTGATAAGTCGCCATAGTGCTCAGGCATTCGAATCACATGAATGCCGTCTTCGGCGCGTATTTGTGTATCGCTATCAGCAAAGACAAATAACTTTCCGCCACGTGCTTTTACTTCTTGCATATTAGACTTGAGCTTCTCGAGCAATGCATCATTAGGTGCCACCGTCACCACAGGCATTTGCTCTGTGACCAAGGCCAATGGCCCATGCTTCAATTCTCCAGCAGGGTAGGCCTCAGCATGGATGTAAGAAATTTCTTTTAACTTAAGCGCCCCTTCAAGAGCGATTGGGTAATGAAGTCCACGACCTAAAAATAAAGCATTTTCACATTGAGCAAAAATTTCGCTCCATGCAATGATCTGTGGCTCAAGAGCCAACACCGCATGAATGGCTGAAGGAAGGTGACGCAAGTGATTGAAGGCATTGCGCTCTTGCTCAACAGTTAAACCATTTTTATTTTTTGCCAAGGTTAAGGCCAATAAGTACAAACCAACCAATTGCGTCGTGAAAGCTTTGGTTGAAGCAACACCAATCTCTGTTCCAGCATGCGTTAGAAATTGATACTTTGTTTCTCGAACCATGGCACTGGTGGCCACGTTACAAACTGCCAGAGTCTCTTGATGACCTAAAGATTGAGCATGTCTTAATGCAGCAAGCGTATCAGCGGTTTCACCTGACTGAGAAACGACCACAACCAGTGATCGAGTGTTTGGTACTGTTTTGCGGTACCTGTACTCACTGGCAATTTCAACCTGAGTTGAAATACCGGCCACATCTTCAATCCAATATTTAGCGGTGCTTGCTGCGTAATAACTGGTGCCACAGGCCAAAATCAAAACACTGTCAATATTCTTCCAATCAACTTGATTGGCGCCAAACAAACTTAGTTCAGCAGACTCTGCATGACCCAAGGTATCTGCCACAGCTCTTGGCTGCTCAAAAATTTCTTTTTGCATGTAGTGCTGATATGGGCCTAAATCAACCTCTGCACTTTGTGTTGGCACAGGCTTTTTGATTCGCTCTTGAACTTTGCCAGACACATCGGTGATGATGACTTGATCGGTTGTTAAAACAGCAATGTCGCCCTCTTCCAAATACGCCATCATGCTGGCATGATCAGATACAGCCAAAGCATCTGATGCCAAGAAATTTTCTTGCTCGCCATAAGCCACCACCAATGGTGAGCCAACTCTTGCGCCAATTAACAAGCCTGGGGCATCTTTGGCAATCACAGCAATAGCATAAGCACCGTGTAACTTTGGCACAACCGCACGCACAGCTTTTGCCAAATCACGCACAGGCATTTTGATATAGGTTTGATGAATCAAATGCGCAATCACTTCGGTGTCTGTTTGAGATACGAACACATAGCCCGCTGCTTTTAATTCTTCGCGCAAACTCTCATAGTTTTCAATGATGCCGTTGTGTACCAAACCAATTAAGTCACCAGAAAAATGTGGGTGAGCATTAACAGTATCTGGTTTACCGTGTGTGGCCCATCGTGTGTGAGCAATACCAACATTGCCCGACATCGTCTGACCTTGATCGGCCAAGTCTGCAACTCTTGCAGTGGTGCGTGCACGCACCAAGTCTTGACCACTTAATAAAGCAAAACCGCAGGAATCGTAGCCACGATACTCAAGTCGGCGCAAACCTTCGACCAAAATACTGACCACATTTTTTTTAGAAACTGCTCCAACGATCCCGCACATGATTTTTCCTATTCACAAATACTTTAAAAAGTATTTACTTTGATTTTTTTGTTGGTCTTTGCCAATTGAGTGACACTTGCTTCACCCTCGTTACCGTCAATTGATTGGCCGGCGCATCTTTCGTCAATGTTGTGCCCGCGCCCAAGGTCGCGCCTTTACCAACTGTTACCGGGGCCACTAGCTGAGTATCTGAGCCGATAAAAGCTTCGTCTTCAATAATGGTGCGGTGCTTGTTCACACCGTCGTAGTTGCAGGTGATGGTGCCGGCGCCAATATTTACTTTTTTACCAATGGTGGCATCGCCCACATAAGCCAAATGATTGGCTTTGCTCCCTGCGCCCACATCACTGTTTTTGATTTCAACGAAATTTCCCACATGAACTTCTTCAGCAAGCACTGTGCCTGGGCGCAATCTTGCATAAGGTCCGATCACACTGCCCGCACCCACTGTTGCTTGATCAATGTGACTAAACGCTTGAATCTTGGCATTGGCATCAATCACAGCATCTTTGATCACGCAATGCGGACCAACCGATACGCCAGGACCTAAGACAACCTTGCCCTCAAAAACGCAACCGATATCAATTTTGACATCTGTGCCACATTGAAGTTCTCCACGAATATCGATGCGAGATGGATCTAATAAAGTGACGCCTGACTCTAATAAACGATTGGCCAATTCACGTTGCCATACTCGCTCTAAGTCAGCAAGTTGAGCGCGGCTGTTAACACCGACTGTTTCCCAATCATTGCTCGCCTGCGTTGTATAAACCGGAACACCTTCGGCAACCGCCAAAGCAATCACATCCGTCAAGTAATACTCACCCTGCGCATTGTTTGGTTTGAGTTGTTTTAACCAATGCTTTAATTTTTCCGTCGGCAAGGCCATGAAACCAGTATTGATTTCAGTGATTTGACGAATCTCTGCGCTGGCATCCTTTTCTTCAACAATGCCAGATACATCGCCATCTTGATTGCGCAGAATTCGACCATATCCCGTTGGATTTGCCATGTTTTGAGTCAACAGACCAAGACCGCCAGATTCTGCCAATTGCGCTAACTGCTGAAGGGTCTCTGTTTGGATCAAAGGCACATCACCATAAAGTATCAATGTCACCGGATCATCAGATAATTGATCACAGGCCTGTAAAACAGCATGGCCGGTGCCCTTTTGCTCTGATTGAATGGCTGTTTTGGCTTGAAAAGCTGTTTTTGAGAGGAATTCTTGAACAAATTCGCCGCCATGACCTAAAACCAAGACGGTTTCATGGTTACCCGCCAGGGCTTTGGCGCTAGCAAGAACGTGCTCTAACATAGGCCGTCCGGCAATAGGATGGAGGACTTTGGGCAGCGTCGACCGCATGCGCTTTCCTTGTCCAGCAGCTAATATGACGATATTCATTAATAATAATTATATGAGCTTATCTAAACCATTCCAAACAATCAAAATAACGGCTATTTGCTGCCTTGTTTTGCTGATCACTGCTTGCAGCACCGTGAGGTTTGCCTACAACCAGGGCGACACTCTGATCAGGTGGTGGATTGATGATCACATTGGCTTAACCACAGAGCAAGAATTCCTCACCCGTGAACTCTTAGAGCAACAATTTTGGTGGCATCGCACCGAGCAGCTGACCGACGTTTCCAATACGCTTGAGCAACTGCGCCGTCAACTTCACCGCCCACTCTCTACACAAGAAGTCAGCCAGTTTTCTGATGATCTGAAAAAGTTCATTTACGCGATTGCAAAGAAAACCACCCCAGACGCCGCAAAGATTTTTGTGACTTTACAAAGTAATCAAATTGAAAAGATGCAAAAAAAAATGCAAAAGGGTAATGAGAAATTCCTTAAACAATGGCTACCCCCTGGTGTAGAAAGACAAAACAAGGTCCGGGCAGACAAAGTCATTGATCGGGTTGAGTGGCTTTTTGGCAGTATCAATAAAGAGCAAGAAGAAAAAATAAGGCAGCACATCAAAAATAATCCATTGGATATGAACATGGTTTATCAAGATCGTCTGCGTCGTCAAAACGACTTACTTAAGGTCGTTAGAACAATCCAACAAAATAAATTGAATCAACAACAAGCTGAAGAGTTGCTGACGGTTTATATGAAAAACTTTGAATACGGCACAACAAAAGAACAGCAAGACTTTGGCAAAAAAAGAGCTGCCATTGGAGTTCAGTTGAGCTCATTCATCACTCATACGATGAATGATGAACAAAGAAAATATGCCAGCGGAAGAGTTGAAACTTGGGCTTTAGATGTTCAAGAGCTGGTCAAAGAGTCAGCTGTATTGGCTGCCAAGCGTTCTGCTCTGCCAAATCGCTAGAAGCTTCATCCTGACTTAAATCTTTGAAATCAAATTGAGTGGCATCCATCAAATGTGATGGCACCACATTCTGAATAGAGCTGAATAAACTCTCTACGCGACCGGGGTATTTCTTTTCCCACTCTTTGATCAATGCTTTCATGGCATTACGCTGAAGATTCTCTTGGCTGCCACACAAATTGCATGGAATGATTGGAAACTCCATCTGCGCAGCATATCTTTCAAGATAACTCTCTGGCACATAAGCCAAAGGTCTAATCACAATGTGCTTACCATCATCAGACTTTAACTTTGGTGGCATGCCCTTTAATTTGCCGCCATGGAACATATTCATGAGCAGCGTTTCAATGATGTCATCGCGGTGATGGCCTAGCGCAATCTTAGTCGCTCCAAGCTCACCCGCCACTCTGTACAAAATGCCGCGTCTTAAACGAGAGCAAAGGCCGCAGGTTGTTTTTCCCTCAGGAATCACACGCTTCACAATCCCATAGGTATCTTGGTCTTCAATATGAAACTCCACACCCAATTTTTTAAAATAATCAGGCAGGGTTTCTTTTGGAAAACCCGGTTGGTTTTGATCAAGATTGACCGCCACCAAATCAAAATTGATTGGCGCACGCTCTTTTAACTTCATCAAAATATCAAGCATGGCATAACTGTCTTTGCCGCCAGACATGCAAACCATGACCTTATCGCCATCTTCGATCATGTTGTAATCAACGATGGCTTGACCAGCTAGACGACAAAGCTTTTTGTCTAGCTTATTCTCTTCGTAGGCTACTTTGCGCGGATCTTTCATTCTTTGATCAGGAAAATTTCAACACCAACTGCTTCACAATCAGGATAGACATCCGGCTTTGCAGTTGAAACTTTAACGGCTCTCACATTTGGATGAGCCAACATGATTTTGGCAACATCATCACACAAGGTCTCTTGAAGATGTATGTGACCCTTAGAAACTCTTTCAATGATACTTTGACGCATGAAGTCGTAATCAACCACTTCATCAAGACTGTCTTTTGATGGTGTGTTTTCTACCAAAGGTACAAATAAATCAACATTGATTAAAACGCGCTGCTCTCCGCGCTTTTCAAAATCATGAACTCCAATATTGATGTAAACCTCGTAATTGCTCAGAAACAATCTGCGGCAATCCATCAAGCGAGGGTGAGATAACAATGCTTGCATAATTTACTCCGTCAAAAACATCACGTCACGATTAGTCGAAAGTAAATGTTGCCCACCATCAACATACAAAGTTGTACCAGTTATGGCTTTTGCCTTGGCCAAATAAATCACTGCATCCGCAATATCATCAGGGGTTGATGATTGCTCCAAAGGAGTCATGCTGTGGGCTTTGGCAAAGCCATCTTCAGACTGATCGCCAGACACCATCGTGATACCAGGTGCCAATCCTACAACGCGTAAATTAGGCGCAAATGATTGGGCCAACAAATTAGTTGCTGAATTAAGTGCTGCCTTTGACAAGGTGTAAGACAAAAAGTCTGGGTTCAGGTTTTCTAATTTCTGATCAAGCAAATTGATCACCACTCCACTTGGGCCACGAGCATCAGCGGTTCTTAGCTTGGCATGATGACGGTAGAGGTCTCTGGACAAAATCAATGGTGCAGCGACATTGGTGAGCATGTGACGATCCAATGAGGCATAACTAAAACTTGAAGCCACATCGTATTGGAATAAAGAGGCGTTGTTCACCAAGCATGATGGCAAACCCAGAGCTTCACAACATCTATTGATCAACTGACTGGCTTGAGATTCATCTGATAAATCTGCCTGCAAAGCGACACCGCGCTGCCCAGTCGCCAAGATATCTTTGACCGTCTGCTCAGCAGCCTCTTTGGAGTTGCCATAATGAATTGCAACATCCCAGCCATCCTTGGCCAGACCAATCGCAATAGCGCGGCCAACGCGCTTGGCGGCTCCAGTTACTAGGGCAATTTTTGGGTTTTTCATATTTTTTGCAGCATCACTTATAAGAGTTGTAGACTCGCGAGGTATGGATATTAACCCTAGTATTGAAGAAGCGTCTCATAGTCAAACGCTGGCTCGTTTAATTCAAGAAGAAATTAAGGCTCAAAATGGGCAAATTTCTTTTGCCAAGTATATGGAAATGGCCCTGTATGCGCCAGGATTGGGCTATTACGCAGCCGGCAAAAACAAGCTTGGCAGCAAGGGGGATTTCACCACCGCCCCTGAAATCAGCCCTTTATTTGGGGCAAGCATCGTTCAAACCTTACTGCCCGTCATTGAACACCTTCAAAACTTGAATCTACCGGTCAAAATTCTTGAATTTGGTGCCGGCACTGGTGCCCTGGCCGAATCGATTTTGATAGAGCTACAAAGCCAAGATATTGAAGTTGATAGTTACAGCATTCTTGATTTATCCGCTGATTTGATTGAGCGCCAACAATCTAGGCTTGCTCAACCATTCCCCATGGTCAACTGGATTAATCAATTACCAAAAAACTTCGTGGGCATCATTCTTGCCAACGAAGTCTTAGATGCCATGCCGATTGAATTGATCACTTATCAAAATCAACAGTGGCTGTTTAAAGATGTCGCTTTGACCACAGCATCATCTGAAGTTGACTCAGAAAATACCATTGGTTTCAGGCATTGCCTCGGCAAAGAAGTGCCTCAAGCAATGCTTCCAGAATGCTTGCGCCAACAATCATTCGAAAACGGTTACACCACTGAAATCAATGTAAACGCCAAAGCTTGGATCAATAGTATCTCTGAGATTTTAGACATGGGAATCTTGTTAACGATTGACTACGGATTCCCTGAGCATGAGTACTATCACTCTCAGCGCAATCAAGGAACCGTCATGGGTCACTATGCGCACCATGCCGTTCAAGATCCCTTCTTTTATCCAGGGCTTTGCGATTTAACGGCTCATATTGACTGGACGAGCGTTGCAAATACCGGCATCAATGCAGGTCTATCACTTCTGGGCTTCACCAGCCAAGCATCTTACTTATTGGATGCAGGTATAGGATCATTGCTCATGGAAAAAGTTGATCCATCGAACAGCGCTGAATTCATGCCACACTCAAACGCCATTCAAAAATTGTTATCTGAAGCAGAAATGGGTGAACTGTTCAAAGTGATGTGTTTTGGCAAAGGGCTACCCTTTGAAGAAGGTGATTTGCCTGGATTCAGATCAAGACCCCGATCTTTGTAACCCCTTATATCTCTCTTTAATTGCCTTTGATTGCCAAGAGTCTTCTGTCTTCAATCAATTGCTTGATTTTCGCCCCTGTTGATGAGCCTTGCTCACCAACATCTTGAACCACTTGAGCAATATCCACCTTTTTTGCCAAGCCATATGATTTGGTCAGCTGCTGCGTAGGAAGCTTCAACAAATCGGCCACTTTGATGAGCTCATCAAAACGTTCAGGCTTTCTCCAAACATCTGTTCGATTCAGTAGATCTAATAAATTTCTTGGATCAAGTGTTGGCGAATTTAATCCCACTTTTAATTCTCGGGCCAGAACGGCGTGATCGTGACACTCGACTGGAATGCCCCACAAGGCTGCCCAAGCATTGATATCTTCAGTTTTCAAATTTGATAACAATACCGCGCAGCGCTGAGATAAATTAAATTGGCGTTTGGCTGCCGAATCAATATCGCTCGGCAATGAAGCATCTTTTGAATTTAGCTTTGGGAAAAATAATTCAAAGACACCTATCTCATTCAATACATCTAACATCCTAGAAGGCTTCTCAGACATCAAGCCCCTAGAGATTTCTTGCCAAACTCTTTCTTTGACTAAAGCACTTAACTCGCCACTTGAGTGAATTTTCTTGAGCAAGGTGAGCGTGGAAGGCTCAATTGAAAAATCAGAAAACCGCGCGGCAAATCTTGCAATGCGCAATAGTCGCACCGGGTCTTCACTGAATGCCGGTCCGATGTGTCTGAATAATTTATTGCTGATATCTTTTTGACCACCATAGGGATCAATCACATCACCCACAGGTTGACCATTGGCATCAGCTTCTCTGGCCATTGCATTGATGGTCAAATCACGTCTTGCCAAATCTTGCTCCAGCGTGACCTCTGGGTCTGCATGAAACACAAAGCCTTTATAACCAGGCGCTACTTTGCGCTCGGTTCTAGCCAAGGCATATTCTGCATGCGTGACAGGATGCAAAAAAACTGGGAAGTCTTGCCCAACCGGGGTATATCCCTCGGCCAACATTTGCGCAGGAGTTGCGCCAACAACGACATAATCAAGATCTTTTACTGGCAATCCCAGCAACTGATCTCTGATGGCGCCACCCACAACATAAATCTTCACTTGATTAAGACATCCAATGCTTGAGGGTTGATGGCAAATACTTTTTCTAAAGCATTTTCAGCACCCGCTGGCAAGACATTGTCTTCACTCATCGAAGCCAAATTATCTCTAGACATCAAGGTAGGGCCGGGCATCATTTCTAATAAACCAGCTTGCAAATATGCCAATGGTTTTGGCAGAGGAATAACAAAACTTTTTCTTCCGCCCACCACGCCGGCAAAGTTAACCAACTCAGCCAAGGTATAGACGCGAGGACCAGCCAAATCAAACACCCTGCCAATCGTTTCTGACATTGAAATCGATTTCACAAATGCTTGCGCAACATCTGACACATACACTGGCTGAAATTTAACGCTCGCACCGCCCAAAGGCAAAACCGGCGCAAACTTTTGCAAGGAGGCAAAAAGATTGATGAATTTATCTTTTTCACCAAACACCACTGATGGTCTAAAAATTGTCCAATCCAGATCACTGGCCTTCACCAAGTTTTCTGCATCGCCTTTGCTGCGCTGATACATCGATGCGCCTGAGCTACTCGCACCCAAAGCACTCATATGAATGTAACGCTTTAAATTTGCTGCACTCATTGCAGCAATGATTTTTTTGGTTAACTCAACATGGTTTTTTAAAAAGCCTGGGCCATATGGAGTGCCTGTTTTGTCATGCAAAATACCAACCAAGTTAATCACGATGCCGCCGGGGCCCACACGTTGGCACAAATCAGCCAAGACAGCAGGATCATGAACATTGGCTTCAATCACCTGAAGCTTAGGCAAAACCCATAATTCTTTGGCGTATGCAGCTTTGCGCGTTGGCAAGAAAACTGCATGGCCAAGAGCGCTCAAACCACTGGCTATCTTCTGGCCAATGAACCCACTGCCACCAATCAATAATATGTTTGTTTCATTCATCATGGTAATTCCGACAATACAGCTGTTTTAGGTGATACCGTGCCCAGCTTTTGCTTGAGTGACGGTGTTTTATTGCCAGACATGGCTGTGTAATAGTTAGCATTTGCCAAAACATTTTTCACATACCCCCTGGTTTCATTGAAGGGAATTGTTTCTGCAAAAATTGCACCCTCAACAGATCGAGGTAACTTCTCGCGCCACATCTTAGGTCTTCCAGGGCCTGCGTTATAAGCGGCTGAGGCCAAAGTCCATGAGCCATCCAAATCACGCAAGACCATATTTAAATAATGACTGCCCAAGGTCAAATTAACTTTCATATCATCTAATTGAGATGGCTTAAAACTATTCATCCCAATTTTTTTTGCCACATAAGTAGCAGTTGCGGGCATTACTTGCATCAGACCAGAGGCCCCAACATGTGAGCGTGCGTTCATGATGAAGCGTGACTCTTGGCGAATCAGACCATAAGCCCAATTGGTATCTAGGCCTATTGATCCAGCAATTGGAGAAAGAGACTCTTTGAAAGGGGTTGGGTAGCGCAAACTAAAGTCATGCTCAAGCTTTGTTCGATCAGCCGTATTGACTGCACGATCATATAAACCAATGCGCTTAGCATGCTCAGCCACAGCAATTAACTGCCTATCACTGAGGCCGCGCAATTCCCAATTCCACTCCCTGTTGCCCTCAAAGCGCATACCCATGTCATAAAATCGCACCGCTCTTGCAAAGGCCTTATTGGATGACATCTGCTTGACCAAGCTTTCTTCAGCTGCCACTCGCTTAGGAATATAAATTCTCATGCCCAAGTCTTCTCTGGCTAACTGCCCATAAAAATGGTGCTGATCGACCAAAGCCTGCCATCCTTCTTTTGCCAATGACTCATCGCCTAACTCTTTTTGTGCTCGCGCATACCAATATGTCCATGCAGGATCGCGCCTTTTGACTGATGGCGTCATATGATCAATGGTCTCTTTAACCATTCGCCAATCACCCACGCGCAATGCAGCCCTGACTTTCCACTCTTGAGTTTCTGGCGTCAATAAATGATGTTGTCCCAAATCGTGTTGTAGCTTGAATGCTCTCATGGCATTGGGGTCTAGCCTCTTGGCCAAATATTGCCCAATACTTCCCCAGGCAGCCACCGAGTTCTCTTTACTTGTGCGCCATGTCTTTTTATCAAAATCTCTAAAAGCTGCCTCTGGTGATTTTCTGGCACTTCTAACAATCTCTGCCATCGGATCGGGTACATCGAAGCGATTGGCCAAGGTTTCAAAATTGTTTTCTACAGCCATTCGCGAAAATGTTGCCACTTCATATTTTGAAAATCCATTGGCTTTATAGATTGAGTTCACAAGCTCTGGACATGCCTCACCAAAAAATCGTGGATCCAATAAAATATTTTTTACTTCGGTCGCCAGCATATTCACTGGCTCACCCTTTGCAAATCTTGACTGAAGCGCATAACACTTCACCTGAGTGTCATCATCCAAAGCAAATTGCGCGTACTCTCGATCGAAATTAGCCCAATCTTTGCGCTTACCTAAAACCAAGAGCCAATCATTTCTCAATCTATCTGCCAACGCAGTGCCAGCATATTTTTTCAAGAACTGATCAACAGCCTCATCAGCGGTTGTTTCAGCCCTTGGGGCGCCGCCTTTATCAAATAATCGGGGCTTAATTTGGAAATATGTGACGTAATCGGCGATGTCATACTTTGACAACTTTTGACCCAAATCTCTTGCTTTGGCAGCATCATTGTTTTTCGAAGCTTCTCTTAACTCAAGAAACATCCTGTCATCCGAAGTTAAACTGCTATCTGATGTTTTTTTATTGGTCGAAGCTTGGTTTTTTTGAGCGTGGGCAAGCTCTATAGAAGTTGACGCAAAGGCGATGACGACCAAACTCAGTAGTAAGTGTTTATTTATCAATTTTGTGGTTTTTCGTTGTAGCATAACCCTAATCATGCCTTATTTTTTCTACTTTTGAATAGCTTGTGAAAACTTTAAATCATTTAAGACAAGAATTGCTGGCCAAGAGACTCGATCTTCATCAAGATTTGAGCCTTAGCAAGGAACTTGAAATCAAACTATCTCAATTCTTAAATGAAACCGATGCCAACTGTGTGGGTATTTATTGGCCAATCAAAAGCGAATTTGACCTGCGTCCCTTAGCTCTTGATTGGTGCGCCAAAAATCCTGAGAAAAAATTAGCGCTTCCGATTGTGGAGCTCAACAAGCCTTTGATATTTGGTGAATGGAATCAAGACACCACCTTGGTCAAAGGGCCTCAGAATATCAATGAGCCCTTACTTGACTCATATAGCTCCAGAATTGAGCCAGACTTACTGATCATTCCTTGCTTGGGATGGTCAAATCAAAATGAACAGTTTTGGCGAATTGGTTATGGTGGTGGTTATTACGATCGAACCATTGCTGAATTCAAAAAAGATAAGCGCTCTGTCAAAACCCTTGGCGTGGGATACAAAGCTTTGGAAGTAAAAGAGGGCGCATGGCGCCCTCAAAGTCATGATCAAGCACTAGACTTGATGATTGTTGCTTAAGATTTAATCAAGTCTAGATTCTTGGCAATTGCCAAAGTTGTATCTGCCTGGTTCAAACTGTAGAAATGCAAACCTGGAACACCGGCAACGCGCAATTGATCACACAAATCCGTGACCACATCCAAACCAAATGACTTGATAGATGCAGCGTCATCACCAAATGACTGTAAACGCAAACGGATCCAACGAGGAATCTCTGCGCCACATGCATCTGAGAAACGCAATAGCTGAGTGCTGTTGGTGATTGGCATGATGCCAGGCACTATCGGCTGATCAACGCCCAGCTTATAGGCTTCATCCACAAATCTAAAGTAAGCATCACTGTTGAAAAAATACTGGGTGATGGCTGAATCTGCACCCGCCTTCATCTTATTAGCAAACATCAAAACATCATCACTCATTGATTTCGCCTGAGGATGCATCTCTGGATAAGCCGCCACCTCGATATGAAAATGACTGTCAGTTTCTGAACGAATAAATCTAACTAATTCTTCAGCATGATGAAACTCTCCATACTGACCCATGCCTGAGGGCAGGTCACCGCGCAAAGCCACAATGCGACGAATACCGATTTCTTTGTACTGCTTTAGTAATTCGCGAATCTTTTCTTTTGAACTCCCAACACAAGAAAGATGAGGCGCGGCCTCTTGGCCTGCCTCATGGATTTCTTTAACGGTCGACAAAGTACCGTCTTGTGTTGAACCACCTGCACCAAACGTTACAGAAATAAATGTTGGCTTAAGCGCTGCGGATAACTGCTCTCTAACAGAGCGGAGCTTCGCAGCCCCCTCTTCTGTTTTTGGTGGGAAAAACTCAAGGCTTAATTCCATGTCATTCATTCCTGATCACGTTTTTAATAACGATATGTTTCAGGCTTGTAAGGGCCTTCTTTTTTCACGTTGATGTAGTCGGCCTGCTGCTCTGACAACTCAGTGAGCTGAGCATTCAGTTTCTTCAACTGCAAACGAGCTACTTTTTCATCAAGGTGCTTAGGCAATGTGTACACACCTACTGGGTACTTATTGCTTCCTGCAGATTGCCATAACTCAATCTGAGCGATCGTCTGGTTAGCAAATGATGAGCTCATCACGTAAGACGGGTGACCTGTGCCGCAACCCAAGTTAACCAAACGTCCTTTGGCCAAAATGATGATGCGCTTTTCTGGCTGACCATTGCTGGCAGGGAAAATCACGTGATCCACTTGTGGCTTGATCTCTTCCCACTTGTACTTCTCGACACCAGCGATATCGATTTCATTGTCAAAGTGACCAATGTTACAAACGATGGCCTGATCTTTCATTTTTGCCATATGGTCATGAGTGATCACATGGTAGTTACCTGTGGCAGTAACAAAAATATCTGCTTTATCTGCAGCGTAATCCATGGTCACAACACGATAACCTTCCATCGCCGCCTGAAGAGCGCAAATCGGATCAACTTCTGTCACCCATACTTGTGCTGACAAGGCACGCAAAGCTTGTGCTGAACCTTTGCCCACGTCGCCGTAACCAGCAACCACAGCCACCTTGCCTGCAATCATCACATCTGTTGCGCGCTTAATGCCGTCCACCAATGATTCACGGCAACCATACAAGTTATCAAACTTGCTCTTGGTCACAGAGTCGTTCACGTTGATCGCTGGGAACTTTAGTTCACCCTTGGCGTGCATTTGATACAAACGATGAACACCGGTTGTGGTTTCTTCTGTAACGCCCTTTACTTTCTCAAGACGAACCGAATACCAAGTTGGGTCAATTTTTAACTTAGCCTTGATCGAAGCAAACAAAACTGTCTCTTCTTCGCTTGTTGGGTTATTCAATACTGATAGATCTTTTTCAGCTTTTGTACCCAAATGTAACAACATGGTTGCATCGCCACCATCATCCAAAATCATGTTCGAGAAGCCGCCGTCTTGCCATTCAAAAATACGGTGTGTGAATTCCCAGTATTGCTCAAGAGTTTCACCCTTGATCGCAAACACTGGCGTACCGTTAGCAGCAATCGCAGCAGCAGCGTGGTCCTGTGTAGAAAAAATATTGCAAGATGCCCAACGCACTTCAGCGCCAAGAGCCTCTAATGTTTCAATCAAAACAGCTGTTTGGATAGTCATGTGCAAAGAGCCAGTGACGCGAGCACCGCGCAAAGGCTGGCTTGCAGAAAACTCTTCACGAATGGCCATCAAGCCAGGCATTTCTGTTTCGGCGATGATGATTTCTTTGCGACCCCAATCAGCCAATGAAATATCAGCGATGGCGCAATCTTTAAGCACATTTAAATCAGTAGGTTTGTTCATTTCCACTCCAAGCTAGTAAGGAAGATCCTGGAGGGCAAATAAAAAAGCCCGCCAACCAATCACTTCACAGGTTAGCGAGCGTCGTTGCTAAAGGCCTGGGGCCTTCCTCTAAGCCTAGGGTGTTTAAAGACTTAAACACCTCGCAACGCTCCTTAGAGATTTTGCAAAATTATAAACCAGCAGCGGCCCTCAAGGCGGCAGCCTTGTCAGTGGCTTCCCATGTGAACTCAGGCTCTTCGCGACCAAAGTGACCATAAGCAGCTGTTTTACGATAGATTGGGCGCAATAAATTCAACATTTTCACGATGCCCTTTGGTCTTAAATCAAAGTGAGCACGCACTAACTCAGCAATCTTATCATCTGAAATCTTGCCTGTGCCATATGTGCTGACCATCACAGAAGTTGGCTGAGCAACGCCAATCGCATATGAAATCTGCACCAAACACTTGCTAGCCAAACCAGCGGCCACAATGTTTTTCGCCACATAACGACCCGCATAGGCAGCAGAACGATCCACTTTTGATGGGTCTTTGCCTGAGAAAGCGCCGCCGCCGTGAGGTGCTGAGCCACCATATGTATCAACAATGATCTTACGTCCGGTCAAACCACAATCGCCTTGTGGACCACCGATCACAAAACGACCGGTTGGGTTCACCAAGTACTTGATTTCACCTTTGATCAACTCTTTTGGAAGCACCGGCTTGATGATCTCTTCAATCACGGCTTCACGAAGTTTCTCTAATGAAATATCTGGAGAGTGCTGAGTTGATAAAACAATGGTGTCAATTGAATCTGGCTTGCCATCAACATAGCGCAAAGTAACCTGTGACTTTGCATCTGGGCGCAACCAATTCAAACGACCATCACGACGCAAATCAGCCTGACGCTCAACCAAACGGTGTGACAAATGAATTGGCAAAGGCATAAATTCTGGGGTTTCATCAACCGCATAACCAAACATCAAGCCCTGGTCACCAGCACCCTGATCAAGACCATCATCATGGGCTTTATCTACGCCCTGAGCAATGTCTGGACTTTGTTTGTCGTAAGCCACCAGCACTGCGCAACCCTTGTAATCGATACCGTAATCAGTATTGTCGTAACCAATCTGACGGATGGTATCGCGTGCTACGTTGATGTAATCGACGTTTGCAGTTGTTGTGATTTCACCCGCAAGAACAACCAAACCGGTGTTGCAAAGAGTCTCTGCAGCTACACGAGCTGTTGGATCTTGCGCCAAAATAGCATCAAGAATTGCATCGGAAATTTGGTCAGATACTTTATCTGGGTGGCCTTCAGAAACTGACTCTGAGGTAAAGAAAAAATTGTTCGCCATGACTGCTCCTTAGTTAAATAAGCGACAACACGTGCCGAGTATTACTAAGTGCGGCGACGCTTTAGCGGATTGTTTTAATTCGCCCCGCAAGTTGTCTTAACTCGGCGAATAACTAAATTCTATAACATTCTCACTTTTAATGGCAAACCTGTATATTTAACCCTATGACGAGCACAAGATTACGCTTCACCAAAATGCATGGCGCAGGCAATGATTTCATTGTCTTAAATGGCCTATCCCAAGATCTCTCTGGTATCACCAAAGAGCAATGGGCAAGACTTGCACACCGTCAATTTGGCATTGGTGCCGATCAAATCCTTTTAGTGGAAAAGCCCACGGTTCCAGAGGCAGAGTTTCGCTACAGAATCTTTAACTCTGATGGCAGCGAAGTAGAACAATGCGGCAATGGATCTCGTTGTTTTGTGCGCTTTGTCAGAGAAAAAGGTCTGACCAAGAATAAAACGGTCAAAGTTCAAGTGGCGCACACCATCCTGTCTTTGACTGAAAATGATGACGGTCAAGTGACGGTGAACATGGGCGCCCCCATCCTATCGAACGAGCTGATTCCCTTTAAATCTTCAGGTCTTCAAGAAAAAGTTGAAGGTAAAGCAAATTTATACCAACTAGCGCTTGCTGATCATGCTATCTGGATTGGAGCCGTATCCATGGGCAATCCACACGCCGTGCAAATTGTGCAAGATGTTGACACAGCACCTGTTGCAAAAGATGGTCCACAGATAGAAACACATTTGGCATTTCCGAAAAAGGTGAATGCTGGCTTTATGCAAATTCAGAATCGCCACGAAATCAAACTGCGCGTATTTGAAAGAGGTTCAGGTGAAACCTTGGCTTGCGGCACTGGTGCTTGCGCAGCAGTTGTCTCAGGAATTTTGAGAGGTCAGCTGGATTCTCCAGTCATCGTTCACACACGCGGTGGGGATTTAAGTATTGCTTGGGACAGCACCGCTTCGATGCAACATCCGGTCATGATGACCGGACCTGCTCAAACTGTTTTTGAAGGTGAGATCACTCTCGACTAAACATTCATTAAGCAAAGCCTAATGAATCAAACGCCGTACTGATTTCGATAGGCTTTCACGGCCGGTAAGTATTGTTGCAATTCTTTGCTTTGGCTTGACTCTAAGAAACTCATCAAGCTGGCTAAATTTGCAATAGATACCACTGGCATACCAAATTCTTTTTCTACATTTTGTACGGCAGAGCTATCAGCAATCTCGGTGGCAGTTCCGGCTCTTTCCATGCGATCCAAAGCAATCAAAACAGCTGCGGGATTTGCGCCAGAGCGACGAATGATGTCAACCGATTCACGCACTGAAGTGCCAGCAGATATCACATCATCAATGATCACCACCCGACCCTTCAGTGGTGCGCCTACCAAAGTACCGCCCTCGCCATGATCTTTGGCTTCTTTGCGATTAAAACAAAACGGTACTGATCGCCCCATACCAGCCAAAGCAACAGCGGTCGTGGCAGCCAAGGTGATACCTTTGTAGGCGGGTCCGAACAACATATCAAACTGAATGCCAGAGTCAATCAATGCCTTCGCATAAAACTCACCCAAAGCTTTGAGGAGTGCGCCGTCATTGAAACCACCGGCATTAAAAAAGTAGGGAGATAATCGACCCGCTTTTGTTTTAAATTCGCCAAAAGCTAACACCTTGGCATCTAAGGCAAAATGGATAAATTCGTTTTTAAAGTTTTCTTGATTGGAAGTCATAACCGAGATGTTACGCATCATTACCGCCAACCTCAATGGTATTCGCTCAGCCGCTAAAAAAGGTTTCTTTGAGTGGGTCAATACTCAGAACCCTGACATCCTTTGTATTCAAGAGCTTAAGGCTCAAGAAGCTGATTTGGACAACGGTCTAATGAACCCCAATGGCTATCATGGATTTTTTCAATATGCCAACAAAAAAGGTTACAGCGGTGTTGGGCTGTATTCAAAAAAAGCGCCTGACAGCGTCAAAATTGGCTTTGATGATGGTGAGTTTGATGCTGAAGGTCGCTACGTTGAAGCCCGGTTTGGCAAGCTGATTGTGATTTCTGCTTACTTTCCTTCAGGCTCGAGCGCTCCTGAGCGCCAAGAAGCTAAATTCAGATTTCTTGATTTATTCATGCCTCACATCAAACAGCTCAAGTCAGAAGGTCTGGAAATTATTCTTTGTGGCGACATCAATATTGCCCACAAAGAAATCGACTTAAAGAATTGGAAGGGTAATCTTAAAAACTCAGGCTTCACACCAGAAGAGCGCGAATGGATGACACATCTTTTCACTGAGGCAGGCTTCATGGATGTTTACCGCCACTTACATCCCAATACCGAAGATGAATGCTACACATGGTGGAGCCAAAGAGGTCAAGCGTACGCAAAAAATGTAGGCTGGAGAATTGACTATCAAATTGCAACCCCTGGGATTGCTAAGAAAGCTCAACGCGTAGAAATTTATAAAACTGAAAGATTCTCTGATCATGCTCCGCTGATCATTGACTACGAGAGTGTATAAGTCTTAAGGTTTGTAATTGGGCAATTTATCAACGGTGGTGTTTTTGGCGCGCGCATACAAAAATAATGCTTCGTTGATATTTCTTTGGATTTCATAAATTCGACTATCGCCCGATGGGTGGGTTGAGAGCCACTCTGGTTGTTTGTCTTTAGATAGCTGCCCCATCTTTTGCCATAAAGAAATTCCGGCGCGAGGATCATAGCCGGCTCTGGCGGCGATATCCATACCAACCAAGTCAGCATCTCTTTCATCCGCCCTTGAAAAACTCAAGCCCAAGATCTGTAAGCCTTGACCCAAAGCTTGCCCACCAAGATTGCCCAAGCCCAAGGCTGAAGATAAAACACTCGCCCCTAAATTGCTCAACTGCGCTTTAGCGATTCGGTCTCTGGCATGCTCACGCAAAGCATGAGCAATTTCATGACCCATCACAGTGGCAACCTCATCATCATTTAAGTTCAGCTTTTCGATGATGCCCGTATAAAAAGCAATCTTTCCGCCAGGCATACAAAATGCATTGACCTGATCGGAAATGAATAAATTAATTTCCCACTTCCAAGCTTGAGCTTCTGGATTCCAGGCGTAGGCGTGCGGTAATATTTTTTTAGCAATGCCTCGTAAACGAATCACCTGCGGATGATTGTCGGGTGCCAAGGCATTTTTTTCAGCCGCCTTTTGCTTCATGGCGTTGTATTGTCTTGAAGCTGCGGCCTCTAATTGACTGGCAGGCACCATGTCTTTCAGGCTCGAACTATCGCCAACTCTCACTCCATCGATGGGCCCCGGTCTTGATGAGCTGCCACATGCCGCCAATAAAACAACAAGGCCGCATAAAGTAAGTCTTTTGAGGCGAGGAAAGTAGGATGAAATCATTTGATCACGCAGTTTTTTCAAATGGAGATTTTTTTTCTTGGCGCCATGGTGCAATCTTAGGTAACAACATCAAACCAGGCAAGGCCAAAACAACACAAATGATAAAGAAGTTAGTCCAACCAGTGAATTCAACAATGTAGCCCGTTAATGCATTGATAAACGTTCGCGGTACTGCAGATAAGCTGGTGAACAAAGCAAATTGAGTAGCCGTGAAACGTGGGTTGGTTTCTAAGGCAAGATAGGCCGTGAAAGCTGCGGTACCAAGACCCGCCGTGATTGCCTCAAAACCAATCACCCAAGATAAAACCCATAAATCAGGGCCTGATTGAGCCAGCACAACAAATCCAAACGTGGCGACGGCCTGCAAGACTCCAAAAATCCACAAGCCTTTGTTGACACCTGTTTTTAACATCCAATAGGCGCCTAAAATTCCACCAAGGATGCTGGCCCAAAGGCCTGCATTTTTTGCAACGATACCAATCTCAGTTCGAGTAAAACCAAGCTCAATATAAAAAGGTGTGGCCAAGGCGCTTGCCATTGAATCCCCTAACTTATAGAGGAATATGAATAGCAAAATAAAAGCGGCGTGCTTCCAACCTGAGCGATGAATGAACTCTTTAAAAGGCTCTATCACCGCCTCTCTCATGGTTTGTGGCGGCGGGCCATACTCTTTTGGCTCAGACACCAAGAGGGTTGTCAAAATTCCTGGCAACATGAACAAGCCAGTGATAAAAAATACCCAGTCCCAAGAAATTAGATCTGACAAGATCAATGAAAGTGATCCGGGTACTAATGTTGATAACTTATACGCGTTCACAAAGAGAGCTGTGCCAGAGCCCATCTGACCTTCAGTCAACCACTCACGACGATGGGCATCAACGACGATGTCTTGGCTGGCTGAGAAGAAAGCAACAACAGATGCTAAAAAAACCACAATCCAAATTTCAGTGCTTGGATTGAATTGGCCCATCATGATCACGGCCAACATCACAGCAATTTGGGTCACGACCATCCAACCACGACGACGTCCCAAAAATGGCAACTTGAATCTATCCATCGCTGGAGCCCACAAGAACTTCCATGTGTAGGGCATACCCACCAATGCAAATAAACCAATCGCCTTTAAGTCAACGCCTTCACTCTTTAACCATGCTGAAAGCAAGTTATAAAGAATGAACAAAGGCAGTCCACTAGAAAAACCTAGAAAGATACAAACGAGTAACGCTTTGGTTCTACTTGGCCCGACGTGCTCGATAGACTGCAAGACTTCCCCTTAGGTTAGGCAAAAATTCCACAGACTGTCCGTCATGGAAAACTACACGATCAAGTAATTCAAGTCCAACCGCTGGAGCCAAAGCTTCAAAATCAGCAATCGTTAGAACTCTGACGTTGGGCGTGTCGTACCATTGGTATGGCAGTGATTTGGAAACTGGCATCCTTCCCGATAAAACTGCTGAGCGATGAGACCAATGTCCAAAGTTAGGGAATGAAACCACGCACTCTTTACCGACTCTGGCAATTTCACTCAAGATTCGAGCGGTTTGATGAATCGTTTGTAATGTTTGCGAGAGGATCACTTTGTCAAAGCTTTGATCTTCAAACAAAGCCAAGCCACCCTCAAGATCTTGCTGCACAACATTCAAGCCTTTTTGCGCACAAGCCAAAACCTTGTCATCCGCCAACTCAACGCCGTACACATGGGCTTGCTTGGCTACCTTTAGGTGGTGCAATAAGCTGCCGTCACCACATCCAACATCCAAAACCTGAGAGCCAGGTGCTACCCATTCTGCAATTGCAGCGAAATCTGAACGCATCATGATTGAATCTCCTGAGCGATTTGTTCAAAGTAAGCTCTGACCAAGTTGTGATATCTAGGATCCTCTAACAAGAACGCGTCGTGACCATGTGGCGCATCAATCTCGCCATAAGTGACATCCAACTTGTTATCCAGTAATGCTTTAACGATTTCTCGACTGCGCTCTGGCGCAAAACGCCAATCGGTTGTGAAGCTCACCACCAAAAACTTGGCGGCAATCTTTTTCATGGCAGCGCTAAGATTGTTTGCAAATGGTTTGGCAGGATCGAAATAATCCAGAGCACGAGTGATCAACAGATAAGTATTGGCATCAAAGTAATCTGCGAACTTTTCACCCTGATACCTCAGGTAACTTTCGACCTCAAACTCAACATCAAAATTAAAGTTGTATTCATCAGAATCGCCATCAGCACGTCTTAATTCACGGCCAAATTTTTCAGCCATATCATCGTCTGATAAATAAGTGATGTGACCGATCATGCGCGCAACCCTCAAACCACGTCGCGGCTTGACATCATGGGCGTAGTAATCTCCCCCATGAAAATCTGGATCACTCAAAATCGCACTGCGAGCCACTTCATTGAAGGCAATATTTTGTGCTGATAGCTTAGGAGTTGAGGCAATCACGATGCAGTGACCAATACGATTGGGGTACATCATGCTCCACGCCATCGCTTGCATACCACCAAGGCTGCCGCCCATTACTGCGGCAAATTTCTCAATTTGAAAATGATCGGCAACGCGCGCCTGGGCGTTCACCCAGTCTTCAACTGTCACAACCGGAAAGGATGCGCCATAAGGCTTGCCGGTAGCAGGATTCGCGCTCATGGGACCAGTAGAGCCAAAGCATGAACCAAGGTTATTAACCCCAATCACAAAGAATTGATTGGTGTCCACAGGCTTGCCAGGACCCACCATGTTGTCCCACCAACCCACATCATTGGGGTCGCTTGCACTGACGCCAGCAACGTGGTGAGAGGCATTCAGAGCGTGACAAATCAGAATCGCATTACTTTTTTGGGCGTTTAGTTGCCCGTATGTCTCAACCACCAAGTTGTAATCAGCAATACTTGCCCCACTTTGCAACTTCAATGGTGTTGCAAAGTTAAGTACTTGAGGCGTTACAAGCCCAAGACTCATGCTGAGAATAAAACTCTCATTGGTAACTCGTTAAATTCAGTCGGTGACTTTTTAAAGCCACTTCTTGCATAACGATGCCAGCGACCAACCACATAGCTCATCATCATGGCTGCTCTAGCGCTGACTTCTTGGCCATCTGCAGACTGCGTCAAGCGGCCTTGAGTTTGAGCAATACGCAAAGATTGTTTTAATGAAGACTCAATACGTTCAAAAATCTGCAAGATTCTTTCTTGCAAACGCTCATCTTCAAGCCATAGAGCATCACCCAACAAAACACGGATCATTCCAGGGTTCTTTTCACCAAAACCCAATAACAACATCAAAATTTCTTGAGCTTGGCGATCACCTGCCTCTTCACGCTCTGTGATTTGATTGATCAAGCCAAAAATAGTTTGCTCAATAAAGGCAATCAAGCCCTCAAACATCTGTGCCTTGCTGGCAAAGTGACGGTACAAAGCTGCCTCAGAAACATCCAACTTTGCAGCCAAGGCAGCAGTGGTCACGCGATCACCCTTTGGGCTCTCTAGCATTTCTGCCAATACTTGCAAAATTTGTATTTTTCGCTCGCCTGGACGAGGACGCTTACGCACTGGGGTCGCAGAAGTGCTCTCGGCCTCGTCAGAGGTGGACATTTGATTAAATGGTGAGTTCATTTGAGTTTTTGCCAGCTTTTAAATAAGTGATGGATTGATTGTACTTCCAGAGAGATGCTTCCTCGATTTTGAGTGTAAGCCCTAACATGTCTTTTAAACCATACGGTCTTTATGCCCAATTTTGAGTACTCCAGCAAATGACCCAATGTGTCATCTACCAAAATGGCTCTCTGAGGGGCGCATCGGTACTTATTCAAGAGTCTTTTGATCATCAAGTGATCTGGCTTAGGTCGCCATTGCTGGTGAAGCTCCATGTCTTCAATGGCCTCTATCGCTTTGAAGCACCCGATGAGACGCAGCTCCTTCAAGACTTTCAAGGCATA
>ERZ1022756.112-NODE-112-length-29340-cov-25.921530_pt1 | contig 29340 bp, 26 predicted proteins | sample MGYA00520902_ERZ1022756 | MGnify/ENA primary metagenome ERZ1022756 (study PRJEB33162, sample SAMN09537601) | freshwater metagenome | isolation source: freshwater | place: Canada:Alberta | collected 2017-07 | study: EMG produced TPA metagenomics assembly of the...
GCGATCGCTGGTGCCACCTAAGAACCGCTCCATCGCCAATTGCTAAGTCTTTGTTATAGTCACGCTTCGCAGGCTGCGGAGATAACCGCAGCCGGAACGGACCGATTGCAGGAGCAGGGCACGGTTATGGAACCCAACACACCCTTTGGCGCACGCCCCCGGCGGGTGCGCTGGCCACTTATCGCGGGCATCGTCGTGCTCCATGTCGCGGCGCTTTACGGCCTTGCGCGCGGACTAGCGCCGGATTTCACCGCCGCGGCTGAGCGTGAGGTCATCTCGGCCTTCTCGATTTCCGCGCCGCCGCCGCCCGCTCCGTCGCCCCCGCCCCCGCCCCAGAATCAGCCTGAACCCGATGAGGGCGCGCAGGGCGATCCGGGCCGCGATGCGGTGGCAAAAGAGGTCACCAGCCAGCCGCCCAAGGTGCGCCTGAAGCGTGACGAACCGTTGCCGCGGGCATCCTCCACCGGCACGGCGACCCGGTCGGGCGCGGCGGCGGCGGGAGATGGCACCGGGGCGGCAGGTATCGGCCTGGGCACAGGAAGCGGCAACAGCGGCAGCGGGCGCGGCGGGGTGGCGGTCAGCAAACCGGTCCACATTTCCGGCAGCATCAACAATGCCCGCGACTTCCCGGTGCCGTCCGGCGGGCGTGATGCCCGACGGGGCACACAGGTGATCGTCCGCGTGATCGTTGGCACCGATGGCCGCGCGCGCGATTGCAGCGTTTTCCGCGCCAGCCCTGATCCAGAAGCGGACCGGATCACCTGCCGGCTGGTCGAAACTCGTCTCGGCTTCCGCCCGGCCAGCGATGCAAACGGCAATCCGGTCGCCGCGCCGTTCTTCTGGCGCCAACAATGGTTCTGAGGCGCGCTATCCGGCCCACAGCAACCGTTCGATCTCGGTCATGCCATAGGGCTTGCGAAGCACCGCATCGGCGCCCAGCCGTTCAAAGCTCGCCCCGGCTTCGGCATAGCCGGTTGCCAGCACAAACCGCACCCCGGCCTCGCGCAGCGCAGCGGCGATCGGTTCGGAGGATTCCCCGCCGAGGTTGAAGTCGATGATCGCAAAATCGGGCCGCGCCTCGGCAATTGCGGCCAGCGCGCCGGTGACCGAACTTTCCAGCCGCACTTCCGCTACGCCAAGACGTTTGAGGTTTTCCTCGGTGTCGAGCGCGATGATGATGCTGTCTTCCACCACCAGTACGCGGGCCGGGTGTCCGGCGGGCAGGCCGGAGAGGGCGCGCACCGGATCGGCAGGGCGCGGCGCAATGCTGCGCGCGCCTGCCTGGGCGGCGGTCAGAAAGCGTGCGGGGACAAGAAAATCGGCCTCCACCCCGGCCAGCTTGTAACGCACGTCGGCCTCTCCCTGGAGGTCATGAGGGACTGATCGGGTGATGATGGTTGATCCAAAACCGTACCGCGTCGGCGCGGTTACCGGCGGGCCGCCCGCCTCGCGCCAGCGCAGCGCCAGATCGCCGAAAGCGGTGCGCGCGATGGTGACTTCGACCGTACCGGCGTGCGCGGACAAGCTGCCGTACTTTGCCGAATTGGTAGCCAGCTCGTGAACCACCAGCGCCAGAATCGTGTAGGCTTCCGGCGCCACCAGCACGTCTTCCCCGATCAGGCGAAACCGCGCGCGGTTTGTGCCGCAATAGGGGGCAAGCTCCGCCTCGATCAGCCGCGCGAGGCTGGCAGGCCCCCAGTTCTTGGCGGTAATATTGTCATGCGCAGCGGCCAGCGCGGCGATCCGCCCGCCGATGATCGCGGCAAAACCGGGCACGCTCAAGGCTTCGCCCTGCGATTGCGAAACCAGCGCACGAATCAGGCCGAGGATGTTGCGCACGCGGTGGTTGAGTTCGGCAATCAGCAGATCCTGCTGGTCAGCCGCCCGGGCGCGTTCGCGGGTCAGGTCCTCGCTCATGCGCAGGATCACCTCGATCAACGTGCGGCGCAGGCGGGCTGCGATCTCGCATTCGTCGGCGCTCCATTCACCGCTGTGGCCGCGCACCGTTTCCACCCATGCCGCAAAGCTGGCGCGCGGCTGGAGCAGTTCCCCGGGCCTCGCCGCTGCCTTGGCCGGATCGCCCGCCCAACTGATCACCCGGTCCAGCGGTTTGCGCCACAGCACCAGCGCATCGCGGGTGCCGCGCGACAGCGGTAGCACCAGTGCCCCGGCGGCGCGGTGGGCGAACCCAGCGGCGTCAGGGATCTGATCGGCAAGCCGGGTGGAAGAATGGGTCGCCCCGCCCAGCGTGCTGGCCAGCAGGGGCGCGATGGCGCGAAACTCCGCCTCCTCGGGCGCGTCGCCGCTGGCGCGGTATTCGCCGTCGGCAAACAGCGAGATGCCGTCGTGCGGAATGGTGCCGCGCAGCAGTTCCTCGATCATCGGCAGGCTGTCCGCCAGCGTCACTCCGCCCGCCAGCCGCAGCAGCAGCCGGTCGTTCAATTGTCGCGCGCGTCCCCGCAGAGCTTCTGCCTGGGCCACCAGAATGCGGTCGAGCATCAGCGAAAACGTCTGGCTGAGCAGTTCTGCCACGGTGCGTAGCGAATAAGGCGGCAGGCGCGGTTCGCGGTGGTGGCACGAAATCATGCCCCACAGCCGGTCATGCCGCACAATCGCAATCGCCAATGACGCGCCCACGCCCATGTTGCGCATATAGGCAAGGTGCATCTTGGAATGGGACCGCAGCATCGACATCGACAGGTCGAGCGGGCTTTCGTTCGCGCCCAGCGCCGGGATAATCGGCACGGCTTCCGAATCCATGTCGGCGATGATCCGGAACCGGTTGCGGCGGAACAGTTCGCGCGCCTGTTGCGGGATATCGGCGGCGGGGTAGCGCAGGCCCTGGAAAGGCTCGAGCGCATCGTCCCTGTCCTCCGCGATCACCTCGCCGCTCTCGTCCGGGTGGAAGCGATAGATCATTACCCGGTCATAACCGGTCATCTGACGCACCAATCGCGCGGCAGTGTCGCACAAGGCGCCAACGCTGACCGCTTGTTCCAATTGGGCAATGACAGGGACGATCATGCTGACATGATCGGCGAACTCATTGCGGGCATGGGGTTCGAATTCGATGATCGACAGGCCGTCCACCTTGTGAACCGCGCAGTCGAAAAACTGGCGTTGGCCGGTTAAATCGACCCCGAACCGGCGTTCCGGCGGGTCGATTCCCGTAAGGCTGGCAAGCGCCTGTTCGATGGCGGCCCGCGCTTCGGGCGCGATGATGTCCGCCAGCGGTGTGCCGGTTTCGGGTGCTTTCGCCAGCCCCAGACGCTCTGCGACATTGGCCGAGGCATGGGCGACGCAGCCTCCGGCATCGACGGCGATCAGCCCGCCGAAGCTCTGGATTGCGGCGATGTGGTGGATTGCCTCGCGGTCACATTCGGTCAGCGTGTCGTTGCGTTGGTGGAGGTTCATGCGGGGATCTGCTCCCCTGCCGCAGCGTCAGCCACGGCTAGGAAATGCGCAAACACCGCCTCTGCCGCGTGGGCCGCGCCTTCGGCTTCTCCGGCGGCGGGCGGACGGTCGATGCGGGCGCGCAGACCCTGCCAGAAACCCATCATCGCATCGTCTTCAAGAAAGGCGACCGGCCATGTCCCGCCGCCGATCCGTGCCACCTGTTTGGCAATGGCGCGGTTGCCCAGCGCCGATCCTGCGAGCACCCATGCGGTGCCAAGTGCCTCTCCTGGGCGGAGTGTTGAGGGGGTGTAGCCGGGATCGAACACGGGGCAAGCAAGGGGCAAGCCCATGCCGAGCGCCGCCAGATCGCGTTCTAACAACGGGGTCTGCACCGGCGGGGCTAGATCAGCTGGCGCATGGGCCGCGAGCCACATTTCGAGCGGTGCACGGGCCGCATATTGGAGCGTCAGAAACCGTCCATAATCTCCGCGAGTTTTCCAGCCGCTGGCCGCCTGCATCGCGTGATCGAGCAAATCGTGCGCGGTCATGGTCGCGGCGCGCAAGTGGGTGCGCAGGCTTTCGCCCGGCCGTTCCGGCGTTTCCGCGATATCACTGACCGGCGCCATTGCACGCGACCTTCCTGCTCGAATCGGCTCACGCCGATTTGCCGAACGATCCCGACTGTAAGGCAAAGTTGGCAATAAATGGTGTCAATTATTTATGACACATTGATTGCGCGATGGCAATTGCGGTCAGGGCGCGAGCAGCCGCACGCCTTCTTTCTTCACGGCCGCTTCCAACGGGCCTTTCATGACGCTGAGCAGCAGCGGCAGTTCCATGGTGATCACCACTTCGTGATCGTGCACCTCCACGCCGCCGGGGATGGACTGGCCGACCACTTCAGCGGTGATGGTCATTCGATCCTCGGTGGGCCAACCGGTCGTCACTTTGGCGAGGCCCGCGGGGAAGAAATTCCCGATCTCGTCCGCGTGGGCGCGCATCCGGCGGCGCACTTCATCCTTGGTGAGGTTATGGGGAAGGGTCACGCGCATGGCTTAGCGCTCCTGCTCTCTGGCCTGCTTGGTCTGTACCGAAAAATCGGGAAGCGGCACGCCGGTATCGGGCGCTGCGAGATCCTCCAGCGCCTCGGCCCCGCCGTAACGATATTCGAGATAGCGGCTCTTGATCGCCAGATCGTCGAGCGCGCCTTCGGCCAGCCGCCGCGTGACGCGGTCAACTTCCCCCGACAGCTTGCCAAGGCTTTCGGTCAGGCGTTCGTCAGCTGTCTTCCCCGCATGGGCTTCGGCACGCAGATGCGCGGGGATCTTGCGGTAGTTGTCGATGGTTTCGGGGATATATTCTCCCACCAGCTCGCGCACTTCGGCCATTGCCGGGTGGGCGCCGTCCAGCCCCTGCAATTGCAGGCCGAGCGCATCCAGTTGCACGCCCAGCTGATCGACAATCCCTTGCGCAGGCGGGGGCAGGGCAGGCCGCTGCGCCTCCAGCCACAATTCGGTGCGGGCGACCATCTGCTGCGGATTGCCCTGCGACAGTTCAGCGCGTTTGGGCACCTTGACCTTGGGGAAGCTTGAAAACACCGCGATGGCAATCGCGCTGGCGACGATCACCGCCATCACGCCCCAGAAGCCGATCCCGTTGACAAAGGCTCCGGCAATCCCCGCACCCAGCCAGATCGTGACGATGGCAATGGCGATGTTGCGCACCTTGGTCAGCAGGCTCTTCATCTTGAGCTCGGCCGAGCCCTTGCCGATGCTGCCCCGTCCCAAGCCTGTTCCGGGACGATGCGTTCCGCCATCGCGCTGCGTGGCGAGGCTGGTCTTGGCCTCGCGCAGGATGCGTTCGCTCTCGCGGGTGCTGTCAGCCATCAGCGGTTTCCCATCACTTATCCAACGCCAGCAGCGACGGGGTCTGCGCCGCGACCTTGGCCTGCGCCTGCGCCTGACCCTCGGCGCGGGCGATATAGCCCTTGGACTTCTCGACCTCGCTCGTCAGCACATTGACCGTCTGCTTCATCGATTCCAGCGCGCGCACCTTGAAGTTATCGACCTCGTCCATCGTGTCATAGATGTTCTGGAAGGCGCGTTGCAGCGTCTCCAGCGGGATTGTACTGGCGGCGGCCTGTTCGTGGATCTGGGCGGTCTGTTCCCGCAGCAGCGTGCTGGTCGAATCGATGATGTCGCTGGTGGTCTTGTTGAGCGCGGTGATCTGGCCGAGCACCAGCCGCTGGTTGGTCATCGCCTGCGCGACCGTAACCGCCGTGCGCAGCGCGCCGACGGTGGTCGTCGATGCGCGGTCGACGCCCTTGACCAGTTCCACGTTGTTCTTCTTGACCAGATCGAGCGCGAGGTAGCCCTGCACGCTGACCGCCATTTGCGTCAGCAGATCCTGCGTCCGCTGGCGGACATAGAACAGCGCGGATTCGCGTAGCGCCTTGGCCTTGGCCGGGTCGCTACTGTCGAGTTCGAGTGCCTTGGCCTCCAGCCGCTCGTCCAGCGTCTTGGCGATGTGGATCATCTGCTCCAGCTCGCCCATCGCCGCCCACAGCTTCTGGCGTTCGGTATCGATCGCTGCGTTATCGAGATGCAGCTCCTTCTTGCCGCTTTCGAGCCGGGTGAGGATCGAGGAAATATGCCCCTGCGCCGAGGTGTAGCTGTCGAAGTAGTTCTTCAGCTTGTTGCCGAAGGGAATGATGCCGAGGATCTTGCGCGGGCCAGACAGCTTGCCCTTGCGGCCCGGATCGAGGTCTTCGACCGTGCGGCGCAGTTCGGCGAGGTCTTTGCCGACAGAACCATCGGCATCCATCGCCCGCACCGGGCGATCAAGAAAGCGGTTGGACATGGCGGCAGCGGCGCGGACTTGTTCCTGGCCCATGCGGGTGATCTGATCGACCTTCTCGCCGAACTGGGGTGAATTGGCATCCACCGTGACCAGATCATTGACGAAGGCATCGACCTTGGTGTCGAGCTTGGACTTTTGCTCGGTGGTGACGGGCACGAGGCCCGCGGCCTGTTCGGGCGCGACCTGCGGCACCGGATCGGGCGCGGTCAGCGAAAAGGGGGTTGCGGTCGCCGTTTGCGTTTCGGTGCTCATACCTGGTCTCGTGCTCCCTCAAACCCTGCGCGCAGCCGTAGGGCAATCCACACTGTATTAGTCATCTAAAACACGCCTTTCAAGCGGTTGATCGTCCACCGCATCAAACCAAGCGGGAATAGCGGCTTGGCACCGCCCACTGACAAAACCTGCCGTCCGGCTAGCGATCCCTGAGCCTCCACTTATCAGAGCAGCCACGCGTGAGCGCTGCCCCGGTGAAAGCACCGGCAGGTTCAGATATCGACGGTTGCCGGAAGCGGCCATAAGCCCGGTCAGCGTGGGCGGTGACGGGCCCACAGATGCCATCAGAGCGCTTTCCCCGTCGCCGGCGTACGCCGCCGAACCTTTGGATTGCCAAGATAAGTGGCTCAGTCCGGGACCGCCTCAAGGAAGGCGGACTATCACGGTTTTTAAACCGCGCCATATTTGCTACTTACGTCTGGTGAACGCTGAGGGAACGACGAAGGTGGTTAGATCGTTGAGCTTTCAACTGAAAATCCCTGTCAAAAGCGCTATCTTGTACCGCGCCCTGCCGATTGTCTTTGCGGCGGGTCTTGCCGCCGCAGCCCTCGTGGCGGATGCCGCCATGGCCAAGCCACAGGAAGTGCGGGTGCGCACTCAGGGCAAACTGAGCTTCGGCACCTTCATGGTTTTCGGGAAGGGTTCGCGCGCCGTGAGCGCCGCAGGCGCCGTGGCGGACACGGCTATCGTGGCATTGGATGGCAGCGTCCCGCGACCTGCCCGCTTCACGATCGAATATGATCGCGGGAATGAAAGCAAGCAAACTCTGGAAGTGATCATCGAAGTGGTGATCTCGGCCCCCAGCGCCATGCGAGTCGGAGGCGTGGACGCGCGGCTGTCAGCGTTTGAAACCGATCTGCCAGGTAACGCGCGGGTGGCGTCCGGGGAGGCGATGACCGTTCGCCTTACGGATTGCCGTGCAAGAGTGTGTTCAAGAACCTTCAACGTTGGCGGGCGCCTGGACGTGACCCGGCGCTTTAGTGGGGCAAAAGTCGAGATCCCGATCAATGTCGACGCCCGAATCGTTGCAAGGGATCGGTTGTGACCGGCACGGGCAGGATTGGTCATCTTCGTTTGGCCTTGCTGGTTTGCGCCATCTTCGGACTTCCAGCGACAGCCGCTGAGGCACAGCCTGGGGGGCAGGCTGCGGGCCGTGCCGAGGCGGAAGTGGTTGTCCCCATAAACGTCGTTCAACTGTCCGATCTGTCCTTCGGCTCGATCGCAGCGAACGGATTCGGGGAGGCTTCTGTAAAAGTCGCCGCTAACGGATCACCGCCGCGCTACGTTCATACTGCCAGGTCCGGCTGTTCGGGACAGTCAGAATGCCTGCCACATCGCGCAAGTTTTGGCGTGTCGGGTGAGGCCAACCGGGACTACCGCGTGGCTGTTCCCAGCGCCGTCATGGCGGTGGGCGCGAGGACCGGCGTTGGGCTGCCAGTGGTCGACATCGAAGTGCGGGGTCAGAACGGTTCGTCGGCCATCGGCGTAGGACGTCTGGATAACGCCGGGCGTGATACGCTTTTCGTGGGCGGAACGCTCCGAGTGCCTGGCGGTACCCGCCCCGACATTTTTCGCGCTGAGTTTTCTGTAATCGTCACATACGATTAAAGGCGGAGTCCCCGCACAGGATCGCTTCGGCTCACCTGCTTTCGCGGGGTCAGCCGGCATGGTTAACAGTCGGTGATGAGCGCATAAGTAAGTTCTTAATTGGAGATAAGTAGAACCCGCAGTGACGGGTACGACATCTTCGGATTGCGTCCTGTTGGCCCGCATCAAGTGGAAACGGGCCTGACCTATTACTTCCGAAGGGGACCATCCTTGAAAAAACTCATCGTTCTCGCTGCCACTGCAGCTTTTATCTCGACGTCGGCTGCGGCCGCTCCCGGCGACACTGCAACGGCACAAGGTGCTGCCACTGCTGAAGTCGTCGCGCCAATCACGCTCACACATGCCGCCGGCGCTACGCTGAATTTCGGCACGTTCACCACCGGTGATGCCGGCGGCACCGTGGTCGTTGATCGCACCGGTGTCGGCACGGCGACTGGCGAAGTTACCCTTTTGGGCGGTTCGGTCGAAGCTGCTGACCGCTTCAACGTTGCGGGCGATGCCGGCCGCACCTTCAGCATCGCCGCAACCGGCGGTACGGTGAACAATGGCTCCCAGTCGATGAACTTCACGACCTCGGTCGCCACCAGCGGCGCGCTGAGCGCGACGGGTACTGCGACCTTTGCTGTTGGCGGCACGCTTACAGTTGTAGGCGGCAGACCGGCAGGTGCCTACACTGGCTCGTACAACGTGACGGTTGCTTACAACTGAGGCGAGCAGGCGGGCGCAGGTGAAGGTGCAAAGCGCACCTGCCTGCGCCCCCTTCCTGATTATGCGAGAAGCTATCATGCGCTATTCGACCCTCTACAGCGGGGCGGCCATCATGGCTGCCTTCATGCAGGCGGCTCCAGTCTTTGCGGCACCAGGCGATAGCTTTGAGGGTGTCGGAACGGCCGCAGCCGAAGTCACCGACCCGACAACGATCCGGCGCGTAGCCGATCTGCGGTTCGGCCGTTTCGCCTCACCCGGCACTGCCAGCACGATCCGTATCAATGTCGATAGCTCGTTCAACGCGACCGGCGCCGTTGTTTCGTCGACCGGCATGGCCCAGCCGGCTGGCGGACGAGGCCCTGCGCAATTCGTTGTTCAACAGGCGGGCAATCGCGGCGGCACGGTGTTCATCCCGGCCAGCGTGATCCTCACCAACGGCTCAGCCAACATGACGGTGAACGCCATCACGGGCCGGCTGGTCGTGATAGCCGGTATCGGCCGCAACCGCATTTACAGGCTCGATATGGGCGGCACATTGCAGATCAACGGGAATCAAGCGCCCGGCGCTTACCGGGGTGAGTTCGACGTGACCGTGATCTACAACTGACCGTCGATCAACTTACGAAATATTAACCATATCATCCGTAGAAGACCGTAGTTTCCAAGGGTTTTCAGGCGGAAAAATGACGCGCAATATTTACCATACCTACTCGCGCACCCTTCTCGCAGCGCTCGGGATTTTCGCTTTTAGTCTGGCAGGGCCGCTCGCAGCCCAAAGCCTTGCACTCGAAGAAGCAGTTGAAGCGCCTGAAGAGGCCACCCCGGCAGCCCAACTTCCCTCAGTCAAACCAGGCGAAGTGCCCGATGGCTCTGTCGGCGGGATGGGTGACATCAATATCTATCCCCGTCGCATTGTCATGGATCGCCGCCAGGCTGTCGCCTCGGTCGGCCTCTACAACAAGATGCCGTTCGAGGGAGAATATGAGATCTCCGTCGACAACATGGTGATGACCGACAGCGGGCGGATCATTCCCTTCAGCAGTCTTCCCGAAAATCTCGATACCAGCCGAGTGAAGACAGCGAGCACGATGCTGCGCTGGTCGCCGCGGCGGGTCCTGCTTCTGGGAAGCGAGGCCCAGACGGTCCGCATCATGGCACGGCCGCCTGCTGACCTTCCCGATGGCGAATACCGCGCGCATTTCACGGTGGTGTCAGTTCCCGCCGACGTCAGCGACGGCCTGTCTATTGACGATGCGGTTGCCGGCCAGTCGACCGGTCCCGGCAATGTCGGTGTGACCATTCGTCCGCGCTTCGGAATATCGATCCCGGTGATTGTCCGCGTCGGCGAAACGACGCTCGATGTGGGGCTCAAGGATTTCAGCTTTGCCCGCACCCAAGAGGGCGAGCAAGTCTCGCTGACGATCACCCGCACCGGCACGCGGTCGGCATTCGGCGATCTGATCATCACCGCACCCGGGCAGGATCAACCGCTGGTGGTGGCACGGGGTATCGGCGTCTATACCGAAATCGACTCCCGCAAGCTGCAATTGGCGGTCAATCCCGAATTCGACCTCACCCGTCTGCGTTCTGGCATGACTTTGACCGCGACCTTCGTCGATGACGATGTCACGCCGGGACAGACGCTGGCCAGGCAGACGTTTGTGGCGCCGTGAGCATTCTGCGCAAGTTCGGCTTTTTCGCTGCAATTGCCGCGCTGCCGGGACTTGCAAGTGGGCCGCTGACAGCGCGGCAGCAAGCCGATTTCGCGCACATCGCATCGGCGCGATTGGCGGCCGTTGCCCCACGGATCGGCCCCGACACCGCTGCCAGGCCCTTGATCGGGCGGAGCTTGCAACGCGCTGACGAAATGCCTGCGGTTGCAGAAACAAGCCCCGGTGTCAGGTCCGAGGACACGAGCCGCACGCAGTTCGTGGCAACGCCTTCAGCCAAAGTCACTGCTGCGGCAATGTCGCCGACATATTCCCTTGCCCTACCCACGGCCGCTTCCCCCGAAGTTTCGGGATCAGGCAGTCTGGCGCCGATCGCGTTCAGGCTCGAAGCCGTGCGCGGGTCGGAGCTGCTGGAGGCGACAACGCCGCTTGTCCGGGGAATGTACGACCGTCTGTCGGCGGACTACGTCGGTCTGCCCACAGGCGCAGGCCGGAATCCCGGTAGTTTGGTAACGCAGCATTTGGGCGAATCGGGCACGGCCTCGGCCTCGATCCCGCCGAATGGTCAGCCCGCCGCTGCCGCGCAATCGGCAGGCCGCCTCGGCACAGCTGCCGGGCCGGGTCATAAGCTTGAGCCTGAAGCCGCGCTGGCCGAACCGGGCGCCAGTTCTGTTCGCACCCGCGTGATCGCCGCGGCGGCTCCGGTCAGCCTTGCTGTTCCGGCGGTGGCTGTCCCGCGCAGCACTACGCTCATGCCGCCGGTTGCACCGGCTCAGGATCTGGCAGCGCAGCAGCAGCCGGTATTTGACTACCGTCCCGGCTCGCAGACCTTTCCCGAAGAGGCGGACAAGCCTGCCTTTACGATCGACGACGAACTGATTTTGCAGCTGAAAATCAAGGGAATTGACGCAACCGACACGGTTGTCGCCTATGGCACGCGCGAGACCGTTTATCTGCCACTTGGCGAGATTGCCCGAATTCTCGATCTCGCAATTCGGGTGAGCGATGATGGGAATTACGCACATGGCTGGTTTCTCGACGAAAACCGGGTTCTGACCATTAACCTGCGCGAACAGCGCATGATCACACCGGCGGGCGAGCGGCCACTGCGGCCGGGTGAAGCGCAGGCCTTTGATGGCGAGATGTTTCTGCGCAGCGAACTGTTTGGTGAGATTTTCCCACTCGAACTCAAGCCGAACCTGAGAGCGCAGGCACTCTATCTTGCGACACGCGAACTCTTCCCCTTCGAGGAACGAATGCGGCGAGAGGCTGAACGTGCGAGGCTTGGAGCCATAGATGAAAGGCCGGAGCAGACGCGATGGCCACGGCAGGAGACGCCGTGGCTTGCTGCATCGACGCCGCTCGCAGACGTAGAGCTGCGGGCGGTTTCGGATTCTCCGATGGGCCCGCGTATCGAGGGCGATCTGCGCCTCGGTGGAGACTTGGCATTCATGACGGCGCAGACCTATTTCAGCGCCACCACGCGCGATGGGCTCGTGGCATCGCTGATCCAGATGGGGCGCAGCGATGCAGAAGGGGACTTACTCGGCCCGCTTGGCGCGACCGAGTTCCAGTTCGGGGATGTTGCGACCTCATCAATGCCGCTGGGTCTGCGCGGACAGGCCGGGCGCGGCGCCTACATCACCAATCGTCCATTCCAGAATGCCTCGGTTTTCGAACAGATCGATCTTCGTGGAATCCTGCCCAATGGCTACGAAGTTGAATTATATCGCAATGATATTCTTGTCGGTTCCGTCGCCAGCGCGGTGAACGATCAGTACGAGTTTCTGGAAGTTCCGGTTGATTACGGCCTCAATGTCTTTCGTCTGGTGTTCTACGGCCCGCAAGGCCAGCGCCGCGAGGAAGTCCGGCGCATCACTGTCGGTGACGGCCGGCTGGCCCAGGGGCAGCTCGAATATGACGTCGGTATGGTGCAGCGCGGAGAAAACCTGCTGCGCGTGCGGGGGCCTAATTTCAACCCGATCGAAGGCTTTGGCAGCTGGCAGACCGCTGCACGGCTGTCTTATGGGCTGAGTTCCAGCCTGACCGCAGTCACGAGCCTCGCCCATTTCCAGCAAGCGCGCAGCAGCGATTTGTCGGTCGCAACTGTCGGTCTGCGTACCGGGCTGGGCGTGTTGGCCCTGCGCGCCGACAGCGCCATGGGCAGCGATGGCAGCAGCGCTTATGGTGCCGGCATCGGCGGGCGCCTGCTGGGCGGCGCGTTTTCTCTGTCGCATTTCGAATATGGCGGCGGGTTCCGCGACGAGATCAGAACCAATTCGCGCGACCCGCTGCGCCGCGCCACCGAGCTTGATTTCAACGGCAGCATCAAGCTGGCCAATCAAGCCGTCCCGGTTGCCGCCCGCGTGCGCCACATCGCATTTGCCGATGGGCGAGCGGATACCGACGCCACCCTACGCAGCTCCTTTCGCGTAAAGGGTGTGGTGCTGTCGAATACGATCGAATATTCGGACAACCTTACCCCCGACGGATCGCGCATTTCGCAGCTGATCGGGAATTTCGACCTTGCCACCTTCCGGCGTTCACGCGTGCAAATGCGCGCATCGGCGGGGTATAGCCTGCTGCAAGGCCCTGAGATCACGAACGTAGCAGCCCAGCTTGCCTATCAGGTTGATGACCGCAGCTTGATCAGCGGGCAGGCGTTCTATTCGTTCCAGACAGGCGAATTCGGCTTCGGTGCCTCAGCCGTGCGGGAGTTCGATCGGTTCACCCTGGCCGTCGATGGCAACTATGCGTTCGAGCAAAAGAGCTATTCGGTCGCGCTTCGGCTTGGTTTTTCCTTCGGCCGCGATCCTCTCAAGCGGGGTGTCTTCTTTGCGCCTCCCGGTCAGGCATCGTCAGGGGCGGTCGCTGTCCGGGCATTTCAGGATATGGATGGCGACAGCGTCTTCAGCAGCGGCGACGTGCCGCTCAAGGACGTGAGCTTCGCCGTCGCCAACGAAACCGCAACCACCGACGAGGAGGGGATGACCCGGCTTACACGGCTAGGCCACGGCAATCCGGTTGCTGTGCAGGCCGATCCGTCGAGCCTGCCCGATATCCTGATGGCTCCTGCCTCCCGTGGGACAGAAATCGTGCCGCGCGCTGGTCGCTTTCACGTGATGGACTTCCCGATCATTGCGCTGAGCGAAGTCGAAGGCACCGTGACCTTTGCAGGGGCAGACAACGCGCGCGGGGTTTCAGGCTTGCGACTGCTCCTGATCGACAGCAAGGGAGAGGTTGTAAGCTCGACGCGGACAGAGCGTGGCGGAACCTACTTCTTCGAACAGGTCAGGCCGGGGCGCTTCCAACTGGCTCTCGATCCGGAGCAGGCCAAGCGGCTCGGCATCTGCATGGCAGGCAGCGCCAGTATCGAGATCGGGGCGGTTAGTGACGTTTACACGCAAGATGCCGTGATCCGCCAATGCACATGACCCAAACGGCAAAGCCGGTAGAGGACGGACAAACCTTGCGGGCCGCGCTTCCCAGCTCCTACAGGCACGCAATCGAAGTCCGACTGTCGCCTCAGCCCCGATCGTGACACCCGCAAAGACAAGAGCGCAGACCGATTGGGGCAATGGTCACAAGCTTCCAACGGAAGCCGCCTTTCCGAATTCCACCCAACCTTGGTAATTCGTGCGATACTTAAGCCCTTCCAAAAGCGGACGGGCGCGCCCTACGGTTTTGCCGTTTCGCGCATTACGCTTACGCCGCCAGATCGATCGGCACGATCTCGCCTGCCAGATACAGCTTCTTTGCCTTCGCGCGGGACAGCTTGCCCGAAGAGGTGCGCGGCAGGGTGCGGGGCGGAACCAGTTCGACCACGCAGCTCATCCCGGTCACCGAACGCACCTTGTCGGCGATCTGATCGCGCAGCTTTACGCGCTCTTCGGGGTCGGACACCTTGCAATGCACCAGAACGGCAGGCGCTTCCTCGCCGTTCTCTGTCTCGATCGAGAACGCCGCGATGTCGCCGTGGTTGAAGCCGGGAAGCTGTTCCACAGCCCATTCGATATCCTGCGGCCAGTGGTTCTTGCCGTTGATGATGATCATGTCCTTCGCCCGGCCGACGATGAACAGATATCCCTTGGCGGTGTAACCCATGTCCCCCGTGTCAAGCCAGCCATTCGCTAGGCAATCGGCAGTAGCTTCAGGGTTACGGAAATAGGAGTGCATCACAGATGGCCCGCGGCACCATACCTTGCCGATCTGGTGATCGCCGCGCTCGCTGCCGTCCTCGCCCCGGATCGCCACGTCCATGTCGGGCAGCGCCTTGCCGCAATTGACGATCGCGCGGTAGCGGGCAGGACGGGAGAGATCACGGGGAGCGCCCGACAGGCGTTCTTCCTCGACCAGTTCGACGCGGATGCCTTCGCCCGGCGGCATCACCGTCACCGCCAGCACCGCTTCGGCAAGGCCATAGGACGGGGTGAAGGACGAGGCCTTGAAGCCTGCTTCGGCAAAGGCGTTGACGAAGTTCTGCATCACGTCCGGCCGGATCATGTCTGCGCCGTTACCCGCAATCCGCCACCGCGACAGGTCGAAACGTTCCGCCACATTGCTCTGGCTGGAAATCCGCCTTGCGCAGATGTCATAGCCGAAGGTTGGGGAGTAGGAGAGCGTGTTGCCAGGATTGCGGCTGATCATATCGAGCCATGCCAGCGGACGGCGCGCAAAGGCATCGGGCTTCAGGTAATCGCCCGACACCTGATTGGCGATCAACGACAGCAGGCAGCCCACCAGCCCCATGTCATGATACCACGGAAGCCAGCTGACGCAGCGGTCATTGGTGCCCAGCTCCATTGTGGTTGAATGACCATACAGGTTGTGCAGCAACGCACTGTGCGTCACGGCCACACCCGTGGGGAAGCGGGTCGATCCGGAAGAATATTGCAAGTAGCAGATATCGTCCGGGCTGGCCGAAGGCAGGTCGCATTCGGGTGCAGGGCGCCGACCGAAATCCTGCCAACTTTGCGCTTGGCAACCCTGCCGCGCGGCGGCGGCGGCGGCCATCTCGCCAATTTCCTCGGGATAGAGGAGCAGCTTGGGGTCGGAGCTGATCAGCTGGATCGCCAGCTGGTCGATGTAATTGTCCTTGCCGCCGAAGGTGGTGGGCAGCGGCAGCGGCACGGGCCACGCGCCCGCATAGATGCAGGCGCAGAACAGCGCTGCGAAGTCCGCGCCGGTCTCTGCGATCAGGGCGACACGATCTTCTTTGCCGATCCCTGCCGCAATCAGGCGGCGGGCCATGACCAGCGCATCGTCACGCATCTGTGAATAGGGATAGACCCGCGCGAGTTCTCCACGCATATCATGGAAGTTGAGCCCCTTTTGGCTCTGCGCAGCATAATCGATCGCATCGTTGAAGGTTGCAAACTGCGCGCGGATTCGCGGCAGGTCGCAATCATTCGGCGTCGGCGTCAAGGCGGCGTCGGTCATAATTTTCAGCGATACCCGTAAGTTGCGGCGCGGTTCGTGGTGGTATCCATTTCGCGCTCTGGCATAACCCCGTGTCGCCGGGCATAGTCCGGCAGTGTCCAATGTTTTGCAATTGGAGACGAAAGTGGCACGAATAAGGCGCAATGATCTCAGGTAAAGCGAATTCGTCATCGCCCGGCCGGAAGGTAGGGGAGGATCGCCGCAGCGAAAGCGGGCGCGTGAAGCGGCTGAAGCCCCCGCTGACCGAAGCGAAATTGCGCGACCTTGCGCTGCATTATGCAGCCCGTTTTGCGACCACCGGGGCACGGGTCGAAGGCTATCTGACCCGCAAGATCAGGGAGCGCGGCTTGGCCGAGGATGCCGATGGCCGGACGCTGATGGTTGATATCCCCGCGCTGGTCGCCCGGTTGGTGGAACTGGGCTATGTCGATGATGATGCCTATGCGCGGATGCGTGCCCGCGATCTGGGCGCGCGCGGCTATGGCGCGCGGCGGGTGGATGAAACCCTGCGTCATGCCGGGGTGGGCGATAACTTGCGCGCCGTTCATGCGCCCGGCGAAGCGGCGGGCCGCCGCGCTGCCGCGCTGATGGCACGCAAGCGGCGGCTCGGCCCGTTTGGGGCACAGGTGACAGGGGCCGATCCTCTCGCCGCCCGCAAGGCTCACGAAAAAGCCGTTGCAGCAATGCTGCGCGCAGGCCACCAATACGAACACGCGCGCTTCATTCTCGCGGCCCGCAGCACCGGGGATGTCGAGGAGTGGATCGCGGAAGCGGGCGATGATGAAGGGATCGAGGACCGATGGTAAGGCATATGTTGGCAGGCGCGGCGCTGATGCTGGGGACGCTGGCGGCATGCTCGCCCGGCGAAGGGGCGACGGCACGGGCGCAGGAGCCGACCGCGGCTGCGACCAAGGCCGCGCGCCACCCGGTGTCCGGCCTTCAGGTGATCGATCTGGTGGTGGAAAGCGGGGGCAAGAAATTGCCCTTCAAGGTTGAACTGGCCGACAGCCCGGAAGCGCAGGCGCGCGGATTGATGTTCCGTACGGCGTTAGGTGATGGGGAGGGGATGATCTTCCCTTCCGCGACGGCTGAACAGCGCAGCTTCTGGATGAAGAACACGCCGTTGTCGCTCGACATCATCTTCATCGGCACTGACGGACGGATCAGCAATATCGCCGCCAACACCGTGCCCTATTCGCTCGATTCGGTGCGGTCGGATGGGCTGGCGAGCGCGGTGCTCGAACTGCGCGCAGGCCGCGCGGCGGAACTGGGGATTGCGGCAGGGGACCGGGTGAGCTGGTAGGTTTTGTTTGTGCACCCGTATCCGCGGGTGCGTCCTCGGTGCATTTCCGTCGCCGCGCGGCGGAGCACCTGCGGCTCCGCTGCCGTAGAGGTACCTTTCCGCGACAATCATTCTTGGCGCACCCGTTCTAATCCGCTAGGCGCAGCACCCATGGGAATCCTCGCAAAAATCTTCACCTGGTGGGACGGTGCCACGATCGGCACGCACCTGTGGGCCAGCCGCGCCAAGGGCGAACATGTCGGCACTGATGGCGCTGGCAACAAATATTACCGCGCCCGCCCCAAGGCGGCAGGACCGGCTAATGGTTCCTACACCAGTCGCGACAAACGTTGGGTGATGTACGCCGGTGCCAATGATGCCAGCCGCGTACCATCCGAATGGCATGGCTGGCTCCACGGCACCTATGACGAAGTGCCCGAAAGCCACCTGCCCCCACCCAAGGTGTGGGAAGTCGATTACACCCCCAACGCCACCGGCACGGCATCCGCCTATCGCCCGCAAGGCGCATTGGAACGCGGCGGCCAGCGCGCCCGCGCAGTGGGCGATTACGAGGCTTGGACCCCCGGCGGCACAGACAGCTGAGGCACGGGGTGCGGCTTTTTCCTCTCGCCGTCACGCTGGTTAGTGCGCTGACGCTGGCCGCGTGCGATTACTTCGCCGCGCCTGAGGCCGAAACGGTCGAAGTTCCGCTTGGCGAGGCGACGCCGATTGCCGCTGCGTCGGCTGCGGCTGCGCCGGTCAACGATTACGGCGCGACCCCGATGAACGAGCGGGTCGCCGTGCTGGGCCTGCTGAACAAGCGCAACAATGTCTCCGAAGAGATCAAGCTGAAGCCTGGCGAATCGCGTGAGATCGGCCCGGTGATCATCCGTGTCTCCGCTTGCGAGCGCACGGCGCCATGGGAATTGCCGCAGCAGACCGGCGCTTTCGTGCAGGTCGATATTCGCGGGCGCGGCGCGGCCCAGCATTCGCGCGTGTTTTCCGGCTGGATGTTCCTCGAATCGCCCAGCCTCAACGTCGTCGAACACCCGGTTTATGATGTTTGGGTCAAGGACTGCACGATGGCCTTCCCGGGCGAGGAAGGCCCGGCCGCCCCGACCGCCGATTCTTCGGGCAAGCCTGCCCGGCCTGCGGCCTCGCCCTCGGCTCCGGCCTCACCGGCACCTGCGCCAACCCCCGCACCAGCGGCGTAATCCGGGCCTGATACCGCCGAAAACCGGCGCCACGCTGTCCCCAGGCTCGCCTGCGGATGGCCATGTGCGCGTTCGACCAGACGCCGGTAATCGCCCTGCGCCAGTTCATGCGCGCCCATCGAACGCAGATGCTCGGTCATGAACTGGCAATCCAGCAAGGCAAAACCGGCGTTCCGCATCAGCGCTACCAGCCATGCCAGCGCGACCTTGCTGGCGTCCGGCACACGGCTGAACATCGATTCGCCGCAGAACACCCGGTCAAAACTCACCCCGTAAAGTCCGCCGACCAGTTCCGGAGTGCCGTCCGCCCCGGGCTGCCAGCATTCGACCGAATGGGCGTGGCCTGCGAAGTGCAGGCTGACATAGGACTGGACGATCCGTTCGCTGATCCATGTATCGGGGTGCTCGGGGCGCGGTTCGGCACACGCGCGCACGACATGTTCAAACGCCCGGTCGAGCGTGACGGTAAAGCGGTCGGCGCGGATCACCTTCTTCAGCGACTTGGACAGATGCAGCCCTTCGAGCGGGATGATCGCCCGGTCACGCGGTTCCACCCAGAACACTTCCGGGTCATCGCGACGGTCCGCCATTGGGAAAATCCCGCTGCGATAGGCAAGAAGCAGAGTCTCGATCGGGATCGGAGGGCGTTGCGGCGTATGCATGGTTGCAGCGCACAATACAGGCGCGCGGGCGTGTGGCAAAGAGGATTGCCTAACGCGGGCTCCTTCGTTAAAGCCCGCGACCTCAGCGCTGCAGGGGTGTAGCTCAGCTGGTAGAGCATCGGTCTCCAAAACCGAGGGCCACGGGTTCGAATCCTGTCACCCCTGCCAATTCTGTTTTTCAAACCGGCCTCCGCCGGCTGCCTCTCCAAGCGTTCTTGCATTTGCGCTGTTGCGCGCGTAAGGCGCTCAACGTCTCACCGACATCGGCAGAATATCCAGCCCCTCCGGCGACCTTGTCCCGGGCGGCGCGGAGCCCTACCTGAAAGCCGGCCGGACGAGACGTGAAGGCATTACGCGAAGGAACAAGGCTGGCATGGCCGACAAGCTGATCGCTCCCAAAGACGGGGCCGAAGAAAAGAAGCGCAAGACCTCGCCCGGCGAGTTCTTCAATCAGGTCAAGGCTGAGACGAACAAAATCGTCTGGCCGACCCGCGACGAAACCGTGCGCACGGCAATCTTCGTGTTCATCTTCATGTTGATCCTGTCGGTGTTCTTCCTCGGGATCGACAGCGCGTTCGGCGCGATCGTGCGGGCCGCTATCGGCCTTCTGCAATAGGCCACCCCGCCTTTCGCATCCCTCTGCCCGTCAGACCCCATTTCCAAGGACTCCTCATGGCTCGCTGGTACATCATCCACGCTTACTCCGGTTTCGAGAACAAGGTGCGCGATGCAATTATCTCGGAGGCCGATCGCCTCGGCCTTTCCGAAGGTGTCGAAGAAGTGCAGGTTCCGACCGAGACCGTGACGGAAGTGAAGCGCGGTAAAAAGGTGCAGGTCGAACGCAAGTTCATGCCCGGCTATGTCCTCGCCAAGCTGAACATGACCGATGATATCTATCACCTCGTCAAGAACACCCCGAAAGTGACCGGCTTCTTGGGTTCGGGCAACAAGCCGCAGGCGATTTCGGAACGCGAAGCCTCGCGTTACTTCGGCGGCGTGGCTCAGGCCCAGGCAACCCCGAAGCGCGAAATCAGCGTGGATTACGAAATCGGGGATTCGGTCAAGGTGCTGGATGGCCCGTTCGCCAGCTTCAACGGGATCGTCGAAGAACTCGATTTCGACAAGGCCAAGGTCAAGGTTTCGGTGTCGATCTTCGGCCGCGCAACGCCCGTGGAACTCGATTTCGAGCACGTGGAACTGTCGAAGTAAGAACCCGTCTCGGCATCTGCCAGCGCAAGCGCCGCTTCGCTTCCCGCGAGGAAGCTGATGCGGTCGCCTTGCGGGCCGATGTGACCCTTCGCACTTACAAGTGCGCGCTGTGCGGCCAGTTTCATCTTACCAGCCGCACCAAGGGGCTTCGCCAGCCGCGCAGTTTCGGTTGATTTCGGACACGCCTGCGCCTATGCGCCCCCCTTCGCTGGCCCCCGGCCAGTGATTCCGTGCGGGAGCCTCTGCAATGCACGAAGCAGAGGCGCTTGACCGCTCAACATGAGCCTGCGCTGGAAACAGCCGGGCAACAGTGCGACAGGAGTAAGGCCACATGGCCAAGAAAATCGAAGGCTATATCAAGCTGCAGGTGCCCGCCGGCTCTGCAACGCCCTCGCCGCCGATCGGCCCGGCGCTGGGTCAGCGCGGCGTGAACATCATGGAATTCTGCAAGGCGTTCAATGCCGCCACGCAGGAAATGGAAAAGGGCACGCCGATCCCGACCGTGATCACGGTTTACGGCGATCGTTCCTTCACCTTCATCACCAAGACCCCGCCCGCGTCGTTCTTCCTGAAGAAGGCGGCTGGCCTGAAGTCGGGCTCGAAGGAGCCCAGCAAGATTTCGGCTGGAACCATCAAGCAGTCGCAGATCCGTGAGATCGCGGAAGCCAAGATGGCCGATCTGAACGCGAACGACATTGATCAGGCGATGAAGATCATCGCCGGTAGCGCCCGCTCGATGGGCCTCGAAGTGGTGGAGGGCTAATCCGATGACCAAGATCACCAAGAAGGCCAAGGTTCTGGCCGCGCTCGACCGCGAAAAGCTCTACACCGTTGACGAAGCACTCAACGTGCTGCGTCAGTACAAGACCAAGTTCGACGAAACCGTTGAAGTAGCCATGAACCTCGGCGTCGATCCGCGTCACGCCGACCAGATGGTCCGCGGCATGGTGTCGCTGCCCTCGGGTACCGGCAAGGATGTTCGCGTGGCCGTGTTCGCCCGCGGCGACAACGCCGAAAAGGCGCTGGCTGCCGGTGCTGACAAGGTTGGCGCGGAAGATCTGCTGGAAGACATGCAGAACGGCAACCTCGACTATGACCGCGTGATCGCTTCGCCTGACATGATGGGCGTCGTCGGCCGTCTCGGCAAGGTGCTCGGCCCCAAGGGCCTGATGCCGAACCCGAAGCTCGGCACGGTTACCCCGAACGTCGCGCAAGCGGTCAAGGACGCCAAAAGCGGCCAGGTCGAATACCGCGTCGAAAAGCAGGGCATCATCCACTCCGGCATCGGCAAGCTCAGCTTCTCGGATGACGCGCTGAAGGCGAACTTCAAGGCGCTGACCGAAGCTGTCGTGAAGTCCAAGCCCGCAGGCGCCAAGGGTAAGTACGTCCGCAAGGTCACCATGACCTCGTCGATGGGCCCGGGTTTGAAGGTTGACCTGAGCGAAGTCGAAGGCGCGTGATTTGTGGGGGGCGAGCGCATCTGCGCTCGCCTTTCCCTGCTTATGCGACCTGAAGCTGGCATCGCTGCGAGCGGCCCGTCGTCCTTGCGATCCCTGCGGGGGCGCGGCACGACAATAAGCCAGTATTAAGGGGTCGGGAGCCGCGCGCTTCCGGCCCCTTTGCTTTTCGGAATTCCGGCAGGCCGCATCGACAGGTGGCCAATCACCCCCTTGATTTCGTATTCTACCTATCCAATTTGTTAAGACTGGTGCAGGCCCGCTACCGGGTGCTGCCCGTCATGCGCGAAGGATGGAAACTACTATGCCCCGGGCATCTGATGAACCTTTCTGGCTCAGCCCAAAGTGGTTGGTGCTGGGGGTTGCCCTCGCTGCTGAAGCATTGATGCTGAGCTATGATCTGCGGCTCGGGTTGGCGGCGGGCACGCTGTTCGGCGTAACCATAGCGGCATGGCTCTATATCGCGCTGCGCTATGGTTCGCTCAGCGGCGCGCCGTCCGTGCGCACCTCGTTGGTGGAACGGTCCCGCCAGCAGGAGCTCAATCGCCGCCGCGCAGCCCTGGAATCAGGCGCGCAGCAGGGCTCTGATCCGGCCGAGCGCCCCTGAGCGCTGGGCCAGCGCCTTCGCCTGGCTCACCCCGCTATCGAACCCGGCACGCGCGCCCAACAGCGTGCGATTGGTGAGCGTCGGTTCAAGCAGCACCAGACTGGAACAGGCCGCGCTGTGCGTCCCGAACAGCGCCTTGTGCGCGCCGTCGCCTTCGGTGAAATCGAACCAGCGATAATGCTCTTCGGCAAACAGCCGTTCCAGCGCGTCCATCTGCAACACCGTTCCGGGCGACAGCCGAGCGAACGCGGGATCATAGCCGAGATGGGCATAGACCAGCGTCTGCCCGCTGACCGGTAGCGACAGATAGGCAATCGCTGCGCCACCCGCGTGCAGCAGGAAAGCGCGCATCTGCCCGTCCTCGGCCGCTTCCAGGATCGCGCGGCGCGATGCGGCATCCTCCGGCAGTCCGGCATCGAGCAGCCGCGCCTGATAGGTGCGCGCCGAAAGGGGCAGGGCAGCGGCCAGAAACGCCTCAATCTCGGCAGGGGTGCGATGTTCGGTCAGGCTATAGCCGCCGGTAACGTCCTTCAGCTTCCTCGCCTTACGCCGCAGGGTCGACCGCGTCTTGCCCGAGAATTGCTCCACATATGCGGCGTAGCTCTGCGCCATGTCGATATAGTGGCGGTGGTAATCCTGCCGGCCGCCCGCGATGAAGCCGGGGTAATGCGCCATCACCGCGGCGATGCTGCCGGTGGGTGCGGATAGCACCCTTACTCCGTCCCGCCCGCTTGCCGGAGCATCGGGCAGCACGCCTGCCAGCACGTCTTCAAGGCTGAAGCCCCACGTCGACAGATTGCGCGGCACGCTCAGCAGGCGGCGCGACCCCAGCGTGAAATCGATAGCGAGGCCTGCCATAATGCGCCGCGCCTAAAGCGCGCCGTACAGTGCGTTGGAGACGAATTGTTCGGCGAGCCGGTGCCCGGTGCGTATCGCGCTGGCCGGCAGCAATTCGTTCGGCCCGGTGGTCAGGCGCGGGGAGGGCGGGGAGCCAGCATAGTTGCCGGTGGTGACCCCGCGCATCTGCGCCAGCCCCTCGACCAGTCCGGCAAAGCGCCGCTGCACAATCCGGTTCACGGCCAGTTTGCGGCGATTGATCAGTTCAAAAGAGTGGCTGACCAGCGTGAAGCTTTGGCGCCCGCTATCGCGCGCATGGCGGATCGCGCAGAGCATCTCGACCAGCGTCAGGGCAGTGATTTGGGCATGGCGCTGCCCGCCGCCGATCGTGCTGATCGTGCCGACCGGGACTTCGATCACGCCCATGTAGCCGATCGGATCGCGGCATTCCTGACTGAGACTGATACGGTTCGCGCCGGCTGGCAGGGCCGGGCAATGGCTCGTGTCGTAATGGATGCCGATTGCCGCGAGCGCGCGCAGCGTGTCGTCGTTTGCACCGTAATTGCCCGCCCGGAACGCCACCGGCGCAGGCGCACCCGCTGCCATCAGGACGGAGCGGGCGTAGTCGAGGATCACGCACTGATCGTCGAACGAGAAATCGGCGATGTCATGACCCATCCGCTTCGAAACCAGCGGATTGGCGCTGCCGGCGATCCCCAGCCATTCGGTATGGCAATGCAATTGGACATCCTGCCCCGCTTCCATGATCGGGGCGACGATGTCCTCGATGGCGGCAACTCCCCACACCAGCGCGGGCATTGGGTCGACGAAGAACACCGCTTTCTGGCCGTGTTCCTTCAGCAGTTCCAATTTATGGCTGACGCCTGCAGGCCCATCGGGGGTCAGGCAGGCAATCGAACGGGCATAGTTTTCCGTGCGGTCGGTTGCCCCAGGCCCGGTGTAAAGGCCCGAGGAATACTCGGTATCGATGGTTATGAAGGCCTGCGTCGCCATACTTTAAGGCATAGCAAAACCGGGTTAAAACTGTGTGATGACGTCTCACGGCGTCTGCCGGACTGGGTCAGATCCCGCCGGGTGTGACCGGGTAACCTTGCGCGGCAAGATTATCGGTGAGGCTGGCGCTGCAGGCCTTCAGATCCTCTGCCCGGGTTGACCGGATCACGAAATTCGCGCCGACGCGGCCTTCGCGGAAGAACGGATAGGAGCCGATCTGGCAGCTTTCGAACGCGGCCTCGGTCTGGCGCAGCACATCGGCGACTTCGCTTTCGGGGATCCAGCCGCCCAGCGTTTCCGACAGGAGCGGCGCCCCGCCTTCCAACTGGCCGGTGAGCGCGTCAAGCATCCCGGCGGTGATATGCGGCACCCCTGCCATCAGGAAGAGATTGCCGCGCCGGATGCCGGGCGCGCCGGACATGCGGTTGGGGATCAGTTCCGATCCTTCGGGCACCCGCGCCATCCGTAGGCGACCTTCGTTCAGGCCGCCGCGCGTTTCGTAATACCGTTCCAGCAGCGCGCGCGCTTCGGGGTGGATGACCACCGGCACGCCGAGCGCTGCGGCGACCGCGTCCACGGTGATGTCGTCATGGGTCGGCCCGATCCCGCCAGTCGTGAACAGGTAATCGTAGGCGGCGGACAGCGCGGTCACCGCCTCGATGATCCGGCTTTCCACGTCCGGCACCACCCGCACTTCGGACAGGCGGATGCCCTGCACCTGAAGCCAGGTTGCGACCTGCGCAATATTTTTGTCCTGCGTGCGGCCGGAGAGGATTTCGTCGCCGATGACGATCAGCGCGGCGGTCCAGATTTTTTCGGGAGAGGTCATAGGGGATGGTTAGGGCAAGGCGCGCACAATCAAAAGAGATTCGTCGTCTTGCCCTGCCCTTATTCAGCCGCTTCCAGCTGCTCCTCGCCCCGCTGCGCGTTTGCCCCTGCGCGGGTAAAGGTCAGGAGGCCGTCGGTCAGCGGATCGTCCTTCATCCGCTTGCGATCCAGCACATATTCCTGATTGAGCCGCCACGGATAGCTGACCGAATTGCGCGGCATGATGTGCTTGCCCCGCTGAATGTAACCGGACGAGAAATCGAACACATCGTCTTCAACGATCGCCGCCTCGCCCGCCGGGGTCAGCACCGGGGTGGCGATGGTCGCGCCGGTCTTGCGCATATGTTCGAGCACGCGGCAGACGTAATCCGAATTGATGTCCGCGCGCAAAGTCCAACTGGCGTTCAGATACCCGAACACCACCGCAAGGTTGGGCAGGTTCGAGAACATGCAGCCCTTGTAATAGAACCGCTGGTTGAACGCTACCGGCTCCCCATCGACGCGCACGTCGATCTTGCCTGCCACGGCCAGCTTCAGCCCGGTCGCGGTCACGACCACATCGGCGGGCAGGAATTGCCCGTCGGTCAGCAGCACGCCGCCTTTTTCAAACTTGGCGATATGGCCGGTGACCACGTCCGCCTTGCCCGCCTTCATCGCGAGGAACAGATCCTGATCCGGCACAAGGCACAGCCGCTGTTCCCACGGATTGTAAGGCGGGGTGAAGGCCGCCTTGTCGTAATCCGGGCCGAGCGATTGCTCGATCTTCTTGTAAAGCGCGTCCTTCACCCTCTGCGGATTGTCGCGCGCCAGCTTGAAGCTGAAGTCCTGCATCTTGATATTCTTGAACCGGGTCAGCCTGTAAGCCAGCTTTTCCGGTAGGATCTTGCGCAGGAAATTGGCGATCGCGTCCTTGGCAGGGCGGGTGAACATCCAGGTGGGCGTGCGTTGGAGCATGGTGACGTGCGCGGCCTCGCGCGCCATCGACGGGACGATGGTCACTGCGGTTGCGCCCGATCCGATCACCACCACCCGCTTGCCTGCATAATCGGGGTTTTCGGGCCAGAATTGCGGGTGCAACACTTCGCCCTCGAACGCGCCCAAGTCGAAGCCTGGATCATAGGCTTCGTCGTAATCGTAATAGCCGGAGCCGAGGTAGATGAAGTTCGCGGTCAGCTTGGCGCGCGATCCGTCGGCCTTTTCCATCTCCACGTGCCAGCGCGCGTCTTCATGGTGGAAATCGGCGCTGATGACTTTCTGGCCAAAGCGAATGTGCTGGCGGATGCCGCGTTCATCGACGATCCGGTCGAGGTAATCGAGGATCGCGGGCGCATCGGCGATGCTCTTTTCATGGCGCCACGGTTCGAAATCGAAGCCCAGCGTGTGCATATCGCTGTCCGAGCGAATGCCGGGATAGCGGAACAGATCCCACGTCCCGCCCAGATTGTCGCGCCGTTCCACGATGCAGTAGGAATGGTGCGGGGCCTTCATCCCCATGTGCGCAGCCATTCCGATGCCGGAAATCCCGGCACCGACGATCAGCACGTCGAAATCTGGCGGTGTTGCGGACATGGCGGGCCCTCTCTCTCCCTTTGTTGACACGGATGTAACCACAGCCGCCCTCCAAAAGCGAGTCTTGAATAGCAAAGTGCAACTGAGTTTGGAGGCAGTGCTTTATGCCCCCGGCAGAGTGACTCGCGTGCAATTACGGGGTGCGGCGGCTGTAAAGCGCCTGCTGATGATGATGCGCGCCCCGGCGGTGCTGACGCATTATCGATCATCCGCCGCCCGGTGTTCCGTCACCAGCACGGTGTTTTACCGCGCCTGACGTTACGGTTTCCGATGCGCGCGATGGTTGAACAATAATGTTTCGGCCTTGGCGGCCATCAGGACTTCATGCTGCGCCGCAGCATTGGTTGTGACATTTTTGCTACAGCTTTCCAGAACTTGCCTATGACTCTTGTTAGGCCGCGCGACACTGATAGGTTTCTGTCCGCTAACCCAAGTCCGGCATAAAGACCGGCTGGTATGTGGAGAGAGGGAACCCATGACGCGCAAGTTCGCACAATTCGCCTGCGGCCTGATGGCCTGTAGCGCACTGACCACCCCCGCCTTTGCTCAGGACGCCGAGTCCGAGGCGCAGGCCGCCCGCAACGACAACGTCATTATCGTGACCGCGACCCGCCGGGCGCAGGACGTACAGGACATTCCGCTGGCGGTGACCGCGATTTCGCCGCAGCAGCTCGAAGCGCAGCGCGTGGTCAACATCCAGCAGATCGCCGCGCTCGCCCCCAGTTTCACCGCCAGTCAGGCGCAGCTTGCCTCCGGTTCGGTGGTGCTGCGTGTTCGCGGTGTCGGGACGACGTCGAACAATATCGGCTTTGAAAGCGCCGTCGGCATCTTCATCGACGGCGCCTATCAGGCCCGCCCGGGCGTGGCATTGAGCGAATTCGTCGATGTCGAACGCGTCGAAGTGCTGCGCGGCCCGCAGGGCACGCTGTTTGGTCGCAACACATCGGCTGGTGCGCTCAACATCACCAACGTGCGTCCGGACGTCACGGAATTCAGCGGCTTCGTGAATGCGGAATACGGCAATTTCGATGAAAAAAGCCTGCAAGGCGCGGTCAACGTGCCGATCGTGCAGGATACGCTGGCGCTGCGCGTCACCGGTGCCCTGCGCCAGCGTGACGGTTTCCTGACCGTGGTGGACCGCACGGGCCGCGAAGTGGGCGACACCAATGATGTCGACCAGTGGCTGGTGCGCGGTCAGCTTGGCTGGGACACCGACAGCGGCCTGCGCGGCCGCCTCATCGCCGATTATTCGAAGAGCCAGTCGAGCTGCTGCGGCGCGGTTGAGCTTTACCAGTCGCCGCTGGTAACCGGCGGGGCGTACGCCGCGGTCGGTATGGGCCTCAACGGCGGCAACGGCCAGCCTTCGGTCAGCACGAGCGAGCGCGACCAGGGCGCGTTCGAGCGGGCGATGGACAACCGCGTTGTCTCGGCCAATTTCGCTCCTATCGCCGATATTGAAAACTACGGCGTCACCGGTGAGCTTGAGTTCCCGATTTCGGAAAATGCCGACGTCATCTTCATCGGGTCGTACCGGAAGTATGACAGCTTTGAAAATTACGATTCCGATTTCACCGGGCTCGACATTTTCAACGTTCCGGCTCTCAACCTCGAAATCGACAACTGGACCGCGGAACTGCGCTTCCAGGGCGAAGGGATGGGCGGCAAGCTCAACTACATGATCGGCGGCTTCTATTCCGACGAGACGATTGACCAGTCGGCGACCTTCGCTCTGGGACAGGATTTCGGCGAGAATGTCGGCGCGCTGCTGTTCCCGGCCACGGCCGGGGCGCTTGGGCCCAACCCGCTGACGGTGTTCACCGGGGTCGATCCGGCAGGCACCCGCACCACCAACCGCTTCCAGCAGGATGCCAAGAGCTACGCGCTCTTCACCCACAACTCCTTCGAAATCACTGATGGGCTCGAACTGACAGTCGGCGCGCGTTATTCGTGGGAAGACAAGTCGGGTGGCTTCACCCAGACGGCAACCAACAACCGGATCTGCCCGGCCACGCTCACTGCGGTTGGTGCCGGTGGGGTCGCACCTGTGGTGCCCGCTGCCCTGCGGCCTTCGTTCATCGGTCTGGGCTGCTTCGGTTTCACCGCGCCGGCGAACTTGCCGCAGTCGGCTGCCCTGCCGCTGGTCCGCACCTTCCAGTCGGACTTTAACGACGAAGAACTGATCTATACCGTCAAGCTCGGCTATGAATTCAGCCCGTTCGTCAGCAGCTATGCAAGCTTCACCCACGGTTACAAGGCGGGCGGGATCAACCTTGATACCACCGCCGCAGTGGGCGGGGCCGAACCGACCTTCCTGTCGGAAGAGGTCGACGCCTTCGAACTCGGTGTGAAGGGCCAGACTCCGGATGGCGCGCTGACGGTCAACGTCGCGGCGTTCTACGAGGAGTTCACCAACTTCCAGGTGCTCGAATTCACCGGGACCGCCTTTGCCACCTTCAACGTGCCGGTTGCCGAGACAAAGGGCATCGAAATCGAAAGCCTTCTGCGCCCGACTGATGGCCTGACGCTGAACCTGGCGGCAACCTTCCTTGAAGCCAGCTACCCGGATGATTGCGCCGGCAATCAGACTGCGGTGCAGGTGGTGGCGCTGTGCGGCAATGATCTGACCAACGCGCCGCAAGTCGTCGCGCTGGCCGGGGCGATGTGGGAAAAGCCGATCAACGATTCGACCGAGTTCTTCATCTCGGGTC
>ERZ1022756.113-NODE-113-length-29295-cov-21.342750_pt1 | contig 29295 bp, 27 predicted proteins | sample MGYA00520902_ERZ1022756 | MGnify/ENA primary metagenome ERZ1022756 (study PRJEB33162, sample SAMN09537601) | freshwater metagenome | isolation source: freshwater | place: Canada:Alberta | collected 2017-07 | study: EMG produced TPA metagenomics assembly of the...
GCGGCGACATCGAAGCCGATTGAACAGGTCTGGACGGGATGACTGCTCGCCTCGCTCATCAAGGCGACCACGCCAGAAGAATCCACGCCGCCCGAAAGGAACGCGCCCAGTGGCACATCGGCGACCATGCGCGACTGCACGCCTTCGCGAAGCAAGTGGACCAGTTGGGCCGAAAGATCGGCTTCGCTGCCGCGTTCGCGGTTGGTGAAATCGATATCCCACCAGCGTTGCGGCCGTCCGGGCGCATTGCCCTGCTCCAGCAGCCAGAAATGCCCCGCCGGCAGCTTTTCCACCCCCGCAAGGATCGAATGGGTATCGGGGACATAGCCCCAGGTCATATACGCCTCGATCGCCTGCGGACTGACCCGGCGGCGCAGCAGTGGATGCACCAACAGACCCTTCAATTCCGAAGCAAAGGCGATGCTGCCGTCCGACAGGTGAGCCAGAAACAGCGGCTTCACCCCGAACCGGTCACGGGCCAGGAACAGTTGCCGCTTGTCCAGATCGAACAGCGCAAAGGCAAACATCCCGTCAAGCCGGGCAAGACAGTCCGGCCCCCAGCGTTGCCATGCGGCGAGGATCACCTCGGTATCACCCGACGTGCGGAAGGTGAAACCCGCCTGCTCCAGCTCGCGGCGCAATTCGCGAAAATTGTAGATTTCGCCATTGAACACGATCACTGCCCGGCCATTGCTGGCGTGCATCGGCTGGGGCGAACCGGCCAGATCGATGATCGACAGCCGCCGGTGACCCAATCCTACACCGTGATCGGTCCACACGCCCGAACCGTCCGGCCCGCGGTGGGCTAGCGCGTCGCACATCCGGACAACCCGTGCTGGGTCGACAGGCTTGGGCGTTTCGGCATGAAATATCCCGGCAATTCCGCACATCGCCCGGGTCGCCTAAACCAGCACGGCTATAGCGGCAATCGCTGCCAGGGCAGTGATCGCAAAGGCGGCGCTTCTGGGCGCAAAGGCGAAAGCTTCGGCGCTGGCGACCACCGGACGGCAGGCGATTTCTGCCGCCGTCCAGCCATAGGCTTCGGGCTCACGCTCGACAAAGCGCCATGCTGCGCCCAACAGTACTGCGGTGATGACTGCGAAGAACACCCAGCCATAGACGATGTGGTCGAAACCGGTGGCTCTCTCCGCTCCGATGAACTGCGCGACATAGATCGTCGCCCATGCGCGCACCCCATTGGCGAGGATGGGCACGATCACGCACGCGATGAGCAACGCTGCGCGGCGCGACCAGCGGGTAAAGCGGGTGAAGGCCACCAATACGCCCAAGGTAACCATCGCAATCAGGAACTTCACGCCCGAACAGGCCTCGGCGACGATGAACAGCCCCGCCGGGGTGTGGATATGAATGCCCTCAATCCGCGCGGGAATGCCGCTGGCATGGGTAAGCGCGATCGCCATATCGGCGGTGAGAAATTGCAGCGGCGCGATGATCTCGTCACCAAACGGCACCATGAAAGCGACAAACGCAATCGGCAGCGCGAGTAGCAGGCTGACCCGCAGGCCCAGAATCGTCACGGCTGCCGCTTGCAACGCGCCAACCGCCCCTGCCTGGGCCAGCAGATTGATCCCCATAACCTGCCCTGCCCACCACAGCCCGAGCGCTGCGGCCACCGGGATCAGGCCGGGTGCAAACGGCTGCGGGTGCAGCGCGGCAAGCTCGCGTTCCTTCAATGCCACCAGCCATGCGGTGATGAACGGCACAAGCAGGAGGTGATTGTAGGTGTCGATGTTCCACCACTGGTGAAACATATCCCCCCACGCCTCAGCGGTAACACTCACCAGCACCAGCGCCGCTGCCGCCAATGCGACCAGCGGCGCGCGCCATGCCTCCGGAAGACGTGCAGCAGCGGACGGCGCAGGCATCACGGCAGTTTCAGGCGGCATGGCGATGCCCTTCCCCCGCCATTCCGAGCAGGCCGGCGAGCGGCGCCATCATCGCTTCCCAACCGTGATGATCCAGCACGAACCTGCGGGCCGCGCCGCCGATGCGGGCAGGCGCCTCAGCGTCGGAGAGAAACGCTGCGATGCGCGCAGCCATTGCTTGCGGGTCGGGCGGGCAGGCCAGCCAATGGGTGCCGTCCTCTGCCGCAATCCCGGTCGCAGCTTCCGGGGTCAGCACCACAGGCCTTGCCATCGCCATTGCTTCCAGCACCTTGTTCTGCACCCCGCGCGCAATCAGCAGCGGGGCGAGCACGACGTCTGCTGCGGCGATGAAGGGGCGCACATCGGGCACCTCGCCCCAGACATGAACACCCGGACTGGCGTGATGCGCCATCAGGGCGCGGGTCGGATTGCGGCCCACGATATGAAACATCGCGCCGGGAAAGCGGGCGCGAAGCTGCGGCATCAGCGCCTCGATAACCCACAGCGTGGCCTGTTCGTTTGGGCGGTAATCCATCTGTCCGGTGAAAACGAAATGCGGGCCAGCTTGGCCAACCAATTCCAGATGCGGCGCGCTGGCAGCGGGATCGAAGAACGCCGCATCGATGCCGTTGCCGATAACCTGAACATTGACCTTTTCGGGCGCGGCCATCCGGCTGCGATAGAGCGCGGCTTCGGCGCTGGAAATCAGGATCGCTGCGTCGGCCCGCTGGCCAAGCCGTTCTTCCTCGATTGCCAGCAGGCGGGCTTCCCGAGCGTTAAGCCACACCCGCTCGCCCGCATCGGCGTAGCTGGCAAATTTGGCGCTATCGACATCGCACAGGTCTACCACCACTCGGCCAGCGAAATCATCGGGCACATATTGTCCCATGTGCCCGGAGAAGACGACGATGGCGCCGATCTGGTGACGGGCGATGGTATTCCGCACCCAGCGCTCCAGCTTGCCCGAATGGAACGCTGTGAGACTGACCGGCTTGCCAGACAGCACCGCCTCAACCCCCGCCAGCGGCAGCGGCTTGGTGCGCGGCACCACGCAGCATGACGCTGTGATGGCCTCGAGCGCCTCATCGGCGGCCCTGTCACCCTCGCCAAAACAGCCGACATGTACCGGCCCCAATCGTGCCAGGGCTTTCAGCAGGTGATGGGTGCGGATGCGGTCACCCCGGTCCGGTGGAAAAGGCACGCGGTGCGTGAGAAAAAGAATGCCCCCCATCATGCCAAACCGCGCGCGATCCACGGCCCCACTGTGTTGGCAATCGGCAGCGGCAGCTTCTTCCACATTTCGATTTTCCGGCTGTAGCTGGCGTCGGTGGGATCGATGTTGCGCGGCTGTTCCCCCGGCGCCGTCCATCCGGCGTAGGTTAGCGGCTGCGGATCGAAGCCCCAGTTCTTCTTGAAGGCAAACGGACCGCTGCCGGTTTTCGACCGGCCGAAATCGAAGCGTGCCATGCCAACCGCGCGGGCGTGGAGCATCAGCTCGTAATACATCAATTCGTTTGCGCGCGCGGCGCGAGCGGCCACCACGCCGCCACCCCAGAACGGCAGCACAGCGTTACCGTGATAGAAGCTCAGCACGCTCGCCAGCGGGGTATCGCCCTGCCAGACGGTGAGGATGTCACTATTGTCCGCAAATGCCTCAAGCATCGCGGCGAACAACGCGCGCGGAAATACCGGGGTGCCCAGATTGCGGACGCTTTGGCTGTAACAGGCGTAATGCGCGGCCAGATCATGGCGGCTCCGGCCGACGGTGATGCGATGGTTAAAGCCCAGCCCCTTGCGCACTTCAGCGCGGGCCTTGCGCGGAATGGCAAGCAGTTCCGCCTCGTCATCCCGCGCCAGCGCGCGTTCGAAACCGCAATGCTTGCCAGACCAAGCCTCCCAACCATCAGGCGCAGGCCCGCCGCGCAGTTCGATCCCGGCAAAGCCGCCGCGCATTGCATGGCTCTGCGCGGCATCGGCCAGCGCCTGTGCGTCCGTGTCGCTGTCAGCCATAATGCCACCGCCGACCCCAAACCCGCTCGATACCAGCGCCTTGCCGAACAATGGCGATCGCACTTCGGTCAGCGGTAGCCAGCCCGTTACCGTGCCGAGCTTCTCGGCAAGCAGACCGGCGGCGCGCTGGCCGGTTCCGGTCTGGACCGCCTGCAACCATGCAGGGCGGTGGAACAGGCTCGCGCCCGCTTCCGCCAGAAAGCCATCGACGCGGCGCACATCCTGCGCTTCACCAAAGTCGAGCAGGCGGACGGTTGTTGCGGACTTTACCGGCGCGTTCATGCGGCAACGTCCTCTGTCGCAGGCTCAGGCAGGAACAGGTCACCGGCCAGCGCGGCTTCACGGTGGGCGACCAGATCCATCCGGCCCCAGCGAAATTCGTGAACCAGCTCCCGCAACTTGCCCGCCATGCGCGCAAGGCCGGTATAATGCCGGAAGCGCGAGCGCAGCGGCGCGTGGCCGACGCGCGGCTGATCGGGATCGACTTCCCAGGGGTGGAAATAGAACACCGCAGGGCGGCCTTCCTGTCGGTTGACCTGCCGGATCGCCCAACGTGAAAAGCCATAGGGCAGCACCCGGAAGAACCCGCCCCCGCCTGCCGCAACGCGCCGCCCACCCAGGATTGCGGTGGTTACCGGGATCTCGATCATGGACGACCACGGCAACGGCCGGAACGCAAAGCGCGGCGCATCGGGCCAGCCATAATGGTCATGCGCCACCGGTGCGACGCTGGACGAATAGGCGTAACCCTGCTCGGCCAGTTCGGCAAAGGCCCAAGGCGTTCGCTGGTCGATCGAGAAGCTGGGCGCGCGGTAGCCCGTCACCCGGACGCCGCTGCAATCCTCGATGATTTCGCGGGCTTTGCGAATATCCTCGGCGAATTGACGGCGTTCAAACGTGAACACCCGCGCATGGTCATACCCGTGGCTGGCAATTTCGTGGCCGGCATCGACGATCCGGCGGATCATGTTGGGATGGCGCTTTGCAACCCAGCCCAGCGTGAAGAATGTTGCACTGACATCGGCTTCTGCGAACAGATCAATGACGCGGTAAACATTGTCTTCCACGCGGGTCTTGATGCTGTCCCATTCACCGCGGGCGATCACATTTTCGAATGCGCCGACCTGAAACCAGTCCTCAACATCGACGGACAGACCGTTGATAATGCGGGACTCGACAGGTGAGCCGGACGAAGCGGAGAAAGGTGCGTTCATGATTACGCGGCCCTGCGCGACGGATCTTCCTCAAGCCATTCGATCAGCATCGTCAGCACATGGCGAAAGGATTGCTCCTGCTCTTCAAGCCGGGCTTCGATGCGTTCAAGTGCGGCGGCAAGCCGGGCTTCGGCAACGGGTGCCTCTTCAGACGAGAGCACCTCGCCGTCCGCACCCGGATGCGCGACCCCAGCGGCCTGCAATTCGCTGATGGCGGCCTCCAGTTCGGCGGTGCGGGCATCCCGCTGGGCAAGCAGCGCCGCCACTTCGGTGGCAGGCAGACTGCCCTGCGGAGCAGATGACGCCGCAGCAGCCGTAGCCGGCTTTGGCGCCGTACGCAGATCACTGTTGCTGCGGGAACCACGGCTCTGATCCGCCGTCATTTCGGCAATCACATCTCCCAGCATCACCTTGGTCAGCCGCTCCCGCTCCTCGATCACGCCGAGCAGCAGAAGACGGTTCATCACCTGATTGACCCGGCGCGGAATGCCGCCTGTGTGGCGGTAAAGCGCATCGAGCAGCCCGTCCTCGAAGGCCGGGCGACCGTTCCAACCAACGTGGGCGAGGCGGTGGCGCACGTAGTGTTCAACCTCGTCGCTATCAAGCGCTTCGAGATGGTGGGACGCGATGATCCGCTGGCGCAATTGTTCGAGGCCCGGATGTTCTACCAGCGTGCGGCGGAATTCCGGCTGACCCAGCAGCAGGCTTTGCAGCAGCGGGTGCGAGCCGAGCTGGAAGTTCGACAGCATCCGCAGTTCCTCAAGCGCGGTCAAATCAAGGCTCTGGCATTCGTCCACCACCAACAGGCAGCGCCGCCCTGCGCGGGCTTCGTCCTGAAGGAAGCGTTCGATAGCGCCCAGTGCGCCCGCCTTGTCGTGCCCTTCCACCGCCAGACCGAAAGCCTGCGCGACGACGTGCACGATCTCCTCCCCGTCCAGCGCCGATGTCACCACCTGCGCTACCGTCAGCGCCGCCGGGTCGATGCGCTGCATCAGGTGCGCAACCAGCGTCGATTTGCCCGCCCCCACCTCGCCCGTGATGACGATGAAGCCTTCACCCTGCGCAAGGCCGTAGCCAAGATAGCTCATCGCCTTCTTGTGGCTGACGCTTTCAAAGTAGAATTGCGGATCGGGAGTCAACTGGAAGGGGCGTCCGCTGAAGCCGTAGAATTGCTCGTACATGAGGTCGTATACTCCCCTCAGAAATTGTAGCGCAGGCCGACCAGCGCCGTAGCGAAGGCGACATCCTGCGCGGTAAATTCACTGTCGATATGATCGACGGCGATAGCGGTACGGGCCACAAGGCGTTGTGTGATCGCATGGTTGTAAGCAGCCGACGCGCCCATCGCGGTCACGTCACCCAGATTGCCCGCCGCATCCAGCCAGTTGGCATAGGCGTTGGTGGTGATGTCGGCGTTCTGCCCGATCCGGCGCGAAAGGCCGGCGATCACGTAATAGCTTTCATCTGTCAGGCCGTTGGCCGGGGCCAGCGCCGTACCGGCCGCCGCGATGAAGGTGCGCCGGTCATAGCCTGCGCCGATCGCCGCCGTGGTGCGGCCCATTTCGCGCTGGTATGACGCGTTCACCCCGCGCCCGCGGAACGCTGCCGACCGGACCGATCCGACACCGCCAATCAGCGCTTGGCCCTCGGTCCCGCTGACCAGACCGCCGAAATCACCGGTCACCGGGTTGCGAACCGCTTGGAAATCGTTGTCGAGCCGGGCAAGCGAATTGTTCAGCACCCCGCCAAACCCGCTCACCCCGTCATAGGCGGACACCGCAAAGGCGCTGCGTTCGCTGGGGGCATAGGTGAAGGTGCCGTAATAGGTGGTCGAATCGTAACGTCGTCCGACCGCCGCCTGAAGGCTGGTGCGCGACGAAGGACGCCACAACACGCCGACATCCCACAGCAAGCCATCCACAGCAAAGGCGATCTGGCGCGGTGCGGATGCATCGGTGACAAAGCGGCCGTCGGCGCCGATCACCGGAGCGCCCGCGCTATCGCGCAGCGCATCCCGGCTGGAAATCTCGACATCTTCGTAACCCGCCCCCGCGACCAACGCGAGGTTGTTGTTGAGCGGGATGGTCACATCGCCACGCACGTAAAGATCGCGCACCCGCTGGTCGAGATTGCCGATGTTTTCCTGAAAGCCCCCGGCTGTGACCGCAAGGCCAACCGGCAGCACCGTATCGGGACGCACCCCGGCGCGCAGCTGGCCAACATAGGTCACGCTGTCATCAAACACGTCGATGGCATTGCCCTGCTGGGTCACAAGCGCATCATCGGCTTCGAACCGGTTGTAGCCGACCCGCGCAAGCCCTTGCACATCGACAGCGCCGACGCGGGTTTCCAGGCTCGGCCCGGCATAGGCGCTGTAGATTCGGCTTTCAGCGTCTTCACGCACCAGCGGGTTGGCGGTGGCGCCGCCGCCTGCGTCAATGCGCGTGCGGGCGGCAAGCGCGCCCGTTTCAAACGTCAGCGCCCCCGGCACCACGGCCAGCGCGGCGCTTGCCACGCCGCTGACCGTATTGGTGTCGATGCTGTCGTCGCCGTAGCCGATATTGCGGTCATAGCGCAGCGACACGGACGCGCCGCTGTTGCGACCCTGAATGTTCATGTCGACCCCGACGGCGACCTGCGTGAAGGTCACCACCTCATCACCGGGGCTCAATTCGGCCGAAACAACCTGACCGATTTCGATATAGGGCTGAATAATGCGATTACCGCGCTGCTGGCCGGGGGCTTCGCCGCCCTGCCCCTGACCTTGGCCCTGACCTTGGCCCTGACCCATCTGGCCCATCTGACCCTGCGCCTGTGCGAACGCCGGTGCGCTGTACGCCGCCGCGACCGCGGCCAGCAGCAAAGCGGGCGTAGTTATGCGGACACGCATCGTCAGTTTCCTTTCGTGCCGTATGAGCCAAAGCGCCGCCCCGAAGGGCTGTAACGCGCGGCGTTGAGTAGAAGTTTGATGTCGCCGCAGGCCGAAAGCAGCTGCTGCGCATCTTCCAGCGCAGCGCGGCTCGTCTCGTCAGCGCGCACGACCAGCAGCGCCTGCCCAACATGCTGGGCAAGTTCAGCAGCCGGCGATGCGGCAAGCGCGGGCGGCGTGTCGAAAATCACGATCCGGTCAGGCGCGCCCTGGGTCAGCCGGTCGAGCACTTCGCCTGTCCGGGTGCTGGCAAGGTATTCGGCGTCCAGCGCGTTGGCCGTGCCGGCAGGCAGGACAAACAGACCATCGATATCCGTGCGGATCACCAGATTTTCCGGAAGGATCGCCGGGTTGGCGAGTGCGTCCATCAAGCCTTGTTCGGCATCAATCCCAAGCCGGGCCGTCACGCTCGGCCGGACGACATCGGCATCCACCAGCAACACCTCCAGCCCCCGTTCGGCGGCCAGCGCGATGGCGAGGTTGGTGGCGCAATATGTCTTGCCTTCGCCCGGATGGGGCGAACACACCAGAATGCGGCGAGACAGCGCGCTTCCACCGGATCGGGCATCGGCAAGCAGCTCCCGCTTGACGATCCGAAACTCTTCGAGAAGCCCGGTCACCGGATCTTCGGGCACGATCAGCCCACCATCGCGAAGATGTTCGCGTTCGACCCGCGCGAAGGGGCCGTTGAATGCGACCGCACGCGGGGCTTCCTGTTCCGGCGCAACAGGCGCAGCAGCGTGCTGCGGCGGCGCAGATTCGGGCGCGTGCCGGGGCGCGCTTTGCTGTTGCGGTGCAGGACGGCGCAGCGCCGTCGGCACAGGCGGCATTTCCGGCAGCTTGACCCCGGCGCTGCCGGGATCAAGGCCGAAGGCGGCATCGGCGCGTTCAAGCAGCGATGCGGGCCGTGCGCCCGCGCGGTTGATCTTGCCCTGATCGGTCATCGCGATTTCTCCGCCCTCATGCCATCGACCCGAGTGTGACGAACTCGATCGCAAGCAGGATCACCAACATCCCGCCAAGGCCTGCGCAGGCCCCGGCAAATTGCTTCAGCCGCCGCTTTTCAATCGCCCGCGCCGCGTCAGACACCGTCAGCGAAACGGAACCGATCACCGGCAGATTAAACGCGCGCTCCAGCTTCTGCGGCGTGGCGAAGCTCGATTTAAGCTGGCTCAGCGCATAGGCAGCGGCCACCCCTGCCCCCAGCCCGGCAATCAGCACACCCAGCAGCAACAGCGGACGATTGGGCGCGGCTGGTTGCTGCGGAACGCTGGGTTGCTGGATCACGTCGAACCGGAACTGGCTGGCCTTGTCTTCCACCTTGCCACGCGTGCGCAGCGCCTCGCGGTCTTCCAGCAGCTTTTCATAATTCTTGCGCAGCACATCGTAATCACGGCTGATGCGGTTGGCTTCGGCGGCGACGGCCGGCTCGCTCGCCTGGCTCGCCATCAGGGCGGCAAAACCGCTCTGCAACGCGGCGCGGCGGGCCTGCAAGGCATCAACCGCAGCCTGACGTTCAGTGCGGATCGCGACGAGCGAGGCATGGGCCGGATTGGGCGTGCCGTTCGCATCATCGCCTGCCGCTGCCGCCTGCCGGGCCAAGATTGCGACCTGTTTTGTGGTCGAGACAACATCGGGGTGGCTGTCGGTCAACCCACGGGCGCGCAGTTCGGCAAGCTGTGTCTGCGCCTGTTGCAGCGCAGCGCGCGGCCCGGTCGCCTGCGGACCGCCGGCAATAGTGCGCGGCGTGTTGGCCAACTGCCCGGTAATCGCTGCAAGGGCGCTTTCCGCAGCGGCCAGATCGGCATCGACATTGCGCACTTCAGCGCGAGCCTGCTGGACTTTAGTCGAGAGGCTTTCCGAACCCCCGACCAGATCGGGATATTGCCCTTCAAAGGAAAGGCGACGCTGTTCCGCCTGCTCCAGTTCAAGCTTGCGTTCGTCAAGTTGGCGGTCAAGATCGCCGATGGCGGAACTGATCCCGCTGCGGTTGCCGACGATGTGTTCTTCGCGCAGGATGTCGAGCAGCTTCTGCACCACATCGCGGGCCAGGACGGCGTTTTCGGCATCGGGAAGATCGCTGTGGCTGATTTCCGCGGTGATTTCGAACAGGTTGTCCTGCTCGCTGGTGACCTTCACCTTCTTTTCCAGATCGGCAATCGCCGAATCCAACGCGCCGCGTTCCGTGATGCCTTCACCCAGACGGGTAGAGATGACGACCTTCTCGAGGTTCTTGGCGCTCGACAGAGTCTGGCGCACGCGCATGATCTCTTCCTTGCCGTCACCGGCAATGCCGAGCTGCTTGGACAGCACGTCCTGCACATCGACATACACGCGCGCCTTGGATGCGTAGGTGTTGGGGATCATGCTGACCACCACCCACCCCAGCAGACACACGCCCCACGCGACCGCAATCGCAATCCAGCGCCGATGCCATACCGACCACAGCGCTGCGCGAAGTTCATCGAAGATCTCGCTCATCCCCCCGTACGCCCTTAAAACCGGCTTTCCGGGATGATGAGTGTATCACCCGGCATGAGCATCACGTTGGCCGTCGCATCGCCGCGGCGCACCAGATCGGACAGGCGCAGGCGGTATTCGACCTGCGTGCCCGTCGCGCGGTTGATGCGGATCAGCTTGGCACGATTGCCTGCGGCAAATTCATTGAGCCCGCCAACCGCAATCATCGCGTCCAGTGCGGTCATGTTTGCCCGGAACGGCAGCGAAGCCGGCTGCGGGGTCGCACCGATGATCCGCACCTGCTGCGTGAAATTGCCTTCGGGCGTGTTGACGATCACAGAAACGATCGGCTGTTCGATATATTTCGAAAGCTCGCCCGCGATGTAATCTTGCAGCTCGGTCGATGTCTTGCCGACCGCCGGGATGTCCTGCACCAGCGGAATTGTCAGCCGGCCATCGGGACGCACGCGCACCTTGTCGGCGCTGAGTTCGGGATTACGCCAGACATGGATGGTGATCTCGTCCATCGGGCCGATGGTGTATTCTTCGGACGGTGCGATGCTCCCGTCGCCATAGCTGGCCGGCGGCAGCTGCTTGCCGCCGCTGGCACAGGCGCCGAGCACGATGGTGCCAAGGCAGAGAACAGCTAGGCGCTTGAAGGGCAGACGGTGGAGCATTGGTCGTGGATCCTTGGCCAGTTCGCGCCGGGCGGCGCGTGAACTGAACAGGAGCGACCTGCGACACGAACCACCCGGAGAGGAGGTGCTTGTCGCGGGAAATGGTGAACATTCGGTTAGTTATACAGGCGCAAATCCGGCCCTATCCCGGATCGGGACAGCAGCGCGCCGGGGGTTAACGCGCAGCTTTCTCCAGCGCCTTCAGACCAGCATTTCAGCCGCAGGGCCGTGACCAAGAAACGCCGATGGAGAGGCGGTGGCCCCATAAGCTCCGGCACAGAAAACCGCGACCAGATCGCCAACGTCGGCGCGCGGCATGGCGGCATTGTCAGCAAGCCGATCAAGCGGGGTGCAGAGACAACCGACAATGTTAACTTCCTCTGTCACCTCCGAGCCATACTGCGTTGCAATTGCTGAAGGATAATTTCGGCGCACCACAGTTCCGAAATTGCCGGACGCGGCAAGCTGGTGGTGCAAGCCGCCGTCGGTGATCAGAAAGGTCACTCCGTGGCTTTCCTTGCGGTCGATGATGCGGGTCAGGTACACACCGGCCTCGCCCACCAGATAGCGGCCGAGTTCGATGCAAAGCTCGGTCTCGGCCAGGACCGGTGGAAGTTGATCGATCCGGGCAGCCAGGCCAGCGCCGACCTTCGCCAGATCGACAGGCGTATCGCCGGGGAAATAGGGGATGCCCAGCCCGCCGCCCATATTGAGCTTCGGCAAGCCATGTCCGATCGCGTCGCCAAGCTCTGCCGCCAGAGTCAGCACATTGCCCTGCGCTTCGATGATCGCATCGGCGCTCAACGTCTGGCTGCCGGTGAAAATGTGGAGGCCGCGCCACTCTGCCCCTTCGGCGATCAGGCGACGCGCGATGGCGGGCACCTTTTCAGCATCGATGCCGAACTGCTTGGCCCCGCCGCCCATCTTCATGCCCGATCCGGTCATCACGAAGGATGGGTTCACCCGGATAGCAATGCGCGGCGCAATCCCAAGACGCTGGCCGATGGAAAGCGCGCGCAGCCCCTCGCCCTCGCTCTCGCAGTTGAGCGTCACGCCTGCGGCAATCGCGGCTTCAAGCTCGTCATCGCGCTTGCCCGGCCCGGCAAAGCTGATCCGCCACGGGTCGATCCCGGCGGCAACACACAGCGCCAGCTCGCCTGACGAGGCGATGTCGAAGCCGTCCACCAGCGTCGCCATGTGGTCGATCACGGCGGGGTGCGGGTTCGCCTTTACCGCAAAATTCACCCCGACCCGGGCCGGCAGCGCCGCGCGCAAATCGGCCATGCGGGAATCCAGCAGCGCCCGCGAATAGACGAATAGCGGCGTGCGCCCGGCTTCGGCCACAAGATCGCTTACGCGCCGACCGCCGATGGCAAGCTCACCTTCGATCGTTTCATATCCGGCAGGAATCGGGCCGACAGGCTTCATTCGCTGAAATCCTTGTTGAGTTCCGCCTGCAATGCCGACCGGTCGATCTTGCCATTGGGGTTAAGCGGCATGGCATCGCGCCAATGGATCATCTGTGGCTGCATGAAATTGGGTAGGTCCCGTTGAAGCCGCTTGGGCAGTTCGGCGCGCGCTGTATCACTATCGCTCCCGCGAACCACCAGATGCACCGCCTGCCCAAGGCGAGTGTGCGGCACGCCGAGAGCGGCCGCCTCGATCACCAGACCGGTGGCGAGCGCCGCGTCCTCGATCTCTTGCGGGCTGATGCGGTTGCCCGCGCTCTTGATCATCGCATCGCGCCGTCCGGCAAAATACAGCAACCCGTCAGCATCGCGCCGGACCCGGTCGCCCGACCACACGGCCATGCCGCCATAGTGCGATGCCGCAGGCGCGGGCTTGAAGCGTTCAGCGGTGCGCGCGGGGTCCTGCCAGTATCCTTGCGCGACCAGCGGGCCGCAATGGACCAGCTCGCCTTCCTCACCATCCGCTGCGATTTCCCCAGCGTCATTGATGACGAGAATCTCTGCGAAGGGTATCGCCTTACCCATTGATGTGGGATGGAAGTCCACCAGCGAGGGGTCGAGAAAGGTCGACCGGAACGCCTCGGTCAGGCCATACATCGGGAATAATTGTGCGGCCGGGAACAGCCTGCGCAACGCCTTCACCAGATCAGCCGTCAACGCGCCCCCACTGTTGGTCAGCCGCCGCAAGGGCGCGCGCGCTTCATCCGGCCACTCGATCTCGGTCAGTTGTACCCACAGAGGCGGAACTGCGGCCAGTGTGGTAACGCCATGCTTGGCACAGGCCTTGGCGACATCCTTGGGGAACAGGAAATCGATTGGCACCACGCAGCCACCGGCCATCCACGTGCTCAAAAGCTGGTTCTGCCCGTAATCGAAGGCCAGCGGCAGCACCGCCAGCGTCACATCATCTTCGGCCAGCCCGAGATAATGCGCCACGCTGACCGCGCCCAGCCACATATTGGCGTGGCTGAGCATCACGCCCTTGGGCCGCCCCGTTGAGCCTGAGGTATAGAGGATTGCGGCCAGTTCCTCCGGATCGGCCTGCGACGGGCCAAGTTCGCGCGCGCAAGCCTGCGCTGCGGCCAGCGCCTCAGCCTCGCCGATACCGGTGCAGCCTGAGGGCCAATCGCTCTGTTCCAGCGAAGACAATCGCGAACCCGTGCCGATCAGCAACGTCGCGCCGCTATCAGCCAGAATATGCGCCACCTGCGCGCGCTTCAGCAACGGATTGACCGGAACGTGGACCAGCCCCGCGCGCGCTGCGGCCAGCGGCAGCAGGCATGTCAGTTCGCCCTTGGCCGCCCAGCTTGCCACCCGCGCGCCTTTTTCCGGCACCATCTGCGCCAGCCATCCCGCCAGCAACGCGACACGCTGTCTTAACTGATTGTGGTTAAGCACGGTGTCGCGAAGCACCAGCGCCGGACGCTCCCCGCGCCCCGTAGACCCCGCCAATTCGGCAAGGTGGTCCAGCGGATGCAGGGCGGGATCGGGCTGATGGGACATCGAGAGGAGCATTCTTTCAAGTGATCGAAGCGCGGTATCACGACAGCGTTAACGTCTTGCAAGCTCTGACTGCGAGGCGGGACGCCAAAGATGCAACCGCGCCCTTCGACCGGGCGGAATGGTTTGCGCTGCTTGTGGACACGGGGCTTGTACCGCTGATCGTGATCGCAGGCGACGGCAAGGACGAAGCCGCTCTCGCGCTAGCCGAAAATGATGGGCACATCATGCCTTTGCGCAACTGGTACAGCTTTACCTGGCGCGAGCTTGCCCCGGCGGGCGCAGCCGGCGACCGGCTGCTGGAGGCGATCGCCCAGCAGCTGAAAACCCGCGGCCACCGCGTCACGCTCGAACCGGTGCCGGGCGAGAACGGATCGGCCCAACGGCTCACCCGCGCATTCCGTGCTGCGGGCTGGCGCGTGGTGGCGGAACCTTGCGACATCAATCACGTCCTCGATGTGCGCGGGCGCAGCTTTGCCGAATATTGGGAAAGCCGCCCCGGCACCTTGCGCACCACGCTGAAACGCAAGGCGAAGAACGTGGAGGTGGAAGTCCTGCCCCGTTTCGATCCCACCGTTTGGGACGATTACGAACGCATCTATGCCGCCAGCTGGAAACCGGCAGAGGATCAGCCCGCCATGCTGCGCGCCTTTGCCCAACGGGAAGGCGAGGCCGGACGATTGCGGCTGGGCGTGGCGCGGGCTGATGGCGCGGCGGTGGCTGCGCAATGCTGGACGGTCGAAAATTCAGTGGCCTACATCCATAAGCTCGCCCATCTTGAGAGCCATAAGCCGCTGTCCGCCGGCACCACTCTGACCGCTGCACTGTTCCAGCACGTGATCGATGTCGATGGCGTGTCTCTGGTCGATTTCGGCACGGGCGATCAAAGCTACAAGGCCGATTGGATGGAGGAAGTGCGCCCGCGTTTCCGCATCGACTGCATCAATCCCGCCAGCCCGCGCGCATGGCTGCCGCTTGCCAAGCGGATGGTGCGGCGCAGGGTGTGATCCCCCTTACCCTTGCAATGCTTGCACCCGCGCCCGCGCATGGCTAAGCCCCGCGGCCACGGCGCATAACAGGGATTTTACAGGCCGATGACCACTTTGCCGAACATCGATAGCGCCGCGGGGGAAGCCGCGCTGGACAGGGAACTCAAAGGCTTGATCGCCGATGTGCTGGGCCTTGACCTGGCGCAAGCGGAGTCTTTCGGGCCGGACACTGGCCTGTTCGGCCACCTGCCGGAACTGGATTCAATGGCCGTTGCGGGGCTGCTCACGGAAATGGAAGACCGGCTCGGTATTGTTATCGAAGATGATGACGTGGATGGCGAAATGCTGGAAACGTATGGCGGGCTGCTTGCCTTCGCGCGTGCGAAGCTAGACCCCCGTTAGACCCCTTTCAGGCCCGCTTTGCGTGATTTCCACGTGGAACATTCCCGCTTCAGATGGCGGCCTGCCGGGGGAAGAATTGCTGGTGAGCTTTGATCGCGGGCGGCAATCGCGGCTGCTGATCTGCCCTGGGTGGTTTGACGAGGCGAACAAGCTCAGGCGCTTTACGCTGGAAGTGATGCGACGGCTGGACCGTGTCGGGATCGACACCCTGCTGCCGGATCTGCCCGGCTGCAACGAGAGCACGGCGCCGTTGGAAAATCAGACGCTTGAAGGCTGGCGCGCAGGGATGGTGTCAGCTGCCGATTTGCTGGGCGCAACCCATGTGCTGGCCATCCGCGCGGGCGCACTGGTGGTGCCATCGGCTCTGCCTGGCTGGCACTATGCCGCACAATCCGGCCCAAAGCTTCTACGCGGCATGATCCGGGCGCGTATCATTGCCTCACGCGAAGCAGGAATTGCCGAGACGTCCAAAGAACTCATTGCGCGCGGCAAAGACGCCGGTCTGGTGCTTGCCGGGTGGCCGATTGGCCCGGCGCTGTTCCGGGCGATGGAAACTGCCGAACCCGCGTTGGCTCCCGGTCAGTCAGACATTGCCCAATCCGCGCTTGGCGGCACCGGACTGTGGCTACGCGCCGAACCTGACGAGGACGCCGGGCAGGCTGATCACCTTGCGGCGCTGGTCGCTAAAAAGATCGCGGAAACAGCGCAGTGAGCCGCCTATCGCACACCTTCGGCTGCGGCAAGCTGACGCTCGCCGGAACGCTCGATACTGCACCGGGACGCACCGGTCTGCTGATCGTCAGCGGGGGTAACGAGGTCCGCTCCGGCGCGTTTGGCGGCCAAGCCGATCTGGCCGCGCAAATCGCGGCGGCAGGCTTTCCCGTGTTCCGTTTCGACCGGCGGGGCGTGGGTGACAGTGATGGCGAGAACCACGGATTTCGCAATTCCACCAAGGATATAACCGCCGCGCTTGATGCCTTCCGCGCCATGGCACCGCAGATAGGCCGCGTGATCGCCTTCGGCAATTGCGACGCGGCCTCAGCGCTGATGTTGGCGAGCGGCGCGGGGTGCGATGGCCTGGTGCTTTCCAACCCCTGGACCACCGAACCCGGCGACAGCAGCGCAGGCGCGGACAACCTGCCCCCCGCCCTGATCCGGGCGCGCTATTGGGAGAAGCTGAAATCGCCCATGGAAGTGATCCGGTTGCTGGTCGGCGGGGTCAACCTTGGCAAACTTGCCCAGGGCGTCGGCCACGCGCTGCGCCCGTCCCCGCCGCCATCGAGCCTGGCGCAAGACATGGCCCGCGGGTTGGCAAGCTATACCGGAAACGTGCGCATCCTGATCGCCACTGGCGATCGCACGGCGCGGATGTTTGAGATGGCGTGGGACAAGAGCGACCCTCGCATCCGCCGCTGCGAAGGTGCCGGCCACGCCTATATCGAGCCGGAGCATCGGGCGTGGCTGAAGGCGGAAATCCTCGCCGCGTTAAGCGCCTAGCGCTCGAACAGGCTGACCAGTTCGACGTGGGTCGACCAGCGGAACTGGCCGACAGGACGCAGCTTCCTCAAAGTGAACCCCGCTTCCGCCAGAACCGCCGCATCGCGCGCCCAGCTTGACGGGTTGCAGCTGACGTAAACCACCCTCTTCACCGAGCTAGCGGCGATTTCGGCAACTTGCGACCGTGCCCCGGCCCGGGGCGGATCGAGCAAGACCGCGTCAAACCGGTTCAGTTCCGCCGGCTGAAGCGGTGACCGGAACAGATCCCGGTGCAATGCCAGCACTTGCCCCCCGGCCCGCGCGCCGGTCGCCTTGCAAGCAAGATGTGCTGCTTGCTCCGCCTCGACAGCCAGCACCTTGCGGCCTTCACGCAGTCCGAATGCGAAGGTGCCAAGACCCGCGAACAGATCAGCCACAATCCGCGCATCGCCCAGCCATTCGGCAGCGTCGGCCACCATGCGGTCCTCGGCATCATGGGTTGCCTGCAGGAATGCTCCCGCTGGAAGGCCGACCGGGACGCCCGACAATGTGACCGTTACCGGCTCTGGCTCCCAGACGGTTTCCGCGCCGTATCCCTGATCGACGGTCAGCCGCGCAAGCCCCTGTTCCCGCGCAAAATCCAGCGCTGCCTCGGTCGGGCCGAGACCTTCGAGCGGGAAGTTCGACAGGCCAGCTTCCACCCCCTGATCGGCCAGCGTCAGGTTGATGCCGACCATTGCCTTGGGCCCATGCGCGGCGACAAAGGCACGCAACGGCGCGATCAGCGCGGCGAGGCGCGGATGGAGCACCGGGCATTCCTTGAGATCGACCACCTTGTGCGAACCACCCTCGCGGTAGCCGAGCACTGCGCCCCTTGCGGTGCGCAATCCGTGCAATCCGGCGCGGCGGCGGGTGTGCGGCGGCGACAGGTGAACGGGGAGCAATTCGGCCGGCTCCAGCCCCTGCCCGCGCGCCGCATTCAAAACCCGGTCGCGGACGAATTCTGTAAGCACGCTGTCATCGGCACGTTGCAACTGACACCCGCCGCAGGTCGTGAAATGGCGGCAAGCAGGGGCGACATGGTGTTCGCCCGGAGTGATCTCACCTTCGGCATCGACTGTGTCCCCCGGTACCGCGCCGGAAACATGGCGGCCGGAAACGGTGACGCCGTCGCCCTTGGCGGCGAGGCGGATGATGAGGTCGGGATCGGTCACAGGCAGGCCGCTAGCGCCTCGGACACCCTTTCGGCAAGCTGCGATGGTGTGAAAGCCGCTCCCGCCCGCCGTGCCGCATCGCCATGCAGCCAGACAGCTTCGCAGGCGGCGGTAAACGGATCGGCCCCGCACGCCATCCGGCTCGCCGCGATCCCCGCCAGCACATCGCCTGTTCCTGCCACCGACAACCAGCTTGGCGCAGGGGGCGCGAGCGCGAGGCGGCCATCGGGCGCGGCGACGACACTGTCCGGGCCTTTGGCAAGCACCACCATGCCGCTCACCCGGGCGAGCGCGAGTGCCCGGTCACGGCGTCCATCGGCAATCACTCCAAAGGCGCGGCAAAGGGCATCCATCTCGCCATCATGCGGGGTGGCGAGGATCGGCGGATTGCGTGTCAGCATGGCAGGTTCGAGCAGCATCAGGGCATCGGCATCGATCACCAAGCCACGGGCCTGTGCCACGGCGGCGGCAAGGGCCGATTGGGCCGCAGCGTCACGACCGAGCCCCGGCCCGACGAGGACAGTTGCAATGCGCGGATCGGCCAACGCCTCGGCCAAAGGTGCGCTGTCGGTCACCACATCGGGGGGCGTGAGCAGGTCGGGTTTAGAGGCAAGCAGCTTCACATAGCCCGCCCCCGCACGCTGCGCCGCCGCCGCAGACAGTAGGCTCGCCCCCGGCATGGCTCCGCCAATAATGCCGAGCAGTCCCCGGCGATATTTGTGGCTGTCAGCGGGCGGAGCGGCGATGCGCGGACGCTCGATCATGTGCGCCGCGCCCGCCACGCTGCCGATCCCGATCCGCACAAGCCGCATCTGACCCATCAGCGCGCGGCCCGGCAGGCTCCAATGCGCAAATTTCCATGCGCCAAGAGCAAGGGTCAGGTCGAAGGTGGGCAGGCGCTCACCCAGCACCGCTCCGCTATCACTGTCGACGCCGGAGGGGATGTCGACCGCAACCCGGTAGTGGTGGCGCGCAGCCAGATCGCGCAGCAGCAGAGCGTGCTCGTCCATCAAAGGCCGCGCGAGGCCGGAGCCGAACAGACAATCAACGAAAACATCGCCCTGTGCGCCGCCCACAGCGGCCACCGGTCCGTCCCAACGCCGCCGCGCTTCCCTTGCTGCATCGGTTGCTGGATCGATCGGGGCAACAACCGCGACAGCATTCCCCGCATCACGCAGTCGGCGGGCGATGACATAGCCATCCCCGCCATTATTGCCCGGGCCGCACAAGACCGTGACAGATCGACCCGCGGCGATGCGCCTGATCCACTCCGCCGCGCCGCCTGCGGCCGTTTCCATCAGGTCCGATACGCTGGTCCCGGCATTGAACAGCGCCTGTTCTGCGGCACGCATCTGGGCCGCTGTCAGGACCTGGCCTGCGCTCACGGCGTTGGCGGAGCGATCATGTCGGGCGGGATGCGATAACGGTCAGCGCCGACTTGGAATTGTACAGCGCCGCCGTCGGCAGCCGCTGTGGCGATGTTTTCTGCGCCATCGAAGGTCGCTATGCCGCCAGTCGCGGGGTCACGGGTGAAGCGCCGGAAGCCGCCATCGGGATGATGGACCACGAAATCCTGCGTGCCGGCCACCTTTTCCAGTGTGCAGTCCTTGGCAAGAGCTTCCGCTTCGCCAATCGCACAATCGACCTTGTCGCCCGGCGGCGGTGGGCTTTCGCTCCCGCAGGCTGCGAGCAGCGCGAGCGCGCCCAGCGCATTAGATATCCGCAAAAACATGGGTTTCCGCCTTTGCTCCGGGATGAGTAAGCGCGCCGAAACGCGCCGGGCCAACCACCTGACTATAACGCCACAAGGCCCCCGATTGATAGTCATTGGTGCGCGGCTGCCAAGCCTTGCGGCGTTCGGCCAGCACGGCTTCGTCAACGTCAAGCTCGATACTGCCGGTTTCGGCGTCAATGCTGATGGTATCGCCATCTTCGACCAGCGCGATAGGGCCGCAATCGGCGGCTTCGGGGCACACATGACCGATGCAGAAACCGCGGGTCGCACCCGAAAAGCGCCCGTCGGTGATCAGCGCGACCTTTTCGCCCATGCCCTGCCCGTAAAGCGCAGCGGTGGTGGAGAGCATTTCGCGCATCCCCGGGCCGCCTCTGGGCCCTTCGTATCGGATCACGATCACGCAGCCTTCGGCAATGTCGCGCTTCTCGACGGCAGCGAAAGCGTCTTCCTCGCAATCGAACACGCGGGCCGGGCCGGAGAATTGCAGGCGCGCCATCCCGGCGACCTTGACGATGGCACCATCGGGAGCGAGCGAACCTTTCAGACCGACGACACCGCCAGTGGGCGTGATCGGGGTCTTCACGTCATAGAACACCTTCTGATCGGGGTTCCAGGTGATCTGTTCGATGTTTTCACCCAGCGTCTTGCCGGTGACGGTCATCGGATTGGGATCGATAAACCCGCCGTCGAGTAGCGTCCGCAGGGCCATATAGACGCCGCCCGCTTCGTGCATATCCTTGGCCACGTACTTCCCGCCCGGCTTCAAGTCCGCAATGTATGGCGTTGATTTAAAGGCTTCTGCTACATCGAACAGATCGAAGTCGATCCCCGCTTCGCTCGCCATAGCGGGCAAGTGGAGGGCGGCGTTGGTGGAACCGCCAGTTGCCGCCACAATGCGGGCGGCGTTCATGAAAGCTTCGCGGGTGCAGATGTCACGCGGGCGCAGATTGAGCGCCACCAACTCCATCACCTGCTTACCCGCCGCAACCGCGATATCATCGCGCGATCTATAAGGAGCAGGCGCCATGTTGCTGTTAGGCAGAGACAAACCAATCGCTTCGCCCACACAGGCCATGGTGTTTGCGGTGAACTGGCCGCCGCAGGCGCCGTGGCCGGGACAGGCAACCTTTTCGAGCGCAATCAACTCTGTCAGCGGGCAATTACCGGCCGCATATTGACCGACCGCCTCAAAGACATCGACCACGGTTACGTCACTGCCGCGGTGGGTTCCGGGCAGGATTGAGCCGCCATATACGAAGATCGACGGCACGTTCAGCCGCAGCATCGCCATCATCATGCCCGGCAAGCTCTTGTCGCAGCCAGCAAAGCCGACGAGCGCGTCATAACAATGCCCTCTGACCGAAACCTCGATGGAATCGGCGATGATCTCGCGGCTGATGAGCGAGGATTTCATCCCCTGATGGCCCATCGCGATACCATCGGTGACGGTGATGGTGTTGAACCGGCGCGGAGTGCCGCCGCCAGCGATCACGCCTTCGCGGCAAATATCGGCTTGCGCGTTCAGGGTTGTGTTGCAGGGCGCACTGTCATTACCCGCGCTGACGACGCCAACGAAAGGCGCGGCGATCTCTTCCTCGGTCATGCCCATCGCGTAGTAGTAAGAACGGTGCGGCGCGCGCTCCGGGCCGACCGAGACATGGCGGCTGGGGAGCTTCGACTTATCAAACTTTGGCGACATAAGATTTCCCGATAGCGGTAATTTGTGAAACGCCCTTGCCTTCAGGCGAGCGTAGACGCAACCCTTTGCGCAACATCTGCCAATACTGCAGCAAATCGCAGGTGTTCGGCGGGGGCGGCGACAAGGTCCTGCCGCAACTCAATCCCGAGATAGGCGCGCCCCTCCGCCTCGGCATGGCGGTTCATCGTGTAGTTGAGATCGCGGCCTGAGTAAGGAAGGTTGTCGCCGACCGTCAGCCCTGCCGCTTCCAGCATGGGAATGGCGATGCGGGCGGCGCGGTCGTCTTCATTGTAGAGCACGCCGACCTGCCACGGGCGCGGCTCGTCACGGCTGGCAAGGCGCGGGGTGAAGCTGTGGAGCGAGAGGATCAGCGCCGGCTGCGCCGCTGTCAGCCAATCAGCCAGCGCAGTGTGATAGGGGCGGTGAAAGCGGTTCAGCCGCGCTTCCCGGTCTGCACCGACATTGCCGGGGACCCTGTGCCCGTCGCTGGATTCGGGAACGAGGCCGGGCGCGGTTTCTTCGCGGTTGAGATCGCAGACCAGGCGGCTGACGGCGGCGATATGCGCCGGGATGGCATGGTCGCGGGCAAGGCGTTCGGCGATAGCCCCGGTGCCGATGTCGATCGCAATGTGCTCGTGAAGCAGGTGGGCTGGGATGCCGAGGGCTATGTCGCCGGGGACGTGATTGCTGGCGTGGTCGGCGGTGCAGACGATGTTGCCGGGGGCCGGTATGCCGATCTGGCGGAAGGCTTCACTCACCGCAGTTGCCCTGCCATCGCCCACCATTCCTTCGGCATAGCAGCCTGAGCAGCGTCGCGGGCTTCGGGGGTGTCGTAGAGCGCAAAGCAGGTCGCGCCGGAGCCGGACATGCGGGCGAGCCATGGGTTGGTCTCGGTCAGCGCTGCGAGCACCTCGGCAATTACCGGGCATAGCGATATCGCGGGGGCTTCGAGGTCGTTGCGCCCTTCCCTCGCGATTTTGGACGCAGGCCCTTCCGGCAACGCACCGCGATCCTCACCATCCCACGCCTTGAAGACAGGCCCGGTCGACAGCGGCACGCGCGGATTGACCAGCAAGACGGCGGTTCCGGCGAGGTCGTCTTTGACCTCAAGCTGCTCGGTGCCGGTGCCGAGACCGATATGGGTGCGGCTGAGGACGCAGGCCGGCACATCCGCGCCGAGCTTCGCCGCCTGTGCCTGCCAATCATCGGGCAGGTTGTGCAGAGCCTCGACAATCCGGAATACCGCCCCCGCATCCGCCGATCCTCCGCCAAGCCCAGCCGCGACGGGGAGGTTCTTCTCCAACGTTACCGCCAGGCCTTGCGCGCGCGGGAGGACATTGAGCGCGCGGGCCACCAGATTGTCGAAGGGGTTGTCCAGCCCGCCCGCAAATTCGCCCAGCGTGGTGACGCTGTCGGCGGCGGCAGGCGCGGCGCTTAAGCTATCGCCTGCATCGACGAAGGCGAACAGGGTTTCGAGTTCATGATACCCGTCCTCGCGCCGCTTGCGAACATGCAGCGCGAGGTTGATCTTGGCGTAGGCGGTTTCGGTGAGGGTCAAGGCCCTCCCCTCACATATTCGGATAGTTCGGCCCGCCGCCGCCTTCCGGCGTCACCCAGTTGATGTTCTGATTGGGATCCTTGATGTCGCAGGTCTTGCAATGGACGCAGTTCTGCGAGTTGATCTGGAACTTCGGCTCGCCGGTCTTCTCGTCGGTCAGCCATTCGTAGACGCCTGCCGGGCAATAACGGGCCGACGGCCCGCCGAAGACGCCGAGTTCGCTCACCTTCTGGAGTTCCAGATCGCTCACCTGTAGGTGGCAGGGCTGGTCCTCGGCGTGGTTGGTGTAGCTGTAGGCGACGTTGGTCAGGCGGTCGAAGGTGATCACGCCATCGGGCTTGGGGTAGTCGATCTTCGGATAGAGATCGGCGCGGCCGGTGTTGGTGTAATCCGCATGGTGCTTCATCGAAATCGGCAGCCCGATCTTGAGCGTGCGCATCCACATGTCGATGCCCGCCAGCACCGTGCCGATATCGCCGCCGAACTTGGCGACCGCAGGCTCGGCGTTCTGCACAACCTTCAGCTCGGTCGCGATCCAGCTGGAGCGCACCGCAGCGTCATAATCCATCAGTTCGGTCTTTTCATGACCCGCCGCGATCGCCGCAGCGATGGATTCTGCCGCCAGCATCCCGCTCTTCATAGCGGTGTGGCTGCCCTTGATGCGCGGCACGTTGACGAAGCCAGCCGCGCAGCCGATCAGCGCGCCGCCGGGGAAAGCGAGCTTGGGCACAGACTGCCAGCCGCCTTCATTAATCGCGCGCGCGCCGTAGCTGACGCGCTTGCCGCCTTCGAGGTATTCGCGGATCGCGGGGTGGTTCTTCCAGCGCTGGAATTCCTGATAGGGCGAGACCCAGGGGTTCTTGTAATCGAGCGCGGTCACGAACCCGAGCGCCACCTGACCATTCGCCTGATGGTAGAGGAAACCCCCGCCCCAGCTGTCGCTTTCGGTCAGAGGCCAGCCCTGCGTGTGGATCACGCGGCCGGGCTTGTGCTTCTTGGGATCAATGTCCCACAGTTCCTTGATGCCAAGGCCATAGACCTGCGGCTGGCAATTCGCCTCAAGGTCGTACTTGGCCTTCATCCGCTTGGTCAGGTTGCCGCGCGCGCCTTCGGCAAAGACAGTATACTTGGCGTGGATTTCCATGCCGGGGGTGTAATCGCCCTTGTGGCTGCCATCGGCGGCAACGCCCATGTCCTGCGTGATCACACCGGCGACGCGGCCGTCTTCATCGATCATCACATCGGCAGCGGGGAAGCCGGGGAACACCATCACGCCCAGCCCTTCGGCCTGTTCGGCAAGCCAGCGCGTCATGCTGCCAAGCGAGCCGGTGTAGCAGCCGTGGTTGCTCATCAGCGGCGGCATGACCGCGTGCGGGATCGAGGTCTTGCCACCCTTCGACAGCACCCAGTGCCAGTTGTCGGTCACAGGTGTCTGGGCCATCGGGCAGCCTTGGTCCCGCCATTCGGGGAGCAGTTCGTCCAAGGCCTTGGGATCAACCACCGCGCCCGACAGGATATGCGCGCCGACTTCCGAGCCTTTTTCCAGCACGATCACTTCAAGCTCGGCGTTGATCTGCTTCAACCGGATCGCCGCGGAAAGCCCGGCCGGGCCGCCGCCCACGATCACGACATCGCAGGGCATTGATTCACGTTCGCTCATCGAAGCTTTCCTGATCCTTGTTTGTTTCTGCCGTGCAGGTCGCACAGCCTGACGATATGCCTTGGATACCCACTTGCTAACCCGCTCCCGCACAGTCAAGACCCGCGATGGATAGCTCGAACCTCCAATGACCAGCATCGACCATACCATAGCGCGTGAATTTGAAGCGGCGCTCGCCTGGTGGCACATGGCCGGGGTCGATCATGACTTCAGCGATGACGCTACGGCGTGGTTGGCCGACCGGTCGCTGGATGCGGTCGCTGCGGCAGCGAAACCGGGCCGCACAGGATCGATTGCTGCTCCCGACAAGGCAAATGAGCCTGCCGCGCCGCGGGCCGTTGCTGATACCCCTTCACCCGCCCCTGCAACGCTCCGCCGCGATCTGCTGGGCGAATCGCCTCCGCCAGATTGTGCTGCCTTCCGGGACTGGTGGCTTAGTGCGCCCAGCCTTGATACCGCGCGCGCTTATCCCCGGATTGCGCCGCGCGGGGCCGCGGGTGCACAGCTGATGGTGCTGGTACCGCAGCCTGAAACGGGCGATTCAGATCAACTGCTGTCAGGGCCGCAGGGCCGGTTGCTCGGTAATATTCTGGCGGCGATGGGGCTGGACGAGAGCGCGGTCTACATCGCGTCCGCCCTGCCCTGCCACACGCCGATGGCCGATCTCGCCTTGCTGGCGGCGGGCGGAATGGACGCAGTTACAGCGCATCATATCAGTTTGGTACGCCCAGAACGGGTGATGGCGTTCGGCACGGGGCTCGCCCCAATGCTAATCGATGTTAACCTAAAAACTTTAAGTCACAATAACTATGGCAATGCTAATCTCCCGGTAATCATGAGCGAAACGCTCGAAGCTATTACGGAATTGCCCCGGCTAAAAGCCCGGTTCTGGCGGAGATGGATGGAATGGTCGGCCACAAGTTGATGCGCCAGGGGACGGCGCTGGCGGCGATGGTGGTCGCGGCCATTGGCCTGCAAGCGCCTGCCGTGGCCCAGCCCGGCGATCTGATCGCCCGCTGGAATGGCGCGGCCCCGGCAGAAGGCGCCGTGCGCGCTATCCTTTCTGAAGAAGAACGCGCGCATTATCGCCAGCTTTTCGCCGCCATCGATACAGAACAATGGCCCGTCGTCGATAGCCTGCTGGCCCAGCGCCCGGTCGGCACGCTCACCCAGATCGCGCGTGCCGAATATTACACCCACGCCAACAGCCCGAAGATTTCAGCCGATCAAATCGCAGTCTGGTTCAACGACGGGATCGATTTGCCGCAGGCCGAACAGCTTATCCGCATGGGTGCAAAGCGCGGGCTTACCGCCTTGCCTGCCTTGCCCAGCGAACAGGGTTTTACCCGCCAGCCCTATGCGCCCAAGCGGATCCTGCCGCGCAGCGTAAACGACGGCACCATGCCTGCGGAAAGCGCGAGTGCCATCCTCGCCGCGATCAAGGCTGACAACCCCACTGAGGCGCAGCGACTGCTGGCCGAAGCCGATTGGCAAATGTCGAGCGATGCGCGCGCCGAGTGGCGCCAGCGGGTGGCGTGGAGCCACTATATCGAAAACAACGATACTGCGGCGCTGGAACTGGCCCGTACTGTCACCGACGGCAGCGGCGAATGGGTGGCCGAAGGCGCATGGGTCGAAGGGCTTGCCGCGTGGCGGCTGGGTTATTGTTCGCTTGCTGGTGAGGCCTTTGCCCGCGTGGCATCGCGCGCATCCAATGTCGAACTCGCCGCAGCCGGCCATTACTGGGCGCACCGTGCCGCTGTCCGCTGCCGTGAACCGATTCAGGCGCAGCAGCACCTTGCCGCCGCATCGCGGCTGGACGAGACGCTTTACGGGATGCTGGCTGCAGACCAGCTCGGGGTGGAAATGCCCGCCCATGCGCCGCCTCAGCCATTGAGCCGGACGGATTGGGAGCAGGTGTCACAGCGCCCCAATGTCCGCGTCGCCGCAGCGCTGATGGAGATCGGGCGCCCGGCGCTGGCCGATGAAGTGCTGCGTTACGAGGCCAAGATTGGCCCATCGATGCAATATGCCGCGCTTGCCCGTTTCGCGCGCGAACTTGGCCTTCCCTCCACACAGCTGTTCATGGCGCACAACGCCCCTTACGGCACCAGCAGCGATCCTAGCTTGCGGTTTCCGATTGCCCATTGGCAGCCGGTTGGCGGCTGGCAGGTCGATCCGGCGCTGGCCTTTGCCCATGCTTTGCAGGAATCGAACTTCCGCGCCTCCGCCGTCAGCCCCGCGAACGCGCGTGGATTGATGCAGATCATGCCCGCTACCGCCCGCGACCACTCGGGCCGCCTGAGCTTGGGTGCCAGTTATGAGGATCTGAACGACCCGCAGGTCAACCTCGCTTATGGCCAGCGCCATCTGGAAATGCTGCGCGACCATCCGGCAACCGGCGGCGTGCTGCCCAAGATCATGGCGGCTTACAACGCGGGTGTGACGCCGATCGGGCGCTGGAATCTCGAAATCAACGACCAAAACGACCCGCTGCTGTGGATGGAATCGATCCCCTATTGGGAAACCCGGGGCTATGTTGCGATCGTGATGCGGAATTATTGGATGTATGAACGCGCCGCCGGGGCACAATCGCCCAGTCGCCGCGCACTCGCACAAGGGCGCTGGCCTGACTTCCCCCGCGCTGCTACGGCCCTCTCGGCACGGTTGGAGCAGTAACGGGAGCGGGCAAGGTGGCGATTGACGAAGGCCGGGTTTTCAAACCGATCAATATCGCCGTTCTGACCGTATCCGACACGCGCACGGCGGAAGATGATACCTCAGGCGATATTCTCGCTGCGCGGGTAACGGCAGCGGGCCACAATCTGGCCGCGCGTTTGATCGTCAGGGACGATGCAAAGCATCTTGCCGCGCAATTCGATGCATGGATCGATGATCCCGCCATCGATGCGGTGGTCAGCACCGGCGGCACCGGCTTGACCGGACGCGATGTCACCCCCGAGGCGCTGGCGATGATCGCTGGCGCACGCGACATCCCCGGCTTTGGCGAACTGTTCCGCTGGCTAAGTTTCAAGACCATCGGCACCAGCACCGTGCAATCACGCGCCTGCGCGGTTGTGGCGCGCGGCACATATATCTTTGCTCTGCCCGGATCGAACGGTGCGGTGAAAGATGGCTGGGACGGAATCCTGGCGGAGCAGCTCGATGCCCGCAACCGACCTTGCAATTTTGTCGAACTGATGCCGAGGTTGCGGGAAGTGTGATCCTGGCTGCGGCCGGTGGCCGGTAGCCGGCTCCTTGATCCGGTGCTGTCGGGCAAGCTGGAACCGCGCTGGCGCGATTGGCGCAGCTTGGGGTGCCGGTGCACTGCTCGATCTCGCCGATCACCCCTGCGATCACCGATGACGTCATCGAAGGCATCATCGCCCGCGTTGCCGAAGTGGGTGTGCGCGGCGTCAACTGGATTCCCCTGCGCCTCCCCCACGAAGTCGCGCCCTTGTTCCGCGAATGGCTCGCGGTTCCGGGCGCCTGAGCTGGGCGGACAGTTGCGGCTGTTTTAGGTCAGCCGAACCCCTGCCCTGCATCACCCGGGGCAAAGCGCACCAGCCGGCTATCGACCAGCGCGGCGGTGCGGTTAACGACGGCCTTCTGGTACTCCGCATCCTTGATCATTTCGAAGAACGCGCCCGCGTTCGGATAGTGCGCGATAAAGCCGTCATGCCAGCGCTCGCCCTCTGGGCCCGTCACAACCGTCTGAAAGCTTCCGCGCCACAGGATGCTGCCACCGACACGGGCAAAGATCGGGCTGCTGGTCTTGCCATATTCCTCATAGGCCCGCCGCCCGCTCCAGCCCTTGCCCGCGTGTTCGTGGCTCTCGGGATACTGCGCCACGTCGCGGTACAGCAGCAGGTTCAGCATATTGATCGGCGTATCGCGCGGCAGGTCCTTGAACGCCTGAAAATTGGCTGGCGAAGGGTCGATATAGGTTTCGCAGGTCATGGCCGTCAGTCCTCTTGCATCAGATCACGTTGCATATAGACGGTATCAAGCGTCCGGCCGAACTTGTGGCCGACATTTTGCAGCCGTCCGGCGTGAACAAAGCCGCATTTGGTGTGGAGCGCGACCGATGCCGGTTCCCCGCCGCCCACCACCGCGATCATCTGTTCAAACCCGCTGCGGCGCGCTGCCGCGATCAGCGCGTTCATCAGCGCCGTCCCGATCCCGCCCCCGCGCGCATCGGCGTCAACATAAATGCTGTCCTCGCAGGTTGCCGCATAGGCTGCGCGGTCACGGAAGCGCGCAGCATAGGCATAGGCCAGCACCCCGCCCTCCCGTTGGGAAACAAGGAACGGGAAACCTCGCTCGGCGAAATCCGCGATCTTTTCTTCCCAAGCGGCCGCTGCCGGTGCGGACGTATCGAAAGTCGCGGTGCCGTTGGCGACGTGCCAGGCATAGA
>ERZ1022756.114-NODE-114-length-29293-cov-22.384123_pt1 | contig 29293 bp, 28 predicted proteins | sample MGYA00520902_ERZ1022756 | MGnify/ENA primary metagenome ERZ1022756 (study PRJEB33162, sample SAMN09537601) | freshwater metagenome | isolation source: freshwater | place: Canada:Alberta | collected 2017-07 | study: EMG produced TPA metagenomics assembly of the...
ACCGATGTGGCGGGCGTGGTCGAAGCGGTTATTGCCTCATCGAAGTCTTTGCGATTTAAACACCAGGCGCTGGCCCAAACTGTCCGTGCGCTTGAAGATTGACCCAGCCGCTAACACTTGCCGAGTTAGTTGCCAGAGACTAACCATAACCCTTTGAGGTTAGGGAAGATGCTCGGTGCAGCGTTCAGGGGCGGCGTTTATCTGGCTAATGGCAGCGGCGTTGCTGACGTTGGCCTGCACCCCCAATGCGAAGAAGGCGGGGTCGGATTCGTCTGATAACGGCGCGTCGCAGATGCAGCCACGTGTCCCTGTGCCGGCTTTGATCGAAGAACCGCCACCCAGCAAGAAGGTCAGCGAGGTGTTGGAAAGCGGCATCCTCATCACGATCAGCCTCGCCACGCAGCAGATGCACGTTTTCCGCAACGGCGTTTTGTGGCGTTCAAGCCCTGTTTCCACGGGCAAGCGTGGCAAAGAAACGCCCGTGGGAGTGTACGCAATTCTGCAGAAGAAGAAATTCCATCGGTCCAATCTCTACAGCAATGCGCCGATGCCGTTCATGCAGCGCCTTACGTGGGACGGTATTGCTATCCATGCAGGGCGCCTACCGGGTTACCCGGCCTCGCACGGCTGCGTCAGAATCCCCAGAGCCTTCGCGAGCGAACTGTTCCAGATCACGGGATCGACCACGACCGCGGTCATTATCGTCGATGAAGCGCTGGCGGGCGAGGCCGAGGCTCTGGCGCTGGCGCGGCGAACGGATGCAATTGTTCCGATCGATCCGGCACTGTTGCAGCGGCCTCGCGCTGCCTTGACCCGGTCGACCGGAAAACCTGCGGACAGACTACCAGCGACAAGGGCAATAGAACTGCCAATGGCGGCGAAAAACGCGCACCCACCTGTGGCCAATGCCGTCACAGGTCAGACGATCCAGCTCGCCGCGGCGCTAACCCCTCGGCTTGCGGCAGCGCAATGGGCCGAATTCTCGGCGCGGAGACCCGAACTGCAAGGGATGCAGATGGAGGTCATCCCGGCTGTGGTGGACGGCACGCAGTACTATCGCCTGCGTGCGTCCGCTGCGGATGCTCATGCCAGATGCCGAGCGCTAAACCGCGCCGGCATTGATTGCTTTCCGGTAGACTGATCTAGCTCGGGTTGCGCCGGGCCATGAAGGCGAGGCGTTCGAACAGCATGATATCCTGTTCGTTCTTCAGCAGTGCGCCGTGCAACGGCGGGATCGCGCTGGCCGGATTGCTGTTCTGCAATACGTCGAGCGGCATATCCTCGTTCAGCAGCAGCTTCAGCCAGTCGAGCAATTCGCTGGTCGAGGGCTTTTTCTTCAGCCCCGGGACTTCGCGCAGGTCGTAGAAGATATCCATCGCCTTCTTCACCAGCACCTTCTGGATACCGGGGAAGTGGACGTCGATGATTTCTTGCATCGTGTCGCGGTCAGGGAACTTGATGTAGTGGAAGAAACAGCGGCGCAGAAACGCGTCCGGCAGTTCCTTTTCATTGTTCGAGGTGATGACCACGATCGGGCGTTCCTTGGCCTCGATCCGCTCCTGCGTTTCGTAAACGTCGAAGCTCATGCGGTCGAGCTCCTGCAACAGGTCGTTCGGGAATTCGATGTCGGCCTTGTCGATCTCGTCGATCAGCAGGACGGGCAGCTGCGGCGCGGTGAAGGCGTCCCACAGCTTGCCCTTCTTGATATAGTTCTTGATGTCGTGAACGCGCTCGTCACCCAGCTGCCCATCGCGCAAACGCGCCACGGCGTCGTATTCATAAAGCCCCTGGTGCGCCTTGGTGGTGGACTTGATGTTCCATTCGATCAGCGGGGCATTCAGCGCCTTCGAAATTTCATGCGCCAGCACGGTTTTGCCGGTGCCGGGCTCACCCTTCACCAACAGCGGACGGCGCAGAGTAACGGCGGCGTTGACCGCGACTTTCAGATCTTCGGTCGCGATGTAGGATTTGGTGCCTTGGAAACGCTGCGGCTGATCGGTCATGGGTTTTCCTGTAAGACTGAATTTGTTGGGTCAGCGATAAGCGGCGGCATGGCGCGGCGCAAGAGGGGGCCCCCTCGCAAATCAGCGAGGCAGCAGCAAGATGCGCTGGGCAAGGGCGAGGAACTTGCCTTCGTCGACCACCGCCGCCGGATTGTTCCAGCCTGCGGTGAGCACCCAGTCGCGCCCGGTCTTGTCGGTGAGTAGCCAGGTGAGATTGATCACCCCGGGCTCCGATCCGCCCTTGTAGCCGATATAAGCCCAGTTGGCCTTGATCGCGTCGGTTGCTGACGGGTTGATGGCCATGATCTCGAACGCCTTGGGGTCGGCGGTGCGACGCATATGGCTGAACAGCTTAGCGAGGTCGGCAGGAGAGGCGAACCATTCGACATCGAGCGCCCTGGGACCGTTCGCGAAGGCGGCGTTAATGTCATCAAGCGGCGGGTCGGTCTGCGCAGCTAACGCGCCGATGACCGCCGCCTGCACAGCATCGTCGCCACTGCGCCACTGTGCCGTAAGCGCCGGATTGGCTTTGAGCATGAACAGCTCGCGCGTCGTCAGAAAGGGGTTGTTGACGGCAGGGTTGGCGTGGCCGGCGTCATGCATAAGTTTGAGAATGCGCTTGCGGCTCAGCACCATGATCAGTTCATCGGTCGCAGTGTTGTCGCTGATAGAAATCATCAGGTTGGCAAGCGTGTGCAGCGTCACCGGGGAACCCTTGGGCCAGTTCTGCATCTGCCCGCTTGGGTAGCTTTTCTCCCTGAGCGGCACGACGTCAGACCATTTTCGCCGTCCCGCCTTCACATCCTGCGCCAACGCGGCCAGCACATACAGCTTGAAGGTCGATCCCAGTGCGAGCGGCTTTTCCGAATTCAGACTGATGAGCGGCACGCCGCCATCCAGTGGGCCGAACCAAGCGTTGACCGTACCGGGCAGCGCAGCCAGATCGGCAGCGATCTTCTGCGGTGTGTCACCGGCCACAGCCAACGCATCGACCGATGTAAAACGCAACTCATTGATCCGGTTGTCTTCGGACGGACTGATCGCGATTCCACCCTTGGCCACCCCGCGTTCGAAGCGAATTTCCAGCGCAGCGCGGGTGCCTTCGCGCGGGGTCAGCAGGCTGACGTCAACCGCGCGCCCGAACTGCACGGTCAGGTTTGCGGCCAGCGCCTTGATCTGCGCATCGGCAATTGCGGCGCGAAAACCATCGGTAAAAACGTCTTCGGGCGATACTGTGCCGTTAAGCAGCGCGACGACCTGATCGGCGCGCGCTTCCATTGCGGTCTGACCGGCAGGAGCTTCGGTGCGGGGCGGTTCCTGCGCAGCGGCGGGCGGGGCGAGTAAACCGAGAAGGGCAAGGGCGGGAAAGAGCCCTCTAGGCATCAATCAGATCCCGGTCGATATCGCCGGCGCGGTTCTGGATGAAATTGAAGCGGTGTTCGGGGTTGCGGCCCATCAATTCGTCAACCAACCGCGCCACGCCCGCCCGGTCTTCAAATTCCTGCGGCAAGGTGATGCGGATCAGTCCGCGCGTTTCCGGCGCCATCGTGGTTTCGCGCAATTGCTGCGGGTTCATCTCTCCAAGGCCCTTGAAGCGGCTGACTTCGACCTTCTTGCCTTTGAACACACTGCCTTCCAGTTCGGTCCGGTGCGCATCGTCACGGGCGTAGCGGCTCTCCTTGCCAGCGGTCAGGCGGTAGAGCGGGGGCTGGGCGAGGAACAGGTGCCCGCGCTTTACGATGTCCGGCATTTCCTGAAAGAAGAACGTCATCAACAGCGTGGCGATATGCGCCCCGTCAACGTCGGCGTCGGTCATGATGATGATGCGGTCATAGCGCAAATTATCCGCGTTGCAGTCCTTGCGCGTGCCGCAGCCCAATGCCAGCGACAGATCGGCGATTTCGGAATTGGCGCGGATTTTGTCGGCGGTAGCGGATGCAACGTTGAGGATCTTGCCGCGGATCGGAAGGATCGCCTGGCTTTTGCGGTCGCGGGCCTGCTTTGCGCTGCCGCCCGCAGAATCCCCTTCGACGATGAACAATTCCGTCTCGCGGCCGCCTTCGCCGGAACAATCGGTGAGCTTTCCGGGAAGCCGGAGCTTCTTCGCATTTGTCGCGGTCTTGCGCTTGATCTCGCGCTCCTGCTTGCGCTTGAGCCGCTCGTCCATGCGCTCCATCACTTCGCCAAGCAGCGCCTTGCCGCGCTCCATATTGTCGGTGAGGAAGTGGTCGAAATGATCGCGCACCGCATTTTCGACGAGCCGCGCAGCCTCGGGCGACGTCAGGCGGTCCTTGGTCTGCGACTGGAACTGCGGATCGCGGATGAAGACCGAGAGCATAACCTCTGCGCCGGTCATCACGTCATCAGCGGTGATGTCCTTTGCTTTTTTTGCGCCGACCAACTCGCCAAATGCCCTGAGCCCCCGCGTCAGTGCCGTGCGCAAGCCCTGTTCGTGGGTGCCGCCATCCGGGGTCGGTACAGTGTTGCAATACCAGCTTGTCGAACCGTCGGAATAGAGCGGCCAGGCAATCGCCCATTCAGCGCGGCCTTGTCCAATGCCGTCAATGAGGGGAAAATCCTGCGAGCCGGTGAACGCTTGCGCGGTGACGCATTCGCGCGTGCCCACCTGTTCGGCCAGGTGATCGGCCAACCCGCCCGGGAATTTGAAGACGGCTTCGGCGGGTACATCCTCAGTCGCCAGCGAGGGCGCGCATTTCCAGCGGATTTCCACGCCCGCGAACAGATAGGCCTTCGAACGGGCGAGCTTGAACAATCGCTTGGGGTTGAAGCTACGGTCCCCGAAGATCTCAGGGTCGGGAACGAAGCTTACCGTGGTCCCGCGCCGGTTAGGTGTTGGGCCGAGATTCTGGATCGCGCCTTGGGTAACCCCGCGGGAGAATTCCTGAGCATAGAGCTGCTTGTCTCGCGCCACTTCGACCCGGGTAAGGACAGACAACGCATTGACCACGCTTACCCCCACGCCGTGCAGGCCGCCACTGGTGGCGTAAGCCTTGCCGGAGAACTTGCCGCCCGAATGGAGTGTGGAAAGGATCACCTCCAGCGTCGATTTGCCCGGGAACTTTGGGTGTTCATCGACGGGAATGCCGCGTCCGTTATCGGCGATGACCAGCCGGTTGCCTTCTTCCAGACGCATCTCGATCCGGGTCGCATGGCCCGCCACCGCTTCGTCCATCGCGTTGTCGAGCACTTCGGCGGCGAGGTGGTGGTAGGCGCGGTCGTCCGTCCCGCCGATATACATACCCGGACGGCGGCGCACAGGCTCCAACCCTTCGAGCACCTCAATCGCAGAGGCGTTGTAATCGCCGCTGGAGGTGGGGGTGTTGGCGAAGAGATCGTCGGAGGTGGTATCAGACATGGGCGGCGTTATAGGCCCGCGCCCGCACCGCTCACAACCCACCCCCGGTGGTTTTACTCAGCGGCCAAAGCCGGTTGGCGCCGGATCGACGGGGCTGACGTCTCCACCTTTGATCTCGCGCACTTCCAGAGCACGTTCCACCACGCCGTTACGGCCGAAGCGGAAGGCCCCGTCAACGCCCAGAAAACCGCCACTGTCGTAAAGCTGGTTCTTGGGGAACAGCGAGCCAACCTTCCAGTCACGCGCGACCCTGAGCGTCAGCAGCACTGCATCATACCCCAATGTCGCCATACGGTAGGGCTGAGCGCCGAAACGCGACGCGTAGCTTTCGGCAAAGCGCTTATATCGCTGGTCCGAAACCGCAGAAAACAAGGCGCCTTCCAGCGCGGGCGCGCGGGCAAGGACTGCCTCGCCGCTCCACAATTCGGTGCCAAGAATGCGCGTCCGGTTGCGGCTCGACTTGTTCAACTCGCCGGCCGCGTCGACGCCCAACCGTGCGCTGTCGGCGATCAGTACGGTATCGTAGCCGCCGGCGCCGCGCAGGCGAGCTGCGGCGCTGACGATCGAGGTATTGCCGCGTGCATAGCTTTCGCGTCGCACCAGCGAGCCGCCGAAGTCACGCAGGGAGTTCTCCAGCGCCGAAAGCGCACGCGTGCCATAGTCACCTTCAGGCGCAAGCACGGCAAAGCGCGCGGCCCCGCGTCCGCGCGCGAATTCCACGGAACGACGAATCGATTGTTCGGGCAGATGGCCGATCACGAACACGTCCGTGTTGGCGACGCTTGCATCGTTTGAAAAGGCGATGACGGGCACCCCGGCAGGGCGTGCGGCCGCCTGCACGGCAGGCACAGCATCGGCGGTCAGCGGGCCAAGGATAAGCTTATTGCCATCGGCAATCGCCTTGCGCGCAGCGGTCGCGATCCCTTCGGACGTGTCATAGGTTGTGATGCGCAGATTGTCGGCGTTGGTATCCAGCAGCGCCATGGTGGTGGCATTGCTGATCGCGAGACCGACCGCGGCTGTATCACCCGACAGCGGAACCAGCAGCGCAATGCGGTGGCGCCCGGTATCGGTTGGCAAGGCCGTGGCGGAAGGTTCAGGCGCAGGTCCGGGGACGGGCGCTGTCGAAACTCCGGTTTTGGGGATTACCTGACAGCCTGCTGCCAGCAACGCCGCGCCGGCCAGCGCGACATTGCGCGACGTCAAATTCCGCGCGGCACCCGAAAATGATGCGGTCCAATTCGCCTGTTTCCAAAGCTTCATTCTTGCCGACCCCTCAGCCCTGCGCCATGGACACTTGCATCATGTCCGTGTTGCTATCTCCAATCCCCTCGTGGGAACCCGTACCCGGGCTGTATATCGTTGCTACCCCCATTGGCAATCTTGGCGACATGACCCTGCGGGCTCTTGCAGTGCTGCAAGGCGCGGAGATAGTCGCTTGCGAGGATACGCGTGTCACCGGCAAGCTTCTGAAACATTACGGTATCAAGGCGCGTCTTCAACGACTCGACGATCACGCCCCGCCAGAAGTGCGCGCCCGGATCATCGACGAGGCGAGGCTGGCACCGGTTGCGCTGGTAAGCGATGCCGGGACGCCGCTGATCTCCGATCCAGGCTATCGTCTGGTGCGCGAAGCGCGGGCGGCGGGCGTCACCGTGACCAGCATTCCGGGCGCCTGCGCGGCAGTATCCGCTTTGGCGATCGCAGGCCTGCCGAGCGACCGGTTTCTGTTTGCAGGCTTCCTGCCGGTCAAGGACCAGGCGCGCGAAGAGGTTCTGGCAGGGCTGGCGGACGTTGCCGCAACGCTGGTGTTCTACGAAACCGCACCCCGGCTTGAACGCAGCCTTGCGGCGATCGGCAGGCTGTGGCCCGACCGTGAGCTGGCCGTCGCGCGCGAACTTACCAAGATGCACGAAGAATGCCGCACCGGCACTGCCGTCGCTCTTGCCGCGCACTATGCTGCGCATCCGCCCAAGGGCGAAATTGTCCTGCTGATTGGCCCGCCTGCCAAAAGCGAAGCGCCAGTCGCTGATACCGACGCCCTGCTGCGCGCCGCGCTGGCAGAGGCAGGACCGGGCAAAGCGGCCGGCATCGTCGCCAAAGCCACCGGGATCGACCGCGCGACGCTTTATGCTCGCGTGCTGGAATTGAAGGGGGAATGACCGCGCGCACGCCCGAACAGCGCCACGAGGCAGACAGCCGCGGGCGCCAAGGCGAGGCCGAGGCCGCCATGTTTCTCGCCCAGCAGGGCTGGCAGATCGTGGCAGAGCGGGTCAGGATCAAGGCGGGCGAGATCGACCTGATCGCCAAGCGCACCGGCATTGTCGCCTTCATCGAAGTCAAGTGGCGGGCCCGCAGCGCTGCGCTGGGTGATGCGATTGACGAACGACGGTTGACGCGGGTGGCCCGCGCGGTCGAATGCATCTGGCAGGATTACGCCACCGATGGCGAGGATATTCGCATCGATGTCATCTTGCTTGCACCCGGCCACAAGCCGACCCACATCGAAAATGCTTGGATGCCTTTCACCTGATGCCTTCGGAGTTGCCTGAATGACCTTGCGCGTCGCTGTCCAGATGGACCCCATCGACACCATTAACATCGCGGGCGACAGCTCTTTTGCGCTGATGCTTGCCGCGCAGTCACGGGGTTACTCGGTCTTTGAATATCACGTCGAAAGCCTAACGCTTGACGAGGACGACCGCCTGTTCGCACACGCTTTTCCGGTGACGCTTCAGCCTGTCAAAGGCAACCATTTCACGCGCGGTGATCAAATTCGGGTCGATCTCGGCAAGGATGTCGATGTTGTGCTGATGCGGCAGGACCCGCCGTTTCACATGGGCTACATTACCGCCACCCACATGCTGGAGCGGATCGGGCACGAAACGCTGGTGGTCAATGATCCGGCAAACGTGCGCAACTCGCCCGAAAAAGTGATGGTGCTGAACTACCGCCGTTTCATGCCACCGACGCTGGTGACGCGGTCGGTGGACGAAGTGCGGCGCTTCATGGACAGGCATGGCGCGGTGGTGGTCAAACCGATCCATGGCAACGGCGGCAAGGCGATTTTCCGCATCGGGGAGAACGGCGAAAACCTGACAGCGCTGTTCGAGGTGTTCAACCAGACCTGGCCCGAACCGCATATGGTTCAGCCGTTCCTCCCGGAGGTGGCGCAGGGCGACAAGCGCATCGTGCTGATCGACGGCGAAGTCGCAGGCGCAATCAATCGCATTCCGGGAGAGGGTGAATTCCGTTCGAACCTTGCCATGGGTGGCAGCGCGCAGCCGACCGACCTCACCCCGCGCGAACAGGAGATTTGCGCGGCGCTCGGCCCGGATCTGAAACGCTTGGGCCTCACCTTTGTTGGCATCGACGTGATCGGGGGTAAGTGGCTGACGGAAATCAACGTCACCTCGCCCACCGGCATCGTGGCAATTGACCGCTTCAACAACACTGATACGGCGGCAAAGATCTGGGATGCGATCGAGCGGCGGCTTGCCGAACGCAGCGCCGCAGCGTGACCAGGCGCCCTCAATGGACTGACCGAGACCCATGACAGACTTCCTCCTCGAACTGCTAGACAAGGGCGGCTATCTCGGCATTTTCTTCCTGATGATGGCCGAGAACGTGTTTCCGCCGATCCCTTCCGAGGTGATCATGGGCGGAGCGGGGGTGTTGGTCGCAAAGGGCCAAATGACCTTCGGCACGGTGTGGGTGGTTGCGACCCTCGGAACCGTGGTCGGTAACCTGTTCTGGTTCTGGATCGGCAAGGTATGGAGCGAGGAGCAGCTGAAGCGCATCATCGACCGCTGGGGACGTTGGCTGACGTTCGAGTGGGACGAATTCACGAAGGCACGCAACATCTTCCGCAAGTATGGCGATGGAATCGTCTTCGCGCTCAGGTTCTCGCCCCTCCTACGCACCATCGTCTCGCTGCCGGCGGGCCTTGCGCACATGAAGCTGTGGCGCTTCTGCCTGTTCACTTTCCTCGGATCGGGCATTTGGAACGCGGTGTTGATCTTCGGCGGACAGGCGGCGGCGCCGCTGGTGGAGCGTTTCGAAAAGCTGGCCGGTTACGGCGTAGTCCTCTTCGTGCTCGCGGGGGCGGCGTTCTATGTCTACCGCGTGGTGAGTTGGAAACGGGTCGTGCACCATGAGGGTGAGGATCAGGCCTAGGCGCGCGCTACGCTCTGGGATGGGCGTTGCGGTAATTCTCCAGCAGGCTCGCCGCATCGACCCGCGTGTATATCTGCGTTGATCCCAGCGATGCGTGGCCGAGCAGTTCCTGCAGGCTTCTGAGGTCCGCGCCCGCGCTTAACAAATGGGTGGCGAAGGAATGCCGCAGTGCGTGGGGCGTGGCGGTTTCTGGCAGCCCGAGCGCGCGGCGCGCATGCGCCATTGCACGCTGCACCATTGCGGGCGAGAGCGCTCCCCCTTTCGCTCCGCGAAACAGCGGCTCGCCCTGCGGCAGGGGGAAGGGGCAGAGGTTTGAATACTCCGCCACTGCTGCCTGCGTAACTGGCAGCACCGGCACCACACGCTGCTTGCTGCCCTTGCCGGTCACTTGCAGCACCTCGCCCAGCATCGCGTCGCGCCCGTCCAGCGACAGGGCCTCGGCGATGCGCAGGCCCGATCCATACATCAGCAGCAGGACCGCCCGGTCGCGCGCACCGATCCAATCGTCGGCGGCTAGGCCATCGACGAGTTCGGTAAGGCTTACGGCTTCATCAGGGGTGACGGGGCGGGGCAGGCCTTTCTTGATACGCGGACCACGCAGCCGGGGAGCGGCAGGATCGGGATCTCCGGCCTGCGCCCTTGCAAAAGCAATGAACGCCTTCAATGCCGACAATTCCCGCGCAGTGCTGGCATTGCCGAGGCCTTCCGCACGCCGCGTCGCAAGGTGACTGCGCAGATGATGAACTTCGATCCGGGCAAGGGTTGCCCAATCTTGCAGCACCTGTGCCGCCACCAACCGCTCAGCCGCACTGACATAAGCGCGCACCGTGTGGGGGGAACGGCGCTTGTTATCGGCAAGGTGCGAGCGCCATGCCGCTATGAGATCGGCGGCGCTCATGCGCTTACCAGTGTATCGGCCACCAGGTCGGCCAGTAGCGCATCGAGTAGTCCGCGCCCCGCTGGGGCAACGCCGATACGCGTATCATCAGCCCACACGAGCCCAAGAGCTGTGAGCCTTGCCAGCGCGCCCTCATCAACCAGTCCGCCGCGTTTCATGTTGAACCGCGCGCCCATTGCCGCAAGGTCAATCCCCTCGGTCAGTCGGAGACCCATCAGTAGCGCCTCGGTCGCCTGTTCCGAGACCGACAGCGACCTGGCCTCGACAATCCCGTTGCTCTGACGTTCAACCGCTGTGAGGAAGTTTTCGGGCTTCTTGTGCCGCACCGTAGCCATGCCGCCACGCCGACCGTGCGCGCCGGGGCCGATCCCGCAATAATCTTGATAGCGCCAATAGACCAAATTGTGCCGGCTTTCCTCGCCCGGGCGGGCGTGGTTGCTTGTTTCGTAGGCAGGCAAACCAGCGGCTACGGACATTTCCTGGGTGATGTCGAAAAGTTGGGCAGCCTCGTCATCATCAAGCGGCACGAGCCGCCCGCGCCTCACATCGCTGGCAAACCGCGTCCCGGGTTCGATGGTGAGCTGGTAGAGTGATAGGTGCCCGGTGCCCATTCCGATCGCACGGGTAAGCCGGTCGTGCCACAGTTCGGGTGTATGGCCGGGCAGAGCGTAGATCATATCGAAATTAACTCGCTGGAAATGCGCCTGCGCCGTGTCGAGCGCGGCGAGCGCCTCTTCGGCCCCGTGCAGCCGCCCGAGAAACCGCAGTTCGGCATCGTCCAGCGATTGAACGCCCAGCGACACACGGTTGATTCCCGCCACCGCCAGCGCAGCAAAATTAGCCGCTTCGACCGAGGATGGGTTGGCCTCCAACGTGATCTCGATCTCTGGAGCAAACCCCCACAACCGCTCCGCCTCGGACAGTAGTGCGGCGACAAGGGCAGGGGGCATGAGCGAAGGCGTGCCGCCGCCGAAGAAGATCGAAGTCAGCGGCTCGCCGCCTGCAAGCACGGCTTCTGCACGCATATCGGCAATCAGCGCAGCCTTCCACGCAGGCACATCCACGCCAGCGCGAACGTGCGAGTTGAAGTCGCAATAGGGGCACTTCTTCGCGCAGAATGGCCAGTGGATATAAAGCGCACGCGCCATGGTTGGGCTTTCAGGTCTGCTTAATCATTGAAGCATAGATCGAATTCATGCCGTGCTTCCACCTTGTGACCATGATCGCCCGCCTTCTCGGCGCAGCAATGCTTATGACAGCCGTTCCCGCCCTGCCGCAAGTGAAGGCACAAGACCAGCGACCGCTATTCCCGGCAGAACAGGAATGGCTCGCTGAACATAATGCCGCGCGTAAGGATGTGGGCCTTGGCCCGCTTCGCTGGAACCATGCGCTGATGCGCGATGCGCAGGCGTGGGCGAACAATCTTGCCGCGCGCCGTACCTTCCAGCACGATCCCGATTTGCTTCGGCGGGAGCAGGGCGAGAACTTGTGGATGGGCACGCGCGACACCTTCGCCCCGTGGCAGATGATTGACCTGTTCATTTCCGAAAAACGCGATTTCCAGCCCGGCACTTTTCCGGATATCTCGCGCACCGGGCGGTGGGCCGATGTAGGGCATTACACCCAGATTATCTGGCCGGACACACAGGAGGTTGGCTGCGCAACCGCTGTAAATGCCCGGCACGAGGTTCTCGTGTGCCGTTACTGGCCGGCGGGCAATGTCATGGGCTACCGGCTCGACCCGGCCGAACGGCTGACCCGGCGCTGAGTTACCCGAACTGTTCAGCCACCAGCTTTGCAAAGGCATCGGCGCGGTGGCTGATAGCATGTTTTTCTTCCGGGGCGATTTCCGCAAAGGTCAGTGTGCCGCCAGCTGGCACGAACACCGGATCATAGCCGAAGCCCAATTCCCCGCGTGGAGGCCACGTCAGCGCGCCATCGCAGCGCCCTTCGTAAACCGCATATTCGCCGTCCGGCCAGGCCAGCGCGAGCACACAGTGGAACGCCGCTGAACGATCGACGCCTGCGCCCTTATCGGCCAGCATCCCTTCAACCTTGCCCATCGCCATGTACCAGTCGCGGCCCGGAGCGCCTTCGAACCACTGCCGTTCGGCCCAGTCAGCGGTATAAACGCCGGGGCGCCCGTCGAGAGCCGCGACGGAAAGCCCGCTGTCATCGGCCAGCGCCGCCAGCCCCGATGCTTCAGCCGCCGCGCGCGCTTTCAACAGCGCGTTCTGCGCAAACGTCACGCCTGTCTCGGCCGGTTCGGGCAGCCCGAGCGAACCGGCCGAGAGACACTTGACCCCGTAAGGATCGAGCAGCGCGGAAATCTCTTTCAGTTTGCCCGCATTGTGCGTGGCAATCACCAGCGATCCCGAGCCGAGGCGGCGTGTCATTTCACCGCGTCCAACTGCGCGGCAAAGATCCGGTCGCAGCCGAGGCGGGCGAGACGCAGGAGACGCAGGAGCGCTTCCTCGTCATAGGTTGCGCCTTCAGCCGTCGCCTGCACCTCGGCGATCTTACCGCCAGACAGCAGCACGAAATTGCCGTCGGCTTCGGCGTTCGAATCCTCATCGTAGTCGAGGTCGAGCACCGGCGTCCCTTTGAAGATGCCGCAGGAAATACCGGCTACCTGCGCCTGGATCGGATCGTGCCTGATGTCGCCGGATGCCATGAGGCCGTTGATCGCGAGCCGCAGCGCGATCCACGCACCCGAAATCGCCGCCGTGCGCGTGCCGCCATCGGCCTGGATCACGTCGCAATCGAGCGTAATCTGGCGCTCACCCAGCTTCTGCAGATCGACCACGGCGCGCAAAGAGCGACCGATAAGGCGCTGAATTTCCTGTGTGCGCCCCGATTGCTTGCCCTTGGCCGCCTCGCGCGCGCCGCGGGTGTGGGTGGCGCGGGGCAGCATGGAATATTCCCCCGTCACCCAGCCTTCACCCTTGCCGCGCAACCATGGCGGTACGCCCTTTTCGACGCTCGCGGTGCACAGCACCTTGGTATCGCCGAAACCGATCAGCACCGAACCTTCGGCGTGTTTCGTGAAGGCGGTTTCGATGGTGATAGCGCGCATTTCATCGGGCGCGCGTCCTGAAGGGCGCATGGGTTGTTCCTTTTGTGGTTACGTGCCGCGCTAGAAGAAAGTGCAGGGACGGGGCAAGCTTGAGACGAAGGGAATTTGAGAAAGTTGACGATAGGCTTTAACTATCCCCCATGACCTCGCACCCCGTTAACGAACTGACCCAGCGCGCCCGCGACATTTTCCAGCGCGTGGTAGAAGGATATATTGAAAGCGGGCAGCCGGTCGGATCGAAGGCTCTGGCCTCTGACGGGACGCTGAACCTGTCCCCAGCGTCAATCCGCAGTGTGCTGGCCGATCTGGAAACCGCCGGCCTGCTTGCCGCACCGCATACCAGCGCGGGGCGGATGCCGACCGATGCCGGCCTCAGGATTTTCGTTGATGGCATGATGCGGGTGGCCGAACCGACAATGCAGGAACAGGCGGCAATCGAGGCAAGATTGGCCGAAGCAGGGCCGGTCGAGGCGGCGATCAAGCAGGCCTCTGCCATCCTTTCGGATCTTTCGGGTGCGGCAGGCATGGTACTCGTTGCGCCGCGAGAACAAAGGCTTGCACAGTTCAGCTTGGTCGATCTGGGGCAGGGCCGTGCGCTCGCGGTGCTGGTGGGCGAGGATGGCGGAGTAGAGAACCGCGTTGTCACGATCGGAGGGGCGCTTGACCCCGGCGCGCTTGACCGGGCGTCGAACTATGTAACAGCGCGCCTTGCGGGCCGTACCTTGGCCGAGGCCGCGCAGGCCATGCGGTCCGAGATCAATGCGGGCCGATCGCAGCTCGATGATGCCAGCCGCGATCTTGTCGAACGCGGGCTTGCGGTATGGAGCGAGGATGCCGCCGCCCGGCCCGTGCTGATCGTTCGCGGCGCGGCCAACCTGCTCGACGAGGTAGCGCTGGGCGATATTGAGCGGGTGCGCAGCCTGCTTGAAGACCTCGAGAACAAGCAATCCGTCGCCGAACTGCTCGATTCGGCGCGAGCGGCCGATGCGACGCGCATTTTCATCGGGTCAGAGAACCGCCTGTTCGCTCTGTCCGGCTCCAGCGTGATCGCCTCGCCCTACCGTGATCGAGAGGGCCGCGTGGTCGGTGTGCTGGGTGTGATCGGCCCCACGCGGTTGAATTACGCGCGGGTTGTCCCCATGGTAGATTTGACCGCCCGTTCGCTGGGCAAGCTCATAGCTTGAATGGAAAGCTGCAAGAAATGACCGAGAATGAAAAGCCGCTTGATCAGGCGGTTGAAGACGAATTGAAGGGCGTGCCCGAGCATCTGCGCGAAGGCGGCGAGGAGGCCAACGATATGGCCGAAGCGCTTGAATCGCTGCGTCGCGACGTGGAAACGGCGAAGCAGGAGGTCCTGTATGCGCAGGCCGAAACGCAGAATGTGCGCCGCCGGCTTGAGCGCGAAAAGGACGAAGCGCGCGCTTATGCTGCGACCGGTTTTGCCCGCGATATATTGAGCGTGGCCGACAATCTGGCGCGCGCGGTGCAGGCCATTCCCGAAAGCCTGCGCAGCGATGACAGCATGAAAGGTCTGGTCATTGGCATCGAAGCGACCCAGCGTGAGCTGGAAAAGGTGTTCGCCAGCCACGGCATCACCCGCATCGCGGCCGTCGGCCTGCCGCTTGATCCCAATCAGCATCAGGCGATGCTCGAAGTTCCGACCACCGATCAGGAGCCAGGCACTGTTGTTTCGGAAATGCAGGCCGGCTGGATGATCAAGGACCGCCTACTGCGCGCGGCCATGGTGGCAGTGGCGAAGGCGCCGGACTGATCGGCAGAGCTATTCGCGCTGCGATCACTCCGCCGCGCGATGACCTGCGGAACATCCCTGTGTGATCTCCGGCAAGCTCGGGCCGTAACCGACTTTCCGGAGATCCGACATGACTTACCGCCTTGCCACTGCGATCCTTGGCGCATGCCCTGATTAAGCGGGCAGCGGGCTACCAGTGAATGGCAGGATCGCGTGATAAGCGCTGATGGAGGGTGCGCCAGCCACGCGCTCTCCGCTTCGCATCAAGAAGGCATGGCGGACGATTTCGGCCTGCTGCTCGATCCCGTAACGCTCCAGCGGCCAGCCCGGCTTCAGTGCGTAATCATAGCGGCACCACGGATGGCGTCGCAGCACCAGATACCAGCGGCCCAAAGTCTGCGCCTGCCAGACATGCACCATCTCGTGAATGAAATGTGCCTGGCTGTGCAGCGATGCGGCGGCGAAATCGTCGCAATAATGGGCGGCACGCGGATGGAAGTGCAGATGCCCCATCGGTGCCATCGTTACCCCGCGCGGGTGGAGCGGGAAGAACTTGCGGCGCTTGATCCTGACAGGCCGGTAATCAATCGCATCGCCGAACATTGATCGGGCCAAGGCAATCTCGCCCGGCGTCAGCACGCGCTCCGCGCCGACCGGGCAGGGCGGGGTAGGGGCCGGGCTGACCTCCGTCCCGTCTGCTCCGGTCAGCGGCGTGGTCAGCGTTCTTCCCCTGCGGCGCGCACCGGTGCATTTATGGACGTGGTCACCCCGTTAGAAAGAGTGAGTGTAATCATGGCCGTGGCACCCGCTTTCAACGTTTCGGCAGGCTCCATAGCCATAACGTGCAGGCCGCCGGGCGCAAAGCTTACGGGCATACCTTCGGTCAGCGGCACGGCATCGGTCATCACCATCTGCACCTTGCCTGCATTTTCCGCGTAATCGTGGATCATCGTCATGCCTGCACCGTCGACTTCAACAGTGTCGAGCGTAATGCCGGGCGCGCCAGTGTAAGAAAGATCGAAGTAAACCGCCGCCGGATTGCCCGCGACAGGGGCCAGCACAACCCTGGCGTTATCGACGATCAGGCCAGCGCCTGCGGCTTCCTTGGCCGGCGGCGGGGGCGCTTCGCTTTCCGGCGCGCAGGCGGCAATAATGCTGACGCCAAGGGCGCAAACTAGCGCCAGCGCAGGGCGGTTGGTTGTCTTCACTGAAATTATCTCCTTGTGGAAGGTCTTCAAAACTACGTTGCTCGATCTCTTGTGCCAAGCAAATCCACACCTATATCGCGCTCATAAACGAGCCGCCAAGGCGCTTCGCCGATAACCGGGAAGCCGACGGCAGCGGTGTCCAACAATGTCCTTATGGATGGGAAAAAAATGGGTAAAGTAATCGGTATCGACCTCGGCACCACCAATTCATGCGTTGCTGTCATGGACGGCGGCAAGCCCAAGGTGATTGAGAATTCGGAAGGCGCGCGCACCACGCCGTCGATCGTTGCCTTCACCAAGGATGGCCAGCGCCTTATCGGTCAGCCTGCCAAGCGTCAGGCCGTCACCAACCCCGACAACACACTGTTCGCGATCAAGCGCCTGATCGGCCGCCGATTTGAAGATCCGCTGACCAAGAAGGACATGGGGCTCGTTCCCTACACCATCACCAAAGGTAAGAACGGTGACGCGTGGGTGAACGCTGGCGGTGAAGATTACAGCCCGTCGCAGGTTTCCGCCTTCATCCTCCAGAAGATGAAGGAAACCGCCGAGAGCTATCTTGGCGAAACCGTGACGCAGGCGGTGATCACTGTGCCCGCCTATTTCAACGACGCCCAACGTCAGGCGACCAAGGACGCCGGTATGATTGCCGGTCTGGAAGTGCTGCGCATCATCAACGAGCCGACGGCGGCTGCACTCGCCTACGGAATGGACAAGGACGAAGGCAAGACCATCGCCGTTTATGACCTTGGCGGTGGCACTTTTGACGTTTCGATCCTGGAAATCGGTGACGGCGTGTTCGAAGTGAAGTCGACCAACGGGGACACATTCTTGGGCGGCGAAGACTTCGACAACGCGATTGTCGAGTTTTTGGCCGATGCCTTCAAGAAGAAGGAAGGCATGGACCTCAAGACCGATAAGCTGGCCTTGCAGCGCCTGAAGGAAGCGGCCGAGAAGGCCAAGATCGAACTGTCGAGCACCGCGTCGACGGAGATCAACCTGCCGTTCATCACCGCGCGCATGGAAGGTGGCACCACCACCCCGCTGCACCTCGTGGAAATGATCACCCGCGCCGATCTTGAAAAGATGGTCGACGCCCTGATCCAGCGCACGCTCGATCCGTGCAAGAAGGCGCTGGCTGACGCGGGCATCTCGAAGGATCAGGTCGACGAAGTGATCCTCGTTGGCGGCATGACCCGTATGCCCCGCGTCCGCGAAGTGGTGGAGCAGTTCTTCGGCGCGAAGCCCCACACCGGCGTGAACCCCGATGAAGTCGTCGCCATGGGCGCCGCCATTCAGGCGGGCGTGCTGCAGGGCGACGTCAAGGACGTGCTGCTGCTTGACGTGACCCCGCTGTCGCTCGGCATCGAAACGCTGGGCGGCGTGTTCACCCGCATGATCGACCGCAACACCACCATCCCGACCAAGAAGACCCAGACCTATTCGACCGCCGAAGACAACCAGAACGCGGTGACGATCAAGGTCTATCAGGGCGAACGCGAGATGGCGGCGGATAACAAGCTGCTCGGTAATTTCGATCTGATCGGCATTCCGCCCGCCCCGCGCGGCGTGCCGCAGATCGAAGTGACCTTCGACATCGATGCCAACGGGATCGTCTCGGTGGCGGCGAAGGACAAGGGCACCGGCAAGGAGCAGACGATCAAGATCCAGGCATCGGGCGGGTTGTCCGACAACGACATCGATCAAATGGTCAAAGATGCCGAAAAGTTCGCCGAGGACGACAAGAAGCGCCGTGCGGCGGCAGAAGCGCGCAACCAGGCCGACAGCCTTGTCCACGCGACTGAAAAGCAACTGGAGGAACACGGCGCCCGCATTGATGCGGCCACCAAGACCGAGGTTGAAGAAGCGATTGCCGCCGTCAAAACCGCGCTCGAAGGCGGCGATGCCGATGACATCAATGCCAAGGCGCAGGCTCTTACGCAGTCGGCGATGAAAATGGGTCAGCAGATCTACGAAGCCGAGCAGGCCGCCGGACCTGATGGCGAAGGCACATCTGCGGGCGAGGCAGCGCCCAACGAAGACGTCGTCGACGCCGAGTTCTCCGAGGTTGATGAAGACAAGAAGGGCTAAGGCCCCGATGCAACCCAGCACGCAGTGGATGCGTCCGGATCACTGGTCTGGCGTATCGGCTGCGGCTGGTGACGGGGATTAGGTCACAAATATGCCCAGCGCCCAAATCGATTACTACGCCACGCTCGAATGTGCCCGCGATGCTGACGGAGCTACGCTGAAGAGCGCCTATCGCAAACTCGCCATGAAGTTCCATCCGGACCGCAATCCGGGCGATTCCGAATGCGAGTCTAAGTTCAAGGCGATCAACGAGGCTTATGATTGCCTCAAGGACCCGCAGAAGCGCGCGGCCTATGATCGATATGGGCACGAAGCTTTCACCCAAGGCATGAGCGGGGGCGGCGGCTTCGGGGGACGCGGCGACTTTGGCGATATCGGCGATATCTTCGAAACGATCTTCGGCAGCGCCTTTGGCGGCGGCGGAGGGGGGGCTGCGCGCCAGCAGAACCGGCGCGGCGCAGACTTGCGTTACGATATGCAGGTCAGCCTTGAAGAGGCGTTCCACGGCAAATCGACCGAGATAGAGATCGAGGTCAGCCAGGCTTGCGATACGTGTGACGGCACTGGGGCAACGCCCGGCACCAGCGAACGCCAGTGCAATCTGTGCAAAGGCATGGGTAGTGTTCGCGCCAAGCAAGGGCTGTTCGTGATCGAACGTCCGTGTCCGACCTGCAGCGGGCGCGGCACGGTGATCGAAAACCCCTGCCGGTCATGCCGTGGCGAAGGTCGGATCGACAAGGCCCAAACTTTGAAGGTGGATATTCCTGCTGGCGTCGACACCGGCACCCGCATCCGCCTGTCCGGTAAGGGCGAGGCCGGACAGCGCGGCTCACCGGCGGGCGATCTGTACATATTCCTCCACGTCAAGCCGCACACCGTTTTCGAACGTGAAGGCACGACGCTCGCTACGCGCGTGCCGGTCACCTTCACTACGGCGGCGTTGGGCGGCTACGTGGAAATTCCCGATCTTGATGGATCGACCAATCGCCTGGATATTCCGGCAGGCATCCAGTCTGGCAAGCAGTTGCGCATACGCGGCGCTGGGATGCCGGTGCTGCAAGGGCGCGGGCGCGGCGATCTGGTGGTCGAAATTGTAGTCGAAACCCCGACAAAGCTTTCCCGCCGACAGAAAGAAATCCTTGAAGAATTCAAGGCGACCGAAACGGGCGATGAATGCCCCGAAAGCCGCGGCTTCTTCAACAAACTCAGGGACGCCTTTGGGAGCTGAGGCAGTGCTTCCTTCGCTTTTGATCGTTGATAATTTTCTGGCTGACCCGTGGGCCGCCCGGCGTGCGGCCTTGGCGTTGGACTATGATCCGTCGAAGCAGCACGGCAATTTCCCCGGGCTCAATTCAACCACCACGCTTGAAACCGCTCCTATCGATGCGGCAGTTTCGCGCCTGCTCGGGGTAAAGCTTGGCCCCGCACCCGGCACTCAGCATGGGGCGTGCCGCCTGACCACAAAAGGCGCAAAGGGCAAAAGCGGAGTGCATATCGATCCGGCCGCCTATTCAGGCATCCTCTACCTTTCGCGCCCGGAAGACTGCGCGAGGCCGGACGCGGGCGGCACCGATTTCTTCCGGCATAAGCGCACCGGGCTTGAAGCCGTTCCGAACGATCCTGCCCGCATTGCGGCAAGCGGTTACGGCGATATCAATGCTCTGGTCGAAGACGTGGTCAACAAGGACACCACGCTTCCTGCCAAGTGGGAACGGGTGATGCGCGTGCCGGCCCGATTCAACCGGCTGCTGTTGTTCTCGCCTTGGCAGTTCCACAATGCCGCGCCCGGTTTTGGGTCGACGCCCGAAGATTCGCGGCTGGTGATGCTGCTGTTTTTTGGATCGGTGCAGGGCTAGCCCATCCGTTCGCGCACTTCCATTCGGATCTGGTCGATCAGCCCGCGTTGGCAGCGTGCCGCGTTTTCCTCCTCCTCCAGCACCGCAAGGAATGCCGCACGCTTGGCGGTGCGTATGGCTTCGCCCGACACGCTGCCGGGGACGGTTGATGCAAGCAGGTCGATCATCCGTTCCGCCCCGTGCAAGCGGCCCCATAGATAATCGTTCTCGCGGTAATCACGGCTGAAGAACGCGCCAAAATTGTAGAATTCAATCCCCCGCAAAGTCGCCGCCGTTCCGCCATCGCGGATCGAGAGCGCATCATCGGGGGAAATGCGGTCGATCTTGACCGGGTTGAATTCATCCAGCCCCTCCCGCCGCGACAGGGGCAGGGTTGCGACATCATAAAACGGAAAGCCCAGATAGGTCAGCAGCATCCGCCGCTTGAGCAGCTTGGGCATGTCCTCCAGCGCGTCGATCAACAGCTGCTCTGCCGCGAGATCGTTCGCGGGTAGCAGGCGCGCGTTCGCCAGATAATCCAGCACTGCGCCGGGCGATTGCACCGCGTCGACCGCCAGTTCACAGAAGCGGGCAGAGCGCAGCACATCCTCGTCGGCGCGGTAATACAGTGCGAGGATTTCGTATAACCGATCCCGCGCCCGGTCGATCGCATCTTCGGCAATGGCCGCGCCAAGCTGCCAATCGCGCGCCAGTTTGCGGGCGAGCAGTTGCAGGCGGCGGATGCGAAAGCCGGTGTCATGCGCGCGGAAGAAGCCGATCGCCGCGTCGGTCGCGCCGGCCTGCGCATCCGTCAGCTGATCCAATCCGCGCGCCTCCAGCTCGCTGCGGAAGGCGTTGACCAGCAGCATCACATCACCCCGCGGTTGCCCGGCAGCCTTCAGCGTCAACCGTGCAAGCTGTTCCAGAATGCCGTCAAACTTGGTGAGCGCATAGGCACCAAAGGCATATCCTGCACGCTCGGCAGCGGCCTGCTGCGCTTTGGCCCGCCAGCTGGCAAGCCGCTTGGGCGTGGGGCGGTCGAGCAGGAAGGTGTAGCCGAACAGTCTTTCCACCGCGCGGTCGATATCGCCCTGCAGGTCCAATATGATGCGCTTCAGCCGCGCGGCATCACGCGATTGCAGCTCGATCCGCTCCAGATCGTCACGGATCGGCTGCTCGCGCGGGATCGTGGAGAGCGATCCGAAGATTGCGCCGAAGAACCCGATCTCACGCAAGCGCGTTCCGGGGGAAGGGTTGGCACCTTCGGGACGCGGGTCGAGATAGACGAAGCGCCGGTCGACCTCGCGCTGGGCAGGGCGGCCGTAAAGCGCGCCCAGCGCCGCGCCGAACGGGGCATTGACCAGCACCGCGCCATCGATCAGCGCCACCTCGTCCACCGTACCGCGTGCAAGGTGGGCGGGCATGATCCGCGCCAGAAACGCCTCTCGTGTGGCCCAATTGTGCCCTTCCTCCGCGGCGAGCCTGTCAATTTCGGCAAGCGTCAGCGGCGGGAATGCTCCGGGGAAACTTGCGGTCGCACGCGCAGCCAGCACCAGTTCCAGAGGATCGCCTAGTGCCGCTTGTTTGCCTCCATATCCCACCCGCGCACGGAAATTGATTGGCAGGCGATGCTCGGTCTCCTCAACAAAGGCCGGCGAGTTGAGGCGCAGCGTTTCGGAATGGCCGCGAAAATCGGTTGCGGTGACGGCAAGGTCGATGGGGTATCCTGCGGGCAGCAGGGGGTTGCCATCGCCTTCGTCCGCCATGCGCGTGAACGCTTCGAACAGCATCGAAGAAAAGCGCGCGCCCGAAAACGGCGGGCTGAACCAGCGCCCGCGCACCAGACGGGATACCTTGGCCCTTACCTCGGCGCGGGTTTCGAGGGAGACCGTGGCGCTTACCGCGTTGCCCGGACGGTTGAGAAACCATTCGGCAATTGGCTGCGCCCAGAGCTTGCCGTAACGCCACATCGGCTCGGCATCAGGGTCGGTCAATTCGTTGACATCGGCATTGGCGAGCCACAAGTCGGTCAGCGGTTCAAGACTGTGGCCGGCATGGATCGCCTGGGCCAGGAACACCGCATTGATCCCGCCCGCGCTGGCCCCGGTGAGAATGTCGGGCAGCACCCGCAGCTGCAACCCGTGATCGCGCGCGATCAGTCCGAGGAAATCACGGTACGCCGCCGCAACACCGTCGAGCCGCACTGCGGACGGATGATGGAACGCGCGGCTAGCCCGGGCAAGGTGCCACACCTCCTTGGTGATCCCGTGCATATAGACCGCAAGACTGACCCCGCCGTAGCACACAAGAGCAAGCCGTAATTCTTTCTCACGCATGATGTTTGTCTAGCGGGCCGGACAGGGAATGTGCAATTGCGTTCAGCATCTGTTCTCGTTATGGGGCACATCTATGGCAAAAACAAAACGCCGCTACGTGTGTCAGGAATGCGGCTCTGTCTCGCACCGATGGCAGGGGCAGTGCGCCGATTGCGGGCAGTGGAACACGCTGGTTGAGGATGTCCCGGCGACGGTTTTCTCGCAAAAGCACGACCTGTCGAGCGGGGGGCGGGCCGTGGCGTTCGAACCGCTCAATGCACCTACCCAGCTGCCGGTGCGCAAATCGACCGGTCTTGCCGAGTTTGACCGGGCGCTGGGCGGCGGACTGGTGCCGGGTTCGGCAGTGTTACTGGGCGGCGATCCGGGCATCGGCAAATCAACGCTGCTGCTGCAATGCGCCGCAACCATCGCGCGGGGCGGCAATGATGTGGTCTATGTCAGCGGGGAGGAAGCTGCCGGGCAGGTCCGCCTCCGGGCGAGCCGCATGGGTGTGGCGGATGCGCCGATCCGGCTCGCGTCCGAAACCTCGGTACGTGATATTCTGACGACCTTGGGACAGGGCGCACCGCCCGCGCTGCTGGTTATCGATTCGATCCAGACCATGCATTCGGACACGATCGAAGGCGCACCCGGCACCGTTAGCCAGGTGCGCGGATGCGCGCTGGAATTGATCCGCTATGCCAAGGAAAGCGGCTGCGTGGTTGTGCTGGTCGGCCATGTCACCAAGGATGGCACGATCGCGGGTCCGCGCGTGCTGGAGCACATGGTTGACGTGGTGATGAGCTTCGAAGGGGAACGCTCCCACCAGTACCGAATTCTTCGCGCGTTGAAGAACCGCTTTGGTGCGGTGGACGAGATCGGTGTCTTCGCCATGGCGACCGAAGGGCTGGAGGAAGTCGCCAACCCATCACTGCTGTTCCTTTCGGGCCGCGACACGCCGTTGGCTGGCAGCGCGGTGTTCCCGGCGCTGGAAGGAACGCGTCCTGTTTTGGTCGAAATTCAGGCGCTGATCGTCCGCTTGCAATCTGGTGCGACGCCGCGGCGGGCGGTGGTAGGATGGGACAGCGGGCGGTTGGCAATGCTGCTGGCTGTGCTTGAGTCACGCTGCGGGCTGAATTTTTCTTCAGCCGAGGTCTACCTGAACATCGCCGGTGGCTACCGCTTGACCGATCCTGCCGCAGACCTTGCAGTCGCGGCTGCGCTGGTGTCAGCGCTGGCTGATCGAGCCTTGCCGGACAAGGCCGCGTGGTTCGGCGAAGTCAGCCTTGCTGGGGAAATCCGACCCGTCGCCCATGCCCCCTTGCGCCTCCGTGAAGCGGCGAAGCTCGGCTTTGTGCGCTGCTATGGTCCAGCCGGTGCGGCGGCGGGCGGAGCAGGCTCGGATTACCGGGGGCTTGCTGCACTTGCGAACATCGTTGACCAGGTGATGGGGAGCGCATAATCTTTCTGCGCCATGGCTCTTCTCGACATCATAATTGTCATTATCGTTGGCGTGGCCGCGATCGGCGGCTTCATGCGAGGGCTGGTGCAAGAAGTGCTGAGTCTGGCCTCTTGGATCATGGCGGCGCTATCTCTGCATTTCCTTCATCCCGCCCTTACCGAAGGGCTGCGCACATTCTACCGCGCCGAGCCTGCCGTTTCGTTGCTGGCCTTCGGGCTGTTGCTGCTGATCCCGTATGCGGCGATGAAGGTCATCATCGGCAACGCCAGCCAGGCGTCTGATGGCGCTTTGCTTGGGCCGATCGACCGGGTTCTCGGCTTCGGTTTCGGCGGCGTGAAGGGGGCGCTGGTAGCCGTTTTTGCCTTTTCGTTGCTGGTCACAGGCTTCGACGAAAAGTGGGGTTACACGGGCCGGCCCACGTGGATCACCACGGCACGGTCATATACCGCCGCGGACGCATTTTCCCGCCAGTTGATACCGGCGATTGCGGTGCGGCGCGATCGCTTGCGCGGTGAATCCGAAACGCAGGAGGCCGCAGCCGTCAAGGCTGGGGGCTGACCTCGGGTGACACAGCGCGTTTCGGCGAAGCTGTATTCGCCAGCACTTCTGGGTCTGGCGACAAGTCTCGCCGATTATCCGCTGACCGATGATCTGCCTTTGAGAGCCGAGGCGCGGTCGCGGAGCTGCGGCAGTGTCATGACGCTCGGCATGGCGCTCGACCATCAAGGTTTGATTGCCCGGGTCGGTGTGAAGGTCAGCGCGTGCGCCATTGGGCAGGCATCGGCTGCGCTGCTGGCTCAGGCCGCCGGAGGCACCGATCCGGACACCGTGCGCCTCACTGCGCAAAGCATCTCTGCTTGGTTGGCAGGCAATGCCACGCTCCCCCAATGGCCGGGGATCGAGATGCTTGCGCCGGCCCTCGATCATCCGGGGCGGCACGGCGCGCTCTTATTGCCGTGGAATGCGGCTGTCGCAGCGCTTTCAAGCGGGCCGGACGCGCGCTAGGGACATAGGCAAGATAGGGACGCCGAAGGGCGCATAGGGAACAGATAGACATGGCAGAGGCGCAGGCGCTCGCGATGCGCGAACCGTCCGACAAGGAAATCAGGCTGGTGATCGGCGCGTCGAGCGCGGGCACTGTCTTTGAATGGTATGATTTCTTCATCTACGGAACGCTCGCCTACATCCTCAAGGATGCGTTCTATGCGACCGACAACGAAACGTTGGGCCTGCTGCTGGTGTGGTCGACCTTCGCGGTAGGATTTGCCTTCCGCCCGCTGGGTGCGGTGCTGTTCGGATTTCTGGGCGACAGACTTGGGCGCAAGTATACGTTCCTCGTTACAGTGACCCTCATGGGGATTGCGACGGCGGGCGTGGGCCTGATCCCGACAGTCGATACCATCGGCATGGCCGCACCTATCATCGTCATCCTGCTGCGCGTTATTCAGGGCCTTGCGCTGGGCGGCGAGTATGGCGGCGCGGCGATTTATGTGGCCGAGCATGCTCCGCCAGAAAAGCGCGGGTTTTATACCAGTTTCATTCAGGCGAGCGTGGCCGGCGGCTTCGTATTGTCGATCATTGTGGTGCTGGCCTGCCGCGCGCTGATCCCGGCGGATGCTTTTGCGGCGTGGGGCTGGCGGGTGCCGTTCTTGCTGTCCATCGCATTACTTGCGATTTCGCTGTGGATGCGGCTCAAGCTGTCGGAAAGCCCGGTGTTTCAGGCGATGAAGGAAGCGGGCGAGACATCGGGCAATCCCTTCGTGGAAAGCATGACCTATCCCGGCAACCCGAAGCGCCTGTTTGTTGCACTGTTCGGCATCACCGGCATTCTTACGACGGTTTGGTACACCGGGTTCTTCTCGGCGATGAGTTTCCTTCGCGGGCCGATGCATGTTGCCGATCTGACCGTGGAACTGGTGCTGCTGGTATCGGGCCTGATCGTGATGAGTTTCTATGTCATCATCGGCAAGTGGTCGGATCGCGTGGGTCGCAAGCTGCCGATCATCATCGGTTCGGCGCTGACGTTGGCTTTATTGTTCCCACTGTTTTGGCTGATGGGCAGCTTTGCCAATCCTCAGCTTGACGCGGCGGCCGAACGTGCGCCGGTGGTGGTAAGCGGACCGGCTTGCGAGACCGATCCCTTTGCCGAGTTGTTCCAGCGCGACCAGACCGATTGCGGCAAAGTGCTGGAGACGCTGACCGCATCGGGTGTGCGCTACACGCTGAAGCCCGGCGACACGTTGAACATGACGGTGGGCGGCGCAGAAGTGGCGATTGACCCAGCGTGGCTGGCTGACGGCGCGGCGCGCAAGGCCGGGCTTCATGGGGCGCTCGGGCAATACGGGTTCGACTTTTCCAAGCAGCAACCGCCGCTTGCCAATGTGATCGGCATCGTTGCGGTGTTGCTGGCCTTGGGGATGCTGTCGGCGCTGACTTATGGCTCGGTCGCAGCGCTGCTTTCCGAGATGTTCCCGCCGCGCATCCGCTATTCGTCGATGTCGATCCCCTATCACATCGGCGCGGGCTATCTTGGCGGGTTCCTGCCGCTGATTGCCGGGGTGATCGTGGCGCGGACCGGCGATATCTATGCCGGGCTGTGGTACACTTGGGCCGTTGTCGCCTTCGGTTTGCTGGTCGCGTGGTGGGGCATCCCGGGCGGTCCGCCCAAAGACTTTGCAGATGATTGATAGCGCAGTTCTGCCACCGCCCAGCCTGCGCCTGACTGTCGACACGGAGGCCCTGACTGCTAATTGGCAGACGCTTGATGCACTTTCGGGCGCCGGCACAGCCGGGGCGGCGGTAAAGGCAGATTGCTACGGGCTTGGCGTCGATACCTGCGTACCGGTTTTGCGCGATGCAGGCTGCGAAAACTTCTTCGTCGCCCACTGGAGCGAAGTCGCAGCCGTTGCGCGGCATGTTCCCGGGCGACAGATCGCGGTTCTTCACGGCCCGCTAGACATGGCCGACTGCGCCTATGCCCAAGCGACCGGCGTTGTACCGGTGATCAATTCCTTGGAACAGGCCGAACTCTGGTCGGCCAGTGGCGGCGGGCTGTGCCACCTGATGGTCGATACCGGTATCAACCGGCTCGGCATTGCTCTTGCCGAAGCTGCCGATCCGCGCATCGCCGCGCTTCAAGTTGATATCCTGATGAGCCACCTTGCCAGCGCGGACGAGACAACGTCCTTGAACCGAAGGCAGGCCAGTTTGCTTGGCGAAGCGGCGAATGCCATCCCCCACCGCCGGGTTAGCCTTGCCAACAGCGCCGGAATTGCCCTGGGAGCGGACTTCGCCTTCGACCTCACCCGCCCTGGCCTTGCGCTGTATGGCGGCGTTCCCCGTGCGGAACTGGCCGCGGCAATCCGCCCGGTCGTGCAGGTCGAAGCGCGTCTGCTGCAATGCCGCAATATCGCGCCGGGCGAAGGCATTGGCTATAATTCCGCCTTCATCGCGCCCGCGCCCATGCGGGTCGGCACGGTTTCGATCGGCTATGCCGACGGCTTTCTACGCAGCCGCGGCCCGGGCAATGCGCTCCGGCATAGCGGTCGTGCTCTGCCGATCCTTGGCAAGGTATCGATGGACATGGTGGTGGTGGACCTTGCCACGGCCCCTGATCTGCAAGCGGGCGACTGGCTTCAGGTCCCGTGGAACATCGCGGATGCGGCACAGCAAAATGCGCTTTCGCCTTATGAAATGCTGACAGTGATGGGCAGGCGGTTGCGGCGCGGTTGAAGCTTTCGGGTGGGCGATGTTGCACCGCAGCTTGTGCAGGTGCTAAGGTTGGCCCAAGAGGATCATCAACCTGGGATAAAAATAACAATGGTCGGCAGATCGAAAACCGCAACGGGCGAGATTGGTGATGCGATCATCATCAAGAAATACGCGAACCGGCGGCTCTACAACACCGCTTCATCCAGCTACATCACGCTGGAAGATCTGGCCAAGATGGTCCGCGAGAATGTTGAATTTCAGGTGCTCGATGCCAAGACCGGGGATGATATCACCCATTCGATCCTGACCCAGATCATCATGGATGAAGAAGCCAATGGCGGCCAAATGCTGCCCGTCAGCTTCCTTCGGCAGTTGATCGGAATGTACGGTAATTCGATGCAGGCCATGATGCCGTCCTACCTCGAAGCCAGCATGGCCAATTTCCGCGACAATCAGTCCAAGATCCGCGAAGCATTCGAAAAAGGGCTGAGCGCGACACCCTTTGCCGCGATCCATGAAACCAACATGGCAATGATGCGCGCGGCGGCTGATGTGTTCATCCCGGGCTTGGGCAAGGCCAAGGACAAGGACAAGCAGGCCGCCAAACCCGCAGCAGCATCGGGTGATACCCGTGACGAAATCGCCATTCTGCGCGATCAGATGGCAGCAATGCAAAAGAAGCTGGACGATCTGAGCAAATAACGCAAAGCGCGCACGCTCCAGCGGTCAAAGCCGCCCCAGTTCAAGCAGGAAGCCCATCGCCGTGTCCCAGATCCGCCACGCGCTTAACGTCAAGCGCGAAGACGACTTTGCCAAATGGTATCAGGAGGTCATCTCCGCCGCCGATCTCGCCGAGGAATCGGGCGTGCGCGGCTGCATGGTGATCAAGCCGTGGGGATATGGCATCTGGGAACGCATCCAGCGTTTGATGGACGACCGGATCAAGGCTGCGGGCGTGCAGAACTGTTACTTCCCGCTGTTCATCCCCCTGTCGAACTTCACCCGCGAGGCCGAGCACGTCGAAGGCTTCGCCAAGGAGATGGCGGTCGTCACCCACCACCGCCTGATCGCGGATGGCAAAGGCGGGCTGATCCCCGATCCCGCCGCCAAGCTGGAAGAACCGTTGGTGGTGCGCCCGACGTCGGAAACGATCATCGGCGATGCCATGGCGCGCTGGGTGCAAAGCTGGCGCGATTTGCCGCTGCTCACCAACCAATGGGCCAATGTGGTGCGCTGGGAAATGCGCACACGGATGTTCCTGCGCACCAGCGAATTCCTATGGCAGGAGGGCCACACCGCGCACGAGAACCGCGAAGATGCGCTCACCGAAACCCACCGCGCGCTGGAAATGTACCGGGCCTGTGCCGAGGATGACCTCGCTCTGCCCGTAAT
>ERZ1022756.115-NODE-115-length-29116-cov-14.518977_pt1 | contig 29116 bp, 26 predicted proteins | sample MGYA00520902_ERZ1022756 | MGnify/ENA primary metagenome ERZ1022756 (study PRJEB33162, sample SAMN09537601) | freshwater metagenome | isolation source: freshwater | place: Canada:Alberta | collected 2017-07 | study: EMG produced TPA metagenomics assembly of the...
TACATCACCCCAAGAACTCAAAAAGTTATGGAGATGGCAACAAGCAACCCAAGCTTGTTCGACGAAATTCTTTCCTTCGAGAAAAACTCAGAAAGAGTTTTGATCGAGACCGATTCATTCTTGGCATATGTCCCATTTGCTGCCAGGTGGCCGATGGAAGCTCACCTTCTTCCAAAGCGACAGGTAGCAAATCACGCCGAACTTACGTCCGATGAAAGATCAGAGCTTGCTGGTGTGTACTCAAGGCTTCTTCACGCATTTGAAACTGTCTACGAGACTCCATCGCCTTACATCGCCGCTTGGCATCAAGCCCCTCTCTCGGAAGGTGCCAAGAACTTAAGACTCCAGTTGCAGATAACCTCTCCAAGAAGAGCTACCGACAAGCTGAAATACCTTGCCGGCTCAGAATCAGCGATGGGGGCGTTTATCGCTGACATCCCAGCCGAAGCAATTGCTGCACAGCTAAGGCAAGCACTTTCTTGAGTAGCGAATCAAAAGCCGCCGCAATAGCAGGCTTTATCAAGCACTTTGGAACCGAACCCACTGGCGTTTGGTCGGCACCGGGCCGAGTAAACCTGATTGGTGAGCACACCGATTACAACGAAGGTTTTGTTTTGCCCTTTGCCATTGACCGCAGAACCTACGCTGCCGTGTCACTTCGAACCGACGGCATAGCCCGCGTTGCCTCAGGGTTTACGTCTGAGGTTGCCGAAATACCAGTAGAGAAGATCTCAAAGGATTCAGTATCGGGTTGGTCGGGCTATCCCCTCGGAGTTGCCTGGGCCTTGATGCAAGCTGGTGCCAAGCCGTCGGGATTTAATCTGTTCGTTGAATCCGACGTTCCCGTTGGTGCCGGGCTATCTTCTTCAGCCGCAATTGAGTGTTCGGTTGCCATGGCATTGAATGATCTTTGGGGTGCAAACCAAGATCGAAGCGCTCTGGCCAAGATCGGCCAAAAAGCCGAAAACGAAATCGTAGGGGCTCCAACCGGGATTATGGATCAAACAGCTTCGCTATTTGGAGTTATCGATCACGTCGTTTTTCTAGATTGTCGATCTCTGGTAGCCGAGGCGATCCCCCTAGGACTGCAGCAAAACTCCCTAGAGATTGTTGTAATGGACACTAAAGTCTCTCACCGTCTAGTCGACGGAGGCTACGCAGCTCGCCGAGCAGCGTGCGAAGAAGGAGCCAAGCAAATGGGTGTTTCTTCATTGCGCGACTTAACAGTTAGTGACTTAACCAAAGCCGAGTCATTGCTAGAGCCGTTGATATACAAAAGAGTCCGCCACGTGGTGACAGAAAACGCCAGAGTGATTGAAACAGTTGAACTTCTAAAATCTTCCGGCCCGCAAGCCATTGGGCCTTTGCTATACGCCTCCCATGAATCCATGCGAGATGACTTTGAGATTTCTATTGATGAGCTTGATTGCGCAGTTGAAACTGCAATGCAAGTTGGGGCTGTAGGGGCTCGAATGACCGGTGGTGGCTTCGGTGGAGCAGCCATTGCCCTTATTCACTCCTCCAAGGTGGCGCAGCTAAAGTCTGCGGTTTCTGAAGCTTTTGAGACAAGGGGCTTCGCCAAGCCCGAACTGTTTAGCGTGAAGGTTGATTCAGGAGCAAGGCGCGAAAGCTAGATACTGGCGATTACTTCGATACCGTTATCGATCATCTGATCGATTGCGGCTTCGGTACTGGCCTCTGAAACACCTGCTGTTAGGGAACTTATAACTCTCACCTTTAGTCCATGGCTTTTGGAATCCATAGCTGAGGCTAATACGCAGTGATCGGTTGCGATGCCAACAACATCCACTTCATCTATCTGGTGTTGTGCCAAAAGCTCTTCAAAAGTTTGACCACCGCTTGTTCTTCCCTCAAAAATCGAATAGCCATTTTGACCCTGGCCCTTGAAAACATGCTCACCAATTAGTTCAGTGTTTAGATTTGAGTGATACTGCGCACCGACTGTTTCTGCCACGCAGTGAATCGGCCAAGTAGTTGTGAAATTCGGTTCTGAACCAGATTCTGCAAAGTGACCAGAGTTGTTGTTGTCGGCATCGTGCCAATCCCTAGATGCCACAACCAAGTCATATTCAGCACTCTCTAGATACTTACTGATTTTTGCAGCGATCGCGGCACCGCCAGCAACAGCCAATGCGCCGCCTTCACAAAAGTCATTTTGAACGTCAATGACTAAAAGAGCCCTTGGCATCTTTGATTCCTACTCGTTGGATAAATCGTCACCGCAGCGATAAAACGCTGTGGCCAGAGTATCAATAGCGTCTCGTACGTCCACTCCAGTATCTCCCAGCGCGTAAATCGCAAATGTAAGCACTGTGCCATCTTTAGCGTTGATGATTCCGCTTAAAGTGTGAACGCCGATGATGTATCCATTCTTAGCCAAGATATCTCCCGCGGCATCTGCAATGTCCCCCTTGAATCGACCGCCAAGCGTTCCTGATTCACCAGCGATTGGAAGCGATCTCTTTATTTGGCCAAAGTCAGCAAACTCAGAGTTCACTAATCTCATGAGCTCCGCCATGAACTTTGGGCTCACCATGTTTAGCTGAGATAAGCCAGAAGCGTCGCGCACGCGGACTCCCGAGAAGTCAAGACCCGTTGTACCTAATGCTCGCTTGTATGCGGCGTCAAAAGACTCGAAGGAACCATCAAAACCTAAGTCTTTAGAGACAAGCTTTGCGATCATTTCGGACTGAATGTTTTCTGAGCGCTGCAGGATGTAAGTAATCCAGCGGCTCATTGGCTGCGACTGAACGGAACCAATCTCCACGAATCCAGCTGGAGTTGGGCTCTCCACGAGAATTGCAGTTTTGGCAAACTCACCAAGTTCTTTCTTGAAGGCTTCCCCGGCGCTAAGGACCGGTCTACCGGTTCGAGCCGAGGTGAACTGAGCTGGGCGAATACGATCACCGTCAATTTGCAAAGCTGTGACTTCGGAGATCCAGCCATCAGCTTGATCACTGCGAAGCCAGGAGCTCTCCCAGGCTGAACCTGAAAACATAGAGGAATCAAGGATGATCTCGTCGATTTGAGTGACAGCATTTTTCTCAGCCCACACTCGCACTTGAGTCGCTAGCGTAGCAAGTTTCGGTGCGTCTCTGTAAATCGACTGAGAGCCAGTCTTTGTTTTTGAAAGTGTTACATCTCCTCCACCAACGAGTGAGATAACGCCCATAGCCTGCGGGTCAGCCATGACCTTGGTAGTTGCCCGATAATTCGGACCAACGCTCATCAAGGCTGCAGCTGCGGTCAATGTCTTCATGACAGATGCTGTTGCGGCTGGCTTATTTGCGTCGCGGTCGTACAAGACTTCGCCAGTTTCCGCATTTAGAACTACAGCCTGCAAAGTTCCTAAAGAGGGATTTGCAGCTTGCTCTGCAACAGAGCAAGCACGGAGTGGAGTTTGTGTTGGAGATGCGGAAGGATCCAAGGATTCGGAAGCAGATGGCGACTCACTTGGATTAGGGCCAGCGCTCTGTCCAGTTCCTGAAACTGCGAAGCCACCGATTATGAGTATCAGAACCACTAGTCCTGATCCGGAGCCGATTAGAACTTCACGAAGGTAGGGAAACTTATCTGCTAACTTGGCCAACTGATTAGACTCCTGAATACTCGATACCGGTTTGCTGCCTAATCTGATCCATAACTTCCATAATCTCTATGGTTTCATCAAGGCTCATGATTGGGGACTGTCTTAGTCCAGCTCGAATGCAACGTTCGACCTCAAGGGCTTGGTACTGCATGCCCCGCCCTTCAATATTACCTTCGTACCTGAAGATCTCCTGATCGTCCAAGTTATAGACGGTAAATGAACCGTGCTCGTAGAACTGCTTCTCTAGCTCAATCCGACCTTTATCCCCCATCACGAAAGCCCTAACGGGACCCTTGACTCGGATACTGGAGTGAATAAGTGCCTGGCGACCCCCAGAGTATTCAAATATTGCAGCCACGGACTCATCGATGTTGCCAGGCATCAACGATGCCGTGGCCTGAATCTTCTCGGGTTTACCAAACACACGGTGAGCGAAGGAGATTGGATAGATTCCAACGTCTAGCAAAGATCCCCCACCGAGAGCTGGGTCATGCAGTCTTGGGGCCTTGGTTTTCGGGAGGTACTGATTGTGATCGGCGATTACATAAAGCGGATTGCCGATAATGCCTTCCTCAATCTTTTCGAATAGAGCCACGTGGTTGGGTAAGAACCTGGTCCACATCGCTTCCATCAAAAAAACATCCTTCTGTTTAGCTAATTCAGCTAATTGCTTGGCTTGGTTGGCATCCAATGTGAAGGATTTTTCCAACAGCACGTGCTTTCCGGCAGCCAAGGCAAGCTTGGCGTTTTCAAAGTGCGCGTTGTGAGTTGTGGCGATGTAGACGATGTCGATGTCTTGATCGGCAACTAAGTCCTCATAACTCCCGTAGGCCTTGGGGATCGAGTGCTGCTTGGCATAGGTTGTGGCTCTCTCAATAGAGCGTGAGCCAACGGCGTCAAATGTGATTCCCACGAGTGAAAAGTCACGGACGATGGTGAGTGTTATCTTGCCTGGGCCCATAATGGCCCATTTCAGCTTCTCGGTCATAATCTAAAGCCCTAACTTCTCTGGTTGTTTTAAAGCTTAGACTTAAGGCATGCGCCTAAGAACCTCAATAACCCTTGCCCTGCTTGCAACTTTGCTGATTGCCCAACCGGGCAAGGCTCACGATTTACTCATTGAGATAGAACCGAGCTCTGGAGCGGTTGTGACAGAGAGTGAGTTTGAGGCGAAACTTACCTTCAACAATCCGTTGTTGGTTGTCGAAGGTGAAACAAATGCCGAGCTTTCAACCAAGCTGGTTGATTCAGCTGATTGGGTAAGTCATGATGTGACGATTATGGATCAGGTCCTTACCGCTCAGATTTCTTTGAGCGAAGCTGGAGATTACGATCTGCGTTGGAAAGTGGTTTCTTCAGATGGGCACCCGATTAGCGGGGATTCAACTTTCACTCTCGAAATCGAAGAATCAGCAGAGCCAGGAGATTCTGAGCCGCCAATTTTGATCGCCCCCGCGCCTTCAGGAGATCAAAGCTCAGAAGAAGGGTCGCTAGTTGGTTTTTACATCGGTCTTGCCATGGTCGTTCTTGGCGTTATCTTTGCGCCAATTGGCTTGATGATCAGAAGACGGGCTAGGAAGTCCTAGGTCTCACCAAAGCATCGATGTTGCCAAGCAACTCGTCAAATTGAGCTTCCGTCATTAGCCCAAGTTCCAATACAACCTCACGAACGCTGGTGTCATCAGCCAACGCCTTCTGGGCCACGATTGTTGCGTTTTCATAACCCAGCACCGGCGAAATCACGGTCACTAATCCGATGGAGTGCTCAACACTCAATCGGAGTTTTTCAACGTTGGCTGTTATGCCCGAAACGCAGGCGTCGGCGAGTACATAGCAACCTTGGCGCAGCTGAGTGATACTCATCATCAGTGCTCGACACATAATCGGTTCGAAGGCATTCAACTGAAGCTGGCCAGCTTCTGCGGCCATGGTCACTGTTACATCATTTCCAATTACAGCAAAAGCAATCTGGTTTACAACCTCTGGAATAACTGGATTGACCTTGCCGGGCATGATCGAAGAGCCGGCTTGCCTTGGAGGTAGGTTGATCTCATCAAGACCTGCCCTCGGCCCACTGGAGAGCAGACGAAGATCATTGGAGGTCTTAGATAGCTTCACGGCGATGCGCTTGAGCACGCCGGAAACCATCACAAACACCCCAGCATCTTGAGTTGCCTCAACCATGTCCTCGGCAACAACAAAATCAAATCCAGAGAGTTTCGAAAGAATTGAGCAAGCTTTTTGAGCATATCCGGCTGGAGCATTGAGGCCAGTTCCGATGGCGGTGCCACCGAGGTTGATCTCTCTAAGCAGCGGAATTGTTTCTTGGAGTCTTTGAATGTCCTCCATCGTCATTCTTGAGAAGGTCGCGAACTCTTGGCCAAGTGTCATTGGAACGGCATCTTGAAGCTGTGTTCGGCCCATTTTGATTACATCTTTGAATTCGTCTGCTTTGCCTTGGAAGGCACCTTGCAGATGGGCCATAGCTACCAGTAGCTCATTGATTTCCAAGATCAAAGCAAGCTTTAGCGCAGTTGGGTAAACGTCATTTGTCGACTGAGATTTGTTGACGTGATTTAGCGGATGAACGATGTTGTAATCGCCTTTTGAACCACCCATAATCTCTATTGCTCGGTTGGCTATAACCTCATTGGCGTTCATGTTTGTGGAGGTACCAGCTCCACCCTGGATTGCATCAACGACGAATTCGTTATCGAATTTGCCTTCGGCAACTTCCTGACAGGCCTTGTAGATAGCCTCGGTGATGTCAGCGGGGAGTTCGCCGAGCTCAAAGTTTGCTTGAGCTGTGGCTTGCTTCACAATAGCCAGAGCCTTTATCAGTGATCGGTAGTGACCTATTGGAACTCCGGAGATAGGGAAGTTATCTACTGCTCTGGCGGTGTGAACACCCCAGTAAGCATTTACCGGAACTTGATAATCTCCGAGCAAATCATGCTCAAGCCTCGTTGCTGACATGTTTCAATTCTGCCATGAAAACTATTGGGTCAATGACGCCCCACAGGTATAAAACCTAGTGACCACGCGGTCGATAGCGCCTTGCGCTGTATAGGTGACTGAAAGTCCGTTGTCACGATCAGCTCTTGCAAAAACAGCAAACGCGAGACGCGATCCGTCAGAAGCATTTACTATTCCGCTAAGTCCATAAAGACCAGGGATGTAACCGGTTTTTGCAATCACGTTTCCGCGGGCAATTGCAGAGCGTCCCTGGAATCGGTATCTAAGCGTTCCAGTTTCTCCAGCAATTGGCATCCACTGCGTAAGAGCGTCAAGTCCGTTTTCTGCCTTAGCGACTTTGACCATGAGCTCGGCAAGCAACTTAGGATGCACTCTATTTTCATTCGACAGACCCGAGGCATCTCGAATCACTAAAGATTTAGGCTTTAGCCCGATCTCTCGAAGAGATTGTTTTATGACTTTATTTGCTCCCGCAATGCTCCCCTCAAGGCCGGCGGCCTTAGCAGCATGACGGGCAATAAACTCAGCCCCGGTGTTATCAGAGTGAGTGAGCATGTGTCCAAGCCAGCTTTGTCTCATATCCTGTGATTGCACTTGACCAATCACAAATGCATCTGCAGGTGTGGTGCCAATTTCTAACTCAGCGTTTGCTGCCCTTTCTCCAAGCAACTCACGGAAAACTTTGCCGACAGTTAGAACAGGATCTTTACCCCTGCGGAAGCTGTAGGACGAGATCAATCGGTTCGGCTGAACACGATCTCCATCTGCCTGAATTGAAGTGATGTTGGAAACGTAGCCAAGCGTTCTGTATTTGGCTGGCCAGTCAGGATTCCATCGCTCGCCGCTAAAAAAACTTTCATCAAGAATGATTTTGGTGATTGGCACATCAGCTGGAAGTTCAGCCAAAGCTTGCTTAGCAAGGTTCCTGATTCGTGGTGGCTTGGAGTAAACACTGGATTCGCCAGGGCCCAAACGAGAAAGCGTAAAATCACCACCTCCTTTGAAGATAAGTGTTGAGGGCTCGCTTGGAGTCGATAGCACCTGAGTCACAGCCCGGTACTCGCTAGGAAGTCTTTGCAGAGCGGCTACAGCAGTAAGGGTTTTTATCACTGAAGCTGAAGGGGTTAGCTCTTTGCCCAGAACATCAACCAAAACTTGACCGGTGTCCACGTTAATGACGTAGGCGTGGAATTTGCCAAGAGTCTTTTGTGACATTGCTTTATTAGCAGTGCAAGAAACGGGAGCGGTCGTTTCATCATTTCCTGAATCATCAGGATTTGCGTAGCTTATGGGTGCAAAAGTTGCACTGAGGGCAACAGCTAGAGTTGCTGCCAGTAAATACTTTGCATAGCCTTTGTGCATTCCTCAAGGCTACGCTCAACTTCTTGAATCTCTAGACTCCCACTCGCAGCGGCAGGATTTTCTCAGGAAAGCAGATGGAGTGTTTACCAACCCATGCGGCAGAAATCTTCCACCTTTGAAGTTCGACCGGCAACAATCATCACATCACCGGTGTGCAAAACAGTCTCTGGGAATGAAGGAGTGTAGCTTTCGCCTTCTTTACGGGTTGCAACAACTGTGACTCCGTGATTAGATCTGAATTTCATGTCGGCCAAAGTTTTGTTGTTGAAGCTCTCTGGAACCTCGGTTTTTGCCATAACGAAGTCCTCATCCAGCTGGATATAATCAAGCGACTCACCGCTAACCATGTGGGCTACTCGCTTACCCATGTCCATTTCAGGGAAGATTACGTGGTGCACACCTAGCTGCTCAAGAATTCGTCCGTGCGAAACACTTGTGGCTTTAGCCCATACTTCTGGAACTCCAAGCTGAAGTAGCAGCGAGGCTGTAAGAATTGAAGCCTCAAGGTCAGAGCCAATTGCAACTACAGCGGAGTCAAAATCCTGAATACCCAGTTCCCTAAGTGTGGCCTCGTCGGTGGTGTCAGCCTGGACAACGTGAGTAAGAGCTTCCGCATTGGCCTGAACCAACTTCTCGTCGGAATCAATACCTAAAACCTCTCTGCCTGATTTAACAAGTTCTAGCGCAAGAGCAGTCCCGAATCGGCCTAGACCGATAACTGCAATAGTTGAGGCTCCGTGTTTTTTACCGGCGCGAAGCTTTAGACGATTAGCCAACTTTTTCTCCATTCAAGTGATTCAGAGCTTTTGGGCTTGAATCAGCACTTCCAACAATAACTCCTGATGTGTTTTCTGCCCAAGACCTAACCAATGAGTGGCCTTTCCTTAGGGAACTCATAGTGACGCTTGGTCTTTCTTAGGGCCAGAGATGTGGCGACAACGATAGGGCCTAATCGACCAAAGAGCATAAGGAGTGAGAGGAGGAATTTTGCATGATCAGGAAGGTCAGGAGTGATTCCTGTGCTTAGTCCAACCGTTCCTGCAGCAGAGATAACTTCAAACAAGAGTTCGTCCAGCGTAAAGCTGGTTGTGAACCTAAGTAGGAAGATAGCGCCGATAACAACAAAAAGATAGAGAGTCACGATTGTCAAGGCTTGTCTCTGCATCGACCTTGGCAAACGTCGATTTCCAACGTTCACTGCAGCATCACCGCGAATTTCGGTATAAACAATGTAAAGCAAAACAACGGCCGTACCAATCTTGATACCACCAGCAGTTGACGCGCTAGCGCCACCAATAAACATCAGGATGTCAATGCCAAGCCACGTGCTTGCGTACATTGCTCCGGTATCTAGTGTGTTTAGTCCGGTAGATCGAGGCATAGAGGATGCAAACAAACTCGAGATGATTTTCTGCAGAGGATCCATAGCGCCGAGAGTGCGGGGGTTGTACCACTCAGAAACAGCAATACCAATCGCTCCAACGATTAACAAAACGAGGCTTGAGTAAAGAACAATTCGTGAGTTTAGCGACCATTGTGTTGGCATTGTGTAATCGGCAGCTTTGCCGATAAGACCGTAAATTCTCAGTTTCATGCGGTCGCGCATCTCCGCCATCACAGGAAATCCAAAACCGGCCAGTGTTGAAATAAGAAAGACCGGGCCAATTATGCCAAGGTCTCCGGCAAAACCCATCAAGCTATCGGTGTACAAAGCAAAACCGGCCTGATTGAAAGCTGAGATGGCGTGGAAACCACCATGAGCTAGGGCCTTATCGAAAGAGTAGCCGTATTCGATAAAGAACCTGAAAGCCAGAAATAGAAACAGGACCAACTGAAAAAACAGCATTAGCTTGGCGATGTTTTTTAGCAAAGTCTTAACATCTGGCTGCTTGGTAGCTGAGGATTCCGAAGTTGCCGAGATTCGGTTCTTCAATGAAATGCGGCCTTCGATAAGGTACCCAACTAGGGTCGCAAATCCGATGATTCCAAATCCACCAATTTGAATAAGGAAGGCAAGAATCACATGACCGGTAGTTGACCAATGGGTAGCAGAATCTAAAGTTGTTAGACCGGTCACCGTCACTGCAGAAGTAGAAGTGAAAAGTGCATCGAAAAAGTTTGTTACTGTTCCTGATTTAGATGCCACTGGCAACATGAGTAAAAAAGTGCCCAGAAGAATCAGCGCTGTAAAGGCTGCTGCAATCAACTGCGTAGACGACAGCCTGGATAGTTTTGGCATTTCAGATAAAACTATACTCCTGCCCTAGAAACTAGACAGGAGCAGTGTCCTTAGCCCATACAGGATTAGCTGTTTATCACTGTTGGCTAGGCTAGGACACCTATTCGCTTCAGACGCGCGATAGAGCCGTCCTCTATTGGGGACTCTGGTCCAATTGCCATTCTCATGAACTTCAAAACAAAACGCGTCAATGGCTGAATGATCCAACGCGGCTTAGCTTTGAGGCCAAGCAACGCTCGAAACTCAGGGCGAAGCGAAACAACAGCCGCATCAAACAGCAATCCGTAAATAGGTTTTGAGGAAAGAGGAAGAGGAGGGTTTTTGATGAAAGCTACAACCTTCTGTGTGTCAGGAGTTGAAACAAGAAGGCCAGCCTTGTAAAGATTTGTAATCTCTCTATTCAGTTCTTCCGAATTCATTGGGCACTTGTCTAATCCAAGTGGTGCAACCGAAACACTCCACTGGGCGATGTAGTTATCAGCTCCAGACTCGGCATTGCCCTTTGGAATAGGTTTGCTGGAATACATCTGGTGTGAAACCAAGAATGATTCCATGAAGGCTATGTGTACCCAAAGCAGAAGGTCTGTATCAGCTGCCTTATAGGCAACAGTTTCTCCGGTTCCCTTTTGGTACTCTCCCTTGACCCGCTCGTGTAAACGATTGACCCTGGAAGCCTCATTAGCTACCGCAGTCTTAGATCCAAAGGTTGTCACCGTGAGCCATCGAATAGTTCCAGCGAGGCGACCCAGTGGGTCGGATTCATACCTCGAGTGATTCTTTACCCCGGTTAGAGATCCTGGATGCAGAGCTTGCATCAAAAGGGCACGAATTCCACCAACTAGAGTTCCAAAATCAGCGTGAACGACCCATGGCGCATCGGTGGGTACAAAGTAGCCGGCCTCATCCCCTTCAGCTACCACTCCAAGCCATGGTGGAATTCCGCCTGGGTCTCCGGAGAGTAGTTTTCTAAATCGGAGGGATAGATACTCCTGGACTACGTTGTTTTTCTTAGCTGACAATTGAAAAAGTTCTCCTTGGAAGATAAGTCAAACACACAAATTCCAACGACTTTTCCAACCCAGTCAAGAAAAAAGCCGACGGTCTCCCGCCGGCTTAATTCTTTAGTGAGTTAGAGCAGGTTTGGAATCTTCTGCTCGGCGGCCACGTTTGCTCTTCTAAACCAGAAGGTCACAAGCGTTGAGAGAATCACAATAAACAGCGAGTACAGAGCAGGGATCAGAAGAATCTGATCTAGGCCTGGGCTGTCTGCATAAACGGAGACGATTACCGCGATTGCCAAAGGACCATTCTGAATTCCAGTCTCAAGTGAAATTGTTCTGGCGTTCATCGGGTGCAACTTGATTGCCTTAGCAATGTAGTAAGCAACGGTCATTCCCATGGCCCCCAAACCAATGGCAACCACGTAGGTTGGCCACTGAGTTGTTAGAAGTAGTTCCCAGTTTCTAGGTACCCATACTGCGATTAGGAATGGAATAAACAGAATTCCAAATACTCCACCAATTAGCTCGAGTACTGATCCAGCATTGGCACTTAGGCGACGGACCAACATGCCCAGGGCTACTGGAACAATTAGGCCGAAGATTACTGTCACAAGTTCACTGACAGGAATATCTAGTGACTCATCTAAACCAACAAGGCGAGAGTAAATCACGAGCATCAATGGGGTCATTACAAAGGCCCAAAGGGTTGAGTTCACTGTCATGGTCACGCTCAGTGCAAGGTTTCCCTTGGAGAAGTAAGTAAAGAGGTTGGAGGTCGTACCTGCTGGAACAGCTCCCATAATCAATGCGCCCAGGGCGATAAATGCTACGCCCGGCGGTGGATCAAATTGGAACAGCACGAAGGTCACAAGAATGAAAGCGGTAAGCGGCATTACACCGAATTGGGTAAGCCAGCCAATAATCAGACCCCATGGGCGCTTTAGTGCCAGCCCAAAGTCCTTAGGAGTTAGACCGGCACCAAGACCAAACATGATTATCAAGATAAAAATGCGAAGAAGCGTCTGCTCAAACTCATTTACGACGGTAGCTTCATTTGCTACTTCCTCGGCGAGAATCATTATTGAATTCATGGCTATGCCCCCTTCTTGGTTGAACCAGTAACCACTTGATCGCGAAGCACACGACGAAGTATCTTTCCAATTGGACTCTTTGGTAGCTCGTCGACAAAGGTGACACCTTGAGGAATCTTGTATGCCGCAAGGTTTTCTCTGCAGTGGGCGATGATCTGCTCCTGGGTTGGAGCGGGAGCTGATGCCACAACGTAGGCCTGAACCTTCTCGCCAGATTTCTCATCTGGTACTCCGATCACACCGACCTCTAGAACACCAGAGACGGCTGCGATTTGTTCTTCAACTTCATTTGGAAACACGTTGAATCCGCTGACCAAAATCATGTCCTTCTTGCGATCAACAATCTTGAAGTATCCGTCGGCATCCATCTGAGCGATGTCACCGGTATAGAACCAACCATCTTTGATGGATGAGGCTGTCTCGTCTGGCCGCTGCCAGTAGCCAAGCATGATCTGAGGGCCTCGAGCGATGATCTCGCCAGGCTCTCCCACGGCAACTTCCTTACCCTTTTCATTTACGCACTTGACCTCCGTGGAAGGTACAGGAATGCCGATTGAGCCATCCTTGGAAAGTCCCGTTAGCGGGTTAAAGGTAAGTACCGGTGAAGTCTCTGTCAGACCGTAGCCTTCAACTAGTGGAGTCCCGGTTAGCTCACGCCAGCGCTCTGAAACAGAAGCCTGAAGAGCCATTCCTCCTGCAGCTGAAGCACGCAAGTGCTTCGGCGGTGCGTCTTGGAACCAACGCTCGTTTAGCAAGGCGTTAAATAGTGTGTTCACACCGGTAAGCCAAGTGATCTTGTAGTTATCGAAAGCTCGCTGCAAGTTGCTTGGTGGACGAGGAGAAGGAACGATTATGTTTCGAGCCCCGATGTGGAAAAAGGCAATCAAGTTAATGGTGAAAGCGAAGATGTGATACATCGGAAGTGCAGTTAGCACTGTTTCCATTCCCTTGCGCATTCCAGTTCCACAATGGGAAATCATTTGCAGGGTGTTTGTCACGAGATTTCCGTGAGAAAGCATTGCTCCTTTTGAAACTCCCGTGGTTCCACCGGTGTACTGAAGTGCGGCTACCGATTCCGAAGTAATTCCCTTTAGGTAGCTAGCTGCCGCAGAGTCATTCTTGGCATTTTTACCAGCCTTCAATGCATCCTGGAACCAAGTGTGGTCAACTTCAATCTTTGGAAGTGTCCGACTCCAGTAGCGCTGAACGATTCTTATAACTCCAGCGATGATCGGTGGGAAGAATTCAGAAATCTTCACTGTGACAACAGTCTTGATCTTGGTCTTTGGTAAAACAGCTTTCAGGCGATCAGCAAACATATCGCTTACTACCAGAGTCACAGCACCAGAGTCCGAGAACTGATGAATCATCTCAGGAGCGGTGTAGAGAGGGTTTGTGTTTACGAGAACAAGGCCTGCCTTGAAAACACCGAAAGCAACAATCGGATACGCCAAGCAGTTTGGCATTTGGACAGCAACGCGGTCTCCTTGCTTTAGCTTGACTACTTCACGAAGGTATGCAGCGAAGTTGTCCGAGAGGGTGTCAATCTGAGCGTAGGTTAGAGAGCCATTCATGCCATTTGGCATCACCTGGGTAAAAGCTTTGGTTTTTGAGTACGTTCCAACAGCTGCTTTTATCAGCTCTGGAAGATTTGCGTAGGGAACCTTTTCAAGTTCTGGGCTGACCTCGCTGGGATAATGCTTAGTCCAGGGATACGTTGTCATCAGTGACCTTCCGCCTTAGGAGCCACCCAAAGCGAACAAGCCAACGGTGGTTAGTTCGGACCATCATAACAACTAGGGCACAGGGTCGAGTTTCCTCACGGAACTTCTGGAGAGGCCGCTGGCACTAAGGCGTGAAGACAAGCAGAATAAAGGCCCCAAAAATGCTCAAATGCACCGCCCCCTGAAGAATTGTCGCCTTTCCAGGAATCAAAGTTAAGGCTGAAACAAAAAGTGTGAGTAATAGGAGTGATATCTCGGTAGGTCCAAGCCCAAGATTTACCTGGAAGCCAAAGACCAGGGAGATTACGGCAATCGCTGGGATAGTCAAACCAATACTCGCAAGTGCAGATCCCATAGCCAGGTTAAGACTCGTTTGGGTTCTGCCGTAGAGTGCTGCCTTAATTGCAGAGATGAATTCAGGGAGCAAAACAATGGCCGCAATACTCAAGGCCACAACAGTTTGAGGTAGCGACATTGTTGTCACTAGGCCTTGGATTAATGGGCTAGTCACTTTAGCCAATCCAACGACAGCGACCAATGATCCAACCAGCCCAACAACGCTCCAAGCCGCTTGCTTCACGGAGGGAGGGTTTACGTGAACGGTGATGCTTTGAGTGCTGTTTAGTTTGGCAGGCGGAAGAAAGTAATCACGATGTCTAACAGTTTGCATGCCTACGAAAGTTAGGTAAAGAACTAGCGACGCCACTGCAGCAAACACTAACTGAGTTGCTGTAAAGGTCGGCCCCGAAGAAGAGGTTGTAAAGCTTGGCAATACAAGACTCAAGATGCTCAAAGACGCCAAAGCCGCAAGTGCACCAACGACTCCCTCAGGACTAAAGGTCGCAACTTTTCTTCTCAAAGACTTGATTAGTAGAGCAGCACCGACCATTCCAGCGGTCGTGATCATGATTGCGGTGAAGACGGTGTCGCGAGCTAAATTCTTGGTGGTCTCTGGACTATCCATCATCAGCACCACAATCATTCCGACTTCGATCACCGTGACCGCAACGGCGAGAATCAAAGAGCCAAAAGGTTCTCCAACTCTGAGAGCGACAACCTCCGCGTGATGAACGGCAAAGAAAACCGTGGCAATCAGCACAAGACCCAGAATGAACAAAACCGGATTAGCTAGGGGCTGACCCCAAGAAATGACAAGTAGAGCTAGAGCAATAGCGGGTCCAGCAAAATAAGTGGGCCTTAGGCCGGAGAACTTTGTTGCCATTTACAACCCCCTAGTCTTCAACGGAACTTCTATCAACAATTGAATTTGCAACGGTATTCCCATTGCGATCCGAGCCACCTAGGAGAATTGAACTCCTGACCTGCTCTTTACGAGGGAGCTGCTCTACCAACTGAGCTAAGGTGGCTAATCGTTCGGCGATTCCACAATATTACGCACCAAACTTAGCCCAGAAAAGTCTTAGCCTTTGTTGCTGGCTCGACGGAGTCGGTCCCTAATTGCGATTGCTAGACCGTTCCCAATCGGTTGCCAAACCACAACCCTTGTAAGCAATTGGCTATCAGCATCACGAAGTGATTGATACAAAACCCTGGCGAATTCATCCAATGTTTGCGGAGAGGCGAGGCGAATTGCCCCCTCAGGTGTTTCAACATTTGCCATCGCGATAAATCCATCGCCAATTAGTGGTGGCTGATCTAGAAGAACTTGAGCCTTAGGCGAGTAATGATTATCTAGCGCCCCACTAACGCGAAGCGTGGATTCAGTTTCATCCAAAGACAGATTAGTTGCCTTCTCAATCATCTCGATTGTGATCGAACCTGGTCTAAGAATTTTGGGCGCATCTCCTCTGCAGTCGATGATGGTGGATTCTATGCCGACTTCAGAAAACCCCCCGTCCAGGATCATATCTCCTGGCTCCATGAATTCTCCAAGCTCATCTGAAACAGCCTTGGCCGTGGTGGGTGACACTTTTCCAAACCGGTTAGCGCTGGGGGCTGCAATTCCCTTGCCGCCAAGTTCCGTAAACGCTTTCAATAGCTCAAGTGCAACAGGATGATTTGGAACTCTAAGCCCAACAGAATTTTGATTGCCAGTCACAAAATCGTTGGCAAGTTTTGATCTTTCAAGAATCAATGTCATTGGGCCTGGCCAATAGGCCTCGGCAAGTGCTATGGCGTACTCGGGTACTGTACTTGCCCAGTTAGTCATTTGATCTTGCGAAGCAATATGGACAATCAATGGATGATCAGCGGGTCGGCCTTTTGTCTTATAGACCCTGGCAACGGCCGACTCGCTTTCTGCATTAGCCCCAAGGCCGTAAACAGTTTCGGTTGGAAACGCCACAAGCTTTCCGGCTACTAGAGCTTTAGCGGCACTTGAAATTTCGTTCACTTGGCAATCCCCACAGATTTCGCCAAGACTTGAAAGAGCTTTTTGGCTTTGGGGGTAAGTCCTAGAGGCTCAAGGTTCTCGAATGGTTCTCGTGTTTTGAGAGCTAATAGAACAAGTAGCATCCAGCCATTTTCTATCAACAGTCTGGACTCGGTTAACGCTTGGGTTGCAATCACCATGAACGCAAAAAGTGGCCATAGATAAAGAGGGTTAGTGTGAACAACCGCGACCTTCCACACTCGAACGAAAGTTGTCCAAAGTAGCCAGAGAAAAACCAACAAACCAACTATTCCAAGTTGCAGCCACATATCTAGAAATGCGTTGTGAGCGTGAAAGTGGGGAACTTTCTCGATGACGATCAGTCCCTCGTATGGTTCCACTCCAGGTATCCAGTGGGAAATCCAGCCCCAACCCACTAACCACCTCTCCTGCACTAAAGTCCAAACGGTTTGCCAAATGTAGAACCTTCCAGAAGCATCAGGTGACTTACCTAGCAAATCTGTGATTTCTACCCAATAAACAGCAACCAGAAACAACCCAAACAGTGAAGACCATAAAGTCGCCCGATATATCTTGTGGCGTGAAGGTCTCGGCCTTCCTTCCGAAATCATGGCAACAATCGAAGCAAGCACAACAATCACAAGTGCTGCCCACATACTGGCGGATTTGGCTAACGCGATAAATGCTGCAGCGCTCACCATGGATGCGATAGCAATGGTTTGCTTGCGAGCACTGACTAGATACTCGACGAAGAAAACAACCAACCCTAGAACCGCCACGAAGGCAATCAGGTTTGCGTTTCCGACAAATCCCTGAATCCGCTCGGACTGAAATAGATTTCCCTGAACCCACCAGTAAGCCGGCGCGGGAGGCGTTTCGCCCTCAAAGTATGCAAACGGTGGTTTTATCGGGCCAGTGATTGCCGCTACAAGCTCGATGATCAAACTGAGCAACAAGATTAAGCGAATTGTGTTCGCAAATATGTTTAGCAACTGACGCCAGTCAAACTGGATGGCAAAAAACACGGCAACAATTGTGGTTGCCACTTGAACGCCAAATGCTGCAAGAGAAATCAGCTGGTAATTCGACCACAGTGAACTTAGGGCCATCAGCATTAGCAGGACTGCAAGCGGAAGTGGGAATCTGCGTAGCACGGATTTATCGGAACTAGTGACTATGAATACTGCTGAAGCAATAACGGCAGCGACGGCAAGTGCGGCATAGCCGTACCAGCCCACTAAGTAGCGAACCCCATCACCAGCCAGGAGCAGAAAGAGGGTTGGATAGGCCAACCATTTACCGGCCTGGTATGAGCTCGACCTCGAATCAAACTGGATCCGAATTGGCTGGGTGAAAGAAATTTTGCTAGTCCTTTGTTTTTAGGCGGAGCTGGTTCAAGGTTACCCCAGGCCCAATTGAGCCCTAAGGCTCAGACTCCAGCTGCCATAGCCAGATAATCTAGAGGCAAAACCAAACGATGGAGACTCCCCATGACCGAACTAGAACTAATCCAACTTTGGAACAAACTTCGAAATCAGTTGATCTTTTCGCAGCTCGCCCCAACATTCTTGCTGATTGTGACCATCGCTTTAATCAACGATGGCCTTGCCGATGCAGCAGTTGAGGTGCGGCTGGCAACAATGGGAATCCTGCTAGCTTCTGGAATCTTCGGCTATCTTGCCCAGTATTCAAGCGCAACTGAAGCACGGGCGCTGATTGCAGAAATCAAAACACTAAAGACTAAGTCGAAGGTTTCATCGCAGCTAATCAAGTTCGCAAATTGGCTAGATGTAATTCGGTATGTCACACCAACAATTTTTGTTGCAATCTATGTATTCTTGGGTATTGCTCTTCTGTTTTAGATTGACAGAAACGATAAACCCCGCCTCAGGGCGGGGTTTATCGTTTAAGTCTCACATTTGTGCGCTAGCAGTCTGGGTCTTTGGTTGGAAGATCACCGGTCATGAAGAACTTGTCAACAACGTTGTCAACGCACATCACCTGTTGGCCATAAACAGTATGTCCTTCACCGTTATAGGTAAGCAAAAAGGCATCGTCAAGAATCTCTCCTGCAAGGGCTTGAGCCTGTGCATAAGGAGTAGCCGGATCTCCAGTTGTTCCAACAACCAAGATTGTTGGTGCACCGGTCGCGGCGTAGGAAGCCGGGGGCTGCTTTACTTCAAATGGCCAGCTCTCACACCGCAGTGCTCCGAACTGCCAATACCGCCCAAGTGTAGGTGCAGCTTCAATAAGGGCGTTATTTTGTCTTTTCATACTAAAGATGTTTGTGCTGGCTCTGGAATCAAGGCAACTAATTGCGTAGTTCGCGTCCAGGATGTTGGTTGAGTAAGTTCCATCCTCTGCTCGGTCGTTGTATTGATCTGCAAGTAGCAAGAAGAAATCTCCTTGACCATTGTTCAAAGCTGTATCGAACGCAGTTGCAAGATAGGGCCAGTAACTTTCTGAATAGAGAGGCATGATCAAACCTGTCACTGCAGCCCAAATAGTTAGCTCGCGCCCCGACTCAGTTGGAAGCGGCTTGGTTTCAAGTTCCAAGAAAAACTCTTTAATGGTTTGTAGGTCGCCTTCGACGAACCCAGTGAACGGGCAGTCGGAGAACTGTTCACAGGAATCTAAAAATGCCCTGAGCGCCTTTTCAAAAGCTTCTATCTGGAAAAGGGTCTGTTGCTCATCCGAAACCGTTGGGTCAATAGCGCCATCAAGAACAAACTGGCCAACTCGATCGGGGAACAAGTTTGCATAAGTTGTGCCAAGTAAAGATCCGTATGAATAGCCCAAGTAATTTAGCTTTTGCTGACCGAGCACAGCCCGCAACACATCCATATCCTTTGCTGCCGAGACTGTGTCTACGTGAGCCAGCAGTTCACCGGTTCCCTCAAGGCACTTTTCACCAAACTCTTTTATTGAAGCCCTTGCAGCGGCAAGATCTTCATCGCTACCAAGTTCGAAACCTGAAACCCCATAGAGAAACTCATCGTTTTCAGCATCGGTCAAGCACGATACTGCTGAGCTTCTTCCTACACCGCGGGGGTCAAAGCCCAGAATGTTGAAATTCTCGCGCAGTTTCTTGGTGCCTAAAAACTCACTGGATTCCAAAACCCAGTCGTATCCTGATGCCCCAGGGCCGCCTGGGTTGAACAGAACAAATCCGAGTGGATCTTTTTTGTTTGCCTGACGGTATGAGGTGGCAATAACAATTGGATCACTGGATGGATCATCCCAGTTCATCGGTACCTCAATGTCGGCGCAGAAGATTCTCTCCCCGCAGTTTTCAAACTTGATGACTTGCTCGTAGTACTTCTCGAAACCTGCTGGCGCGCCAGTTGCTACCGGACCAATTGGTTCAGGGGTTGTGGAATTCGTAGAAGCGATGCAACCAGTTAGAACTAGTGCGGAGACGGCTAGAAGCGCAGTTAGACCAAGTTTGTTTTTCAAATTTTCCTTCTAAGTGTTATTGCAAGGGACTCTAGAACCATTAGGTCTCTAACATTTGAGCTGATCCGTATTCTGGCTAAAGCCATAGCATCTAGCTTGGCGATTGTTTGAGCCGACGAAGAAGAAGATGCCACTTCATCCAGCGAAGACTTCAATTCCTGATTTACCAGTTCCGCACTTGCATCAAGCTGAATCGTTAACACATCTCTATAAAGTGACATCAAATCCACCAGGATTCGATCAATTCCATCTCTCAAGCTTCTTGTCGAGCGACGTTTTTGCGCTTCTTCGAGTGCCTTGATATCAGCTCTGAGGGCTGGGGGAACAGTTCCTCCCTCTGGTACTCCAAGAGTAGCAAGCAGGTTTGCTCGTTCCTCTCCGTCTTTTTCCAAAGTCAATGCGTCTGCATCTTTTTTTGCAAGTTCTAGCCAGCGCTCGGCGGTAGCCATTGCTTTGGGAATTGAATCAATCTGAAGCGCAGCCATCAAGGTTTCTTTGCGCCTTGCTCTGGCATCGGTGCTGGTTGCAAGACGCAAGGCCATGCCGATGTGCCCCTGTGCTTCTGCTGCTACCTGAAGTGCCAGTCTGGGTTCAATTCCATCTCGGGTAACCAATAAATCTGCAACCGTCTCAGTCGATGGCTGCTTTAAGGCAACTCTTCTAACTCTTGAACGAATTGTTGGCAGCATGTCCGCTTCACTAGGAGCACACAACAACCAGATGGTCCCTGCCGGCGGCTCTTCAAGAGCTTTCAGAAGAACGTTTGAGGATCGCTCCGCCATGCGGTCAGCATCTTCAATAATCATTATTTGATACTTGCTAACCGATCCCCCAAAGTGAGAGGAAGCAACGAGCTGCCGGATTTCTTCAATTGAGATTATTACTTTCTCGGTTGCCAAAACAGAGACATCAGGGTGAGAACCAGACTGGACCATCCGGCAACTCTTACACTGCCCACAGCCTTGCTTTTCGCAAAGCAATGCAGCAGCAAAAGCCATGGCAGCGATTGATCTACCCGAACCTGGAGGGCCTGTCAACAACCACGCGTGTTGTAGACCTTGATCTTTATTTGCAACTGCTTGCCGCAGTTGACCGACCGCCTCTGGTTGACCAAGTAGTTCAGACCAAATTGGTTCGAAGTCAATAACGGTACTCAAAGTCCTTTGTCTTCCAGGACTTGATCAAGGCGAACCTGAATTGCACTCCAAATCTGATTTGGTGACTGGTTGGCATCCACAACAAAGATTCTTTCCGGTTCAGCCTTCGCCAAGTCGAGGTAGGAGTTTCGGGCAGCTTCAAAGAACTCAATTTTCTCTCGCTCTAAACGATCGGGGGCTTCCCCGGTCTGCCCGCGTCGCTTAGATGCTAGCTCGGCATCTAAATCTAAAAGCACTGTTAGGTCAGGCAGTAAATTATTCACAGCCCAAAGCGAAAGATTTCTCACTTCAGTTAAATCAAGCTCTCGCCCGGCACCTTGATAGGCAACTGAGGAATCTAGGAAACGGTCTGTGATTACAACCTGACCTTGGGATAGTGCCGGAAGGATCTTGCTTGCTACATGGTGAGCTCTGTCGGCTGCATATAGAAGTGCCTCTGAACGAGCTGACACTTCACCCTTGCGGTGCAACAAAAGATGTCTGATTTCTTTACCGAGTTCGGTGCCGCCTGGTTCCAGTGTCCGAAGCACCTGCAGACCCCTGGAAGCTAGGTAGCTTTCCATCAAGTCAGCTTGAGTGGACTTGCCAACGCCATCGATTCCTTCAAAGGAGATGAAAAGTCCGTGGCCCAAGTTACTTCTTCTTTCTAGCGGTGCCAGCCTTCACAGTCTTTTTAGGGGCTGCAGCCTTTTTGGAGACTCGACCTGCCTTGGGGGCAGCCTGGCCTGGCTCTAACCCTAGTTTCTCACGCCTGATGGCCAAAAGCTCAAAAGCCTGATCTGGGCTTAGCTCCTCTAGCTTTTCATCCTTTGGAATAGTGGCGTTGATGGCGCCATCGGTGACGTAGTCACCAAACTGTCCCGTCTTGGCAAACACCGGTAATCCGCTGGCTGGATCCTCGCCAAACTCGCGAAGCGGTGTGGCGGCAGTTCTGCGACCCCCATACTTTGGCTGTTTGTATAGCTCGAGGGTTTCTTCTAAAGTCAGCGAGAAGATCTGATCCTCGGTTGCTAAAGATCTGGAGTCGGTTCCCTTTTTTAGGTAGGGACCAAACTTTCCATTTTGCGCTGTGATTGGCGTTTGGGTTTCTGGGTCAAGGCCAATAGTTCTTGGAAGAGAAAGCAGCATCACTGCCTGCTCAAAGGTGAATGTCTCAGGTGACATTGATTTAAACAACGAGGCAGTCTTTGGCTTCTCGGCGTTTGGATCTTCCAGCAACACGTAGGGGCCGTAGCGGCCATCTTTGAACAAGATGTCGTAGCCGGTATTTGGGTCTTGACCCATCACTCGGTCAGAAATTATTGGCGCATCAATCAATTCCTGAGCTTTCGCAACCGTCAGCTCATCGGGAGCAAGACCCTCGGGAATGTTTACGATACGACGACCATTTTCGTCGGCGCCTTCGCTGCCTGGCTCAACCATGGTCTCGATGTATGGGCCATACTTACCGGTTCGAAGGGTGATGTTCTCGGCTAGGAAAATCGAGTTCACAGCCTTCGGGTCGTGCTCGCCAACGTTCTGGACAGTGTCATGCAAACCATCTTCGGTTTCAGTTCCAAAGTAAAACTTCTTTAGCCAATCGCTTCGATCTAGCTCTCCGGCTGCAATCTGGTCGAGGTTTTCTTCCATCTGAGCCGTGAACGCGTAGTCAACTAGCTTGACGAAGTTCTCTTCCAAGAAGCGGGTAACAGTAAAGGCAATCCATTCTGGAACCAGTGCCTGGCCCCGCTTTACGACATAGCCCTTATTGATGATGGTAGACAAAATAGCGGCGTAGGTGGAAGGTCTTCCGATGCCATCTTCTTCCAAAGCCTTCACAAGCGAGGCTTCCGTGTAGCGAGGCGGTGGCAAGGTGGTGTGATCCTTTGCAGTCACTTCCACCACGGAAAGCTCCTGGCCGACCTCTAGAGCCGGAAGTTTGGATTCCTTCTCACTGTCGTCTTCTTCTTCGCGCTCAACGTCACGGCCCTCTTCATAGGCGGCCATGAATCCCTTGAACAAAACAACGGTTCCAGAAGCTGAAAACTCAGCAGTTTTTCCGCCATCAAGTGGGCCAACGGAAATCTTTGCTGTTGTGGTTGAAACCTTCGCATCGGCCATTTGGGAGGCCATGGTTCTTTTCCAGATCAGCTCGTACAAGTCCTTTGATCTAGTCGACATGCTCATAGGTAAATCACTCGGGTGCAGGAAAGTTTCTCCAGCAGGACGAATGGCTTCGTGGGCTTCCTGAGCGTTTTTGTTCTTACCGGTGTAAACCCTAGGAGCGTCAGGAACTGAGTCTTTGCCAAACATTTCAACCGCTAGGTTTCTCGCAGCCTGAATAGCTTGGGTTGAGAGAACTGGAGAGTCGGTACGCATATATGTAATGTGTCCGTCTTGATACAAAGACTGGGCAGTGTCCATTGTCTGCTTGGCAGACATACGAAGTTTTCTGGAAGCTTCCTGCTGCAGAGTGGAAGTTGTAAATGGAGCAGCTGGTCTTCTAGTTGAAGGCTTGGATTCAACAGATTCAACCTTTACCTTTATATCTTTGCTACGCATCGCAACTGCAAGTTTCTCAGCGGCGTCTAAATCAAGAAGCAGTACACCGTCTTTGATTTCACCTTTGTCATTGAAGGCGTCTCCCGATGCAATTCTTTTTCCGTCAATGGAAAGAAGCTTTGCTTCAAAGTCTTGTTCTTTACCAACGTTGGTTGTGAACAGGGCCTTTACGTCGTGATAGCTTGCGGAAACAAATGCCATGCGCTCACGTTCACGCTCGACTACCAATCTCATAGCCGGTGACTGGACACGTCCTGCGCTAAGACCACGGTTGATCTTGCGCCAAAGAACTGGAGAAACCTCATAACCGTAAAGGCGATCAACTACTCGCCTGGTTTCTTGAGCCTGAACTAAGTTCTGATCAACATCTCGGGTTTTACCCAGGGCTTCCTGGATGGCTGTTTTTGTAATTTCGTGGAAGACCATTCGTTTGACGGGCACCTTGGGCTTGAGCACTTGAAGCAGGTGCCAGGCAATCGCCTCTCCCTCACGGTCCTCATCAGTTGCGAGGTATAGCTCGTCGGCTTCGCCCAGGGCCTTTTTCAGCTCTGAAACGGTCTTGGTTTTACCAGCCGAAATGGCGTAGTAAGGCTCGAAGTCATTTTCGATGTCAATTGAGAACTTGGCCAGCGAGCCCTTTTTCTTCTTTTCCTCGGGTGGCAAGTTCTTTGGGTCAATCAGATCCCGGATGTGCCCGATCGAGGCCATGACCGTGTAGTCATCACCCAGATACTTAGCAATGGTCTTCGCCTTAGCTGGCGACTCGACGATTACTAGCTTGTTGCCTGGCATACATCTCCTAGTTGCATTTGCTTCAAGGTCCTGCTCGGGCTCGCGCTTTATGCACAATTCCTAAAGTCTCAAAGCTGGTCTCAATAAAGACCTCGAATCCGACAATACGACATCGTTCCAAAACCAGCTGGCTATTGGCTGCAATATCTTTTGCCACAATACACGGATAACCGGAAGATACACCTCGAAGTGCATTGGCTGCAGCCAATGCCATAGCTTCTGTAGTGGCTTGAAGCCTTGTATTTACTAGCAACTGCGCGGAAAAGAAACTTCCAGCTGAAAATACTCCGAGAATCACAATAATGACGCTAAAAGCCAAAATTGTTCCAGCTCCAGCATCATTTTCTATTGACCTTGAGCTTTTGCGCACTGAGACTCGATCAACTCCAAACCAGTCAAATCAATACTCAAGATTCCAATTTCGCTGCGCAAAATCACGCAGACAACACCTAACTCTTCTTCAATTTCAAACTTGACGTTCTCTCCTAGCTTCGAAACCATTGCATCAACAATCTCGATCGGTTCATCTCTTGCAATTGCCCTGGCAATTGTTGACGCAGCCGACACTAATTCCATGCGCTGTAATTGAATTGTCATCGCGCCCAGCGCTAAGCCAATAATCATTAGCACCGCAGGCAGGGTCAAAACCAGCTCGGCAGTAACGCTGCCTGAGTCTTCGCTAGCTGCCGCCAAGGCTTAGCGCCGATCGAACTAGATCAAACAAAATCGCCTTGACCTCTTCGCTTCTCAGAATTACAACCAGGAGCCCAGCAAAGCCCACAGCCGCCATGGTGGCTATTGCGTACTCAGCGGTGGCAGCTCCTGCCTCAGATTTCCACTTCATCTTTTTATACCTTTCTATACAGCTCTAAACAGACCAATTCCCAACGGGACTACAGCTAGAAAAACAAACGCCGGAAGGGCAGCTAGCCCTAGGGGCAAAAGAAGCGAAACCGACAGCTTGGCCAGATCTTGGCGTCTGCGATTTAGCAGTCGGTGTCTGAGAGCATCGGCCCGCGCTGAAAGGATTCCTGAAAGGGCAATTCCAGATTGCTCCGAAACGCTCACCGCATCCATCAACCCGGCTAACTGATCCTTTGAAACCTCCTCGCCAAAACTCAAAACTGCTTTGGTTTGGGCAAGTGATGAAGAGGCTCTTGGGGACAACCCTGCAGAAAGTCCAATTACCACTGCATCTAGAAAAGCTCCTGGATCGGTTTCTCTAGGTCTGGCCTTTTCTAGCATCCGCAAAGAAATCACCCTGGCCACAATCAGCAGTACCAATCCAACTCCGATAGCAACCGCACCAAGCGAAGTCTCTAGAGCCGAGGAGATTGTTGGAAGACCCAAAAGCTCCGCAAAGATCACGGCCAGCAATGGAAGTAGCAATATCAAATTTGCACTAGCCCGAGGAGATGCAAAAGCAACTTTAAGTTCACTCGATTGTTTGTGTTGTGCTTCGAATACTTCAGCTAATCGATCAAGGGCAAGAGCAAGATTACCCCCGGAGTCTTTTGCCATATCCCAAATGAACTGAAACTGTTTCTTTTGAAACTCGCTGAGCGATTGAACTTGAAATGCTTTGATAGCAACCTGATTGGTCGCGCCGCTTCTAAGTAGCGCTGAGAGCTCCATTACTGCCAGGTTCGCACTCATGCCAGCTGCAACTTTCGAGTGCGAAGTTGTGAAACAACCTCTAGTTTCTTATCAACTATTTGAAACTTTCCAATCCCAGATACGCATCGCTCGCCCGATTGCTTACTAAGTGCAATCACCCAATCAAAGGCCGAGACAACCAAACTTGAAAGTGTGCTTTGACCAATCCCCTGCTGCATTGCAATTGAAATCAGGCGCTCTGGGACTTGTTCAAGGGAGTTGGCGTGCAACGTGGTGGCTCCTCGATGACCGGTGTTTAGAGCCTGGAGCATCGGGAGTAGTTCTTTGCCCCTTACCTCACCTATGCATATTCGGTCGGGTCTCATTCGAAGAGATTCTCTAACCAGGTCTTCGAGAGAAACCTCTCCCATGCCTTCTATGTTCTTTGGCTTGGACTGAAGGCAAATCACATTTGGCCCTGCTAGCTCCGTAACGTCCTCAACCGCAATTACCCGTTCGGTGGTTTCTGCAAGCATTGCTCGTAGCAGGGTGGTCTTTCCCGTGCCGGTGGCACCAGAAATTAGAAAGCTCTGCCCCGACTTTGCGATTTCTTGAATCAACTCAAATTGAGCAGCAGTTGCAAAACCCCCAGCAACTAAAGAGCTCAGGTTAAGTGGATCAGTTGAGTGGAGCCTGATGGAAATCAATGTGGATTCGGTGCAGGGTGATTTCAAGACAGCATGAACTCGTAATCCCCCAGGCAAGCTAACATCGGCAAATGGACTTGCTTGGTCAAGTCGACGACCACCAAGTTCAATTAAGTCCTTAGCCAGAGTTGATAACTCTTGTTCTGTTAGCACTAAATGATTTGCCTGGGATAGTCCAGATCCGGAATCTATTTGCGTGGATCCAACAGATAAGCAAATGTCCGTGACCTTCGGGTCATCGATTAGCTCCAGTAGAGCTTCAGGAATTTTTGCTTCCACGCAGATAACCATCAAGCATGAAGAGCTGCTTTGGGGAGTAGAAAAAGAAGATGTGGATAAAAAATTAGGGGGCGGCAGGTTTTGGGGGAAAACCTGCCGCCTGGTGATAGCGATTGGGGGAATCTAACTATCACAAGTCAACAACGAATTGCTGACTCCTTTAGTCTACGACTGGCCATTGGCCTAGCAGGCCCGATTTGTGCCATTATTGCGAAGGTATAGAAGAGTCGGAGGAGACAAAGTTGTCTGAAGAAACGGGAATAGAAAACCTGCTTCACGAAAGCAGAAGTTTCCCCCCAACCGAGGCCTTTGCAGCACAGGCTGTTGCGCAACCGGAGCTTTACTCCGAGGCCAAAGCCGACCGGTTAACCTTCTGGGCCAAGCAGGCAAGGGATCTTCACTGGCACAAACCATTCACCAAAACCCTAGATTTCTCAAACGCACCTTTTGCCACCTGGTTTGAAGATGGCGAGCTAAACGTTTCCTACAACACCCTCGATCGTCACGTGCTGGAGGGCCGGGGAGATCGCATCGCCATCTACTTCGAGGGCGAAAACGGTGACACCTCTACTTATACCTATGCTCAACTTCTGACCGAAGTGAAAAGAGCCGCCAATGCTTTCGAATCCCTTGGCCTTAACCCTGGTGACCGAGTTGCCATTTACATGCCCATGGTTCCAGAGGCAGTGATTGCCATGCTGGCAACTGTTCGACTTGGTGCGATTCACTCAGTAATCTTTGGTGGCTTTTCAGCGGAATCGCTTAGGAGTCGAATCAACGACGCTGAAGCGAAGTTGATCATCACCGCAGATGGTGGATATAGGAAAGGTAAAGTTTCAGCACTCAAGCCAGCCGTTGATGAGGCCATCTCCGATGGCGCTTGCCCAAGCGTAAAGGCTGTGGTTGTCCTAAAGCGTGGCGGCAATGAAGTCAGTTGGACTAGCGGGCTTGATCACTGGTGGTCTGATGTTGTTGATGTGGCATCAAGTGACCATGAAGCTAAAGCTTTTGAAGCAGAGCACCCTCTTTTTATTCTTTACACCTCAGGAACTACTGGAAAGCCAAAAGGTATCTTGCACACCTCCGGGGGCTATCTAACCCAAGCTGCATTCACCCACAAAAACGTTTTCGATATTCATCCTGAAAAAGATATCTACTGGTGCACAGCGGATGTCGGTTGGATCACCGGACACACCTACGTGGTTTACGGTCCGTTGGCCAACGGAGTTAGCCAAGTTATCTACGAAGGAACTCCAGACACACCGGACTGGGGTCGTTGGTGGGAGATAGTAGAAAAGTACAAGGTGAGCGTTTTATACACCGCCCCAACTGCCATTCGCACCTTCATGAAACTAGGTCGCGAGATTCCAGACAAGTACGATCTGAGCTCTATTCGAGTTCTAGGTTCGGTTGGAGAACCAATTAACCCTGAAGCTTGGATTTGGTATCGCGATGTAATCGGCTCCAACAATGCTCCAATTGTTGACACCTGGTGGCAAACTGAAACCGGCGCCATCATGATTTCGCCACTACCTGGAATCACTGCAGCAAAGCCTGGATCGGCGATGATTCCCCTTCCAGGCATTTCAATGGAGATCGTCGATGATGCAGGTAAAAAAGTCACTTCCGGCGGTGGCTACCTAACCATTACTGAGCCTTGGCCTTCGATGCTTCGAGGAATCTGGGGCGATAACGAGCGATACAAGGAAACCTATTGGTCGCAATACCCTGGCCGCTATTTCGCGGGCGATGGTGCCAAGCTGGATTCAGATGGCGATGTTTGGATTCTGGGGCGAGTGGACGATGTCATGAACGTCTCCGGTCACAGACTATCTACGGCTGAGATTGAGTCGGCTCTGGTGTCTCACCCATTCGTTGCTGAGGCTGCGGTAGTTGGCGCCAAAGACGAGACAACTGGTCAGGCAGTAGTTGCTTTTGTGATTTTGAGATCTGATCAGGTAGCTGCCGCAGGCAGCGACTCAGATGTGAGCAAGCTACTTCGAGATCACGTCGCCCACGAGATTGGACCAATCGCTAAGCCAAGAACAATTATTGTGGTGGCTGAACTTCCAAAAACTCGCTCAGGAAAAATCATGCGAAGACTTCTTAGAGACGTTGCCGAAGATAGACCAATTGGCGATGTGACCACTTTGGCGGATACCTCTGTGATGCAAGTGATCACCGGCAAGCTAGAAGCTGGAGCTACTGACTAATCTCCACGATTAGTTCTAC
>ERZ1022756.116-NODE-116-length-28948-cov-24.795348_pt1 | contig 28948 bp, 28 predicted proteins | sample MGYA00520902_ERZ1022756 | MGnify/ENA primary metagenome ERZ1022756 (study PRJEB33162, sample SAMN09537601) | freshwater metagenome | isolation source: freshwater | place: Canada:Alberta | collected 2017-07 | study: EMG produced TPA metagenomics assembly of the...
GCCGGGCGTGCAACCGGACGCCGACAGCCACCCGGCGCACGGCGAAGGGGCCGCCAGAAAGGCGATGATCACACTGATTGGTTTCGGAAAACTGGAGCGGGCGAAGGGATTCGAACCCTCGACCCCAACCTTGGCAAGGTTGTGCTCTACCCCTGAGCTACGCCCGCTCACTGGCGCTGACAAAATCCGCTTGGTCGCGGTTCTTGCCGGAGAGGCGGCGCGATTAGCAGCGACCCAAGCCTGCTGCAAGCGCTAAATTGGCGCGATTGGGGCTTGATCGTGCGAGGCCGACAGGCCAGCACAATTGTGCGCTTCACATCGGCGCAAGGCATCCCACATTGGGGACGGACTGGCGCAGGCTGCGCGCCGTGACAGCAGGAGCATTTATCTTGGCCAGCATGGGATTGAGCATCGACGAACAAAAGGCGGTCGAACGCTTTCGCAACGCGGTGGTCGATCCGTCGCAGACGAAGCTCGTCATCCTCGATTTCTGGGCGGAATGGTGCGGGCCGTGCAAGGCGCTGACCCCGGTGCTGGAAAAGGTGGCGGCGGAATATGCCGACAAGGGCGTGTTGCTGGCGAAGCTGAATGTGGACGAAGAACAGTTCATCGCCGCGCAGTTTCAGGTGCGCTCGATCCCGACGGTATATGCCATGTTCCAGGGCCAGCCGGTTGCCGATCTGACCGCCGCTCGCGGCGAAGCGCAATTGAAAGCGATGCTTGACCAATTGCTCGCCCAATTGCCCATCGAGGCCGGTGCGGGTGACGCTGCTGCAGCGCCGCAGGGCCCGTCGCCCGAAGAAATCGCGCAGTTCGTGAAGCTGGGTGAAGAGGCGCTGTCCGCCGGTGACGCCCAGCGCGCCGCCAGCATCTTTGCCCAGATCACCGAATTTGCAGAAGGTAACGTGCCTGCCCATGTCGGGCTGGTGCGCGCGTTGGTACAGATGGGCGAGATCGATCAGGCGCGGCAGGTGATGGACGTGATCGATTCGGACCCGCGCCTCGCCACTGACCCCGCGATTGCTCCTGCACGGAGCGCGCTGGAACTCGCCGGAACGCGGGTGGATGATAGCGAATTGACCGCGCTGCGCGTTGCGGCGGCGGCCGCACCGGACAATATGGATGCGCAGTTCGCCTTTGCCGAGGCCGCCTTTGCCGCAGGCCAGCGCGACGATGCCGCTGCCACCCTGCTCGCCATGATCGCTGCCGACCGCGAATGGAACGACGGCGCGGCGCGGGCCAAGCTGCTCAAGATCTTCGAAGCCACGGGCCTTGAAGATGAATGGGTCATCGGCGTCCGCCGCCGGCTGTCGCGCGTATTGTTTGGATGAGCGTGAAAAAAGTGACCCGGCGCCTTTCCATCTTCCCCCTGACCGGCGCGGTGCTGTTTCCCGGCATGCAATTGCCGCTGCACATCTTTGAACCGCGTTACCGCGCGCTGGTGGGCGATGCGCTGATCCGGGACCGCCAGATCGCGATGATCCAACCGCAACGCTCGGTCGAAGGCGCGCCGCTGTATTCGGTCGGCTGTATCGGCAAGATCGGCGAAGTGCAGGCGATGGATGACGGGCGCTACAACCTCATCCTTGAAGGTACGGCGCGGTTCCGGCTGGTGCGGGAATTGGACGTGACTACCGCGTTCCGCCAGATCGAAGCTGAAATCTATGACGAGGATGAGGATGAAACCCTCACCCACGCCCAGCGCGGCGGGTTTGAACGCGAAGCCCGCGCCTTTGCCGATGCGCAGGGTTATAGTGTCGACTGGAGCTCGGTCGAGCGGCTGGACGATCGCTCGCTGATCAACGGCGTCTCGCAGATCGCGCCGTTCGATCCGGCTAGCAAGCAGGCGCTGCTGGAGGCCGAAACGCTGACAGATCGCTGCGAATTGCTGGTGCAGCTGATGCAGTTCTTTGGCCGCACCGATGGCAGCGAGGAAATCGTGACCCTGCAATAACGCGCAAAAAAGCCCGGAACCTTGCGGCTCCGGGCTTTGTCGCCGCCCCCAAGGGGCAAGAGGCGGCGTGTGGGATTGCAGCGATTAACGCAGCAGCGACAGCACGTTCTGCTGCGACTGGTTGGCCTGCGCCAGCATCGCGGTGGAGGCCTGACTAAGGATCTGCGCTTTGGCGAGCGCGGTGGTTTCAGCCGAGTAATCGGTGTCCGCGATCTGCGAACGGGCGTCGGTCAGGTTGGTCGCAACGTTGGTGAGGTTGGTCACCGCGGACTGCAGACGGTTCTGGCTGGCACCGAGCGTTGCCCGGGTGGTCGAAACGGCCTCGATGTCGGCGTCGATGTCGGTCAACGCACTGCGGGCGTTGGTACCATCGGTGCCGGTCACGTCGAACGAAGCAGCGGCACCTGCACCGGCGGTGAGGTCGGTCGCGAGGTCGTCGAGGGTGATGTCGATCGTATCCGCATCATTGGCACCGGCCATCACGGTGACGGTGGCGACCGAACCGTCGAACAGCTTGACGCCGTTGAATTCGGTGTTGGCCATGACCTGGCCGATCTGTGCGGTCAGCTCGTCAACTTCGGCCTGAATGTTGTCGCGGTCGGTGTCGGCATAGGTGTCCGAACCGGCCTGCACGGCCAGCTCGCGGACGCGCTGCAGCATGTTGGTCACTTCGTTCAGCGCGCCTTCCGCCGTCTGGGCGAGGCTGATGCCGTCGTTGGCGTTGCGAACGCCCTGCTGCATGCCGCGGATCTGCGAGGTCATCGAGTTGACGATGGCAAGGCCGGCGGCGTCGTCGGCGGCGCTGTTGATGCGCTTGCCCGAAGACAGACGCTCCATTGCGGTGCCGAGCATCCTGCCGGCAGCAACGGCCGAGTTGGTGGCGCGCAGGGCTGAGGTGTTGGTGTTGATCACGGTCATTATCGAAACTCCTGAATGGTCAGGCAGGACGAACTTGCCCGTCGCTGCTGATCCATAGAGCGGTCGCCAGCCAGGATGTTTAAGCGAAGAAAAAATATACAAGAAAAACAAGATTATAATAGAATTTTGCGGGATCGCTAACCGGGATCGGTTCCTTTGATCCGTCGGTTCGGGGCAGGCTGACTAAGGAATGCTACGGGGGCTTAAATTTGCCACCTGTCCAGCCTGTTGGCGGCAGAGCTTTGCCGAGACCAGAAAACAGGGGCATTTATGCATTACCCGTCGACCAAAGCGGGCCGCGACCAGGCGGACCACACCAAAGCAGGGCCGCAATCCTGCGGCGCGCACGATATCCTTATCGGCATGACCGTGCCGTTGATGGGCGGCAGCTGGCAGCGGGAGCGGATTGTGCTGGGTGACCGCCTGCCGACCGCAACGGCGGCCGGGATTGCGCGCGCGGGCAAGCTGGCGATCGCATTGGATCACGGCACCCCGGCGCTGGCGCTGGAAGGAGCCAACCGGATTGCGCTTTCTTACGATCCCGCTGCGCTTCCCGAAGCGCGGGCCGCGCTGATCGCCGCTTCGGCGCAGGGCGGCTGGCCGGTTGCGGGCGATCCGCAATCGCTGGCGCTGTTGACGCTGGCCGAACGGATTGCCGCCAGCGACATTCCCGTATTGCTCGAAGGGCCGACCGGCACCGGCAAGGAAGTGCTGGCGCGGTTCGTCCACCGCCTGTCCGCGCGCGCCGATGGGCCGTTTGTCGCCGTCAACTGCGCCGCCATGCCTGAAGCGATGCTGGAAGCGCTGTTGTTCGGCCACAAGAAAGGCGCCTTCACCGGCGCGGCAGAAGCGGGCGAGGGGCTGTTTCGTGCAGCCCACGGCGGTACGCTGCTGCTGGACGAGATCGGCGAACTGCCGCTGGCGTTGCAATCGAAGATGCTGCGCGCATTGCAGGAAGGCGAAATCCTGCCGCTGGGCGCGACCAAGCCGACCAAGGTCGATGTGCGCATTGTCGCCGCCACCAACCGGCACCTTGCTGCCGAAGTCGAGGCCGGGCGCTTCCGCGAGGACCTGCTCTATCGCCTGAACGTCTTCCCTCTTGCGCTGCCTGCGCTGCGGGACCGGCGCGGGGATCTTGCCCCGCTGGCCTTCGCGATGCTGCTGCGCCATGCGCCAGACCCCGGCCAGCCGGGCTGGATCAACGCCGATGCCATCGCCTTGCTGGAAACCCACGCCTGGCCCGGCAATGTCCGTGAGTTGGAAAACGTCATCCGCCGCGCGATCCTGCTGGCGCACGGCGCGGGCGCGATTGGTGCCGATCATATTGTATTCGACACGGCGGTTCGTCCTGCGTCAACAAGCGTGCTGGCCGCCCCCGTCACCACCGTCACCGCCCCGCGCTCCCTGTCCGATGTCGCCTTCGCATCGGAAGCGCGCGCGATCCTCGACACCCTTGGCCGCAACGGCGGCAACCGCGCGGCGACGGCGCGAAACCTCGGCATTTCGGAACGCACACTGCGTTACCGCCTCGCTTCGATGCGCGGCGCCGGAATGATCGCGGCCGGAGGTGCGGCATGAGCGTGGGCGGAGTTGGGCGCGGCGGGTTCGGCGTCACCGATGTGATGGCGCTGCGCAGCCAGGTGCTCGCCCGCAGCGCCGCCTTGCGCGATGTGCGCGGGGCGAGCGAGGCGGAGCGTCCCGCACCCACGCCGACACCGGGAGCAGGCTTTGCCGATACGCTCCATAATGCGCTGAAGCAGGTGAGCGCCGTGCAGGAGCATTCCAGCACCATGCAGGTCGCTTATGAACGCGGGCAGGTGACGGACATCTCGCAAGTGATGCTCGCCCGGCAGGAAGCAGGCGTGGCCTTCGAAGCGACCTTGCAGGTGCGCAACAAGCTGCTGAACGCCTATCAAGATATTATGCGGATGGGGGGCTGATAGATGGCCGATTCCACCCTGCCCGTGCCTGCCAATCCGGCCGGCCTTCCGATCGATCCGCAAGTTGGCGGGTGGCGCACCATGCTGCCGCCGCAGCTGGCAGGTTTTGCCAACCAGCCCGCGCTTGCCCGCGCGCTGCCGGCCCTTGCCGGTCTTGGCGCGGTGGCGGCGGCGGCGGCGCTGTGGATGGCGATTTCGTCCGGCCCCGACCGGATGCTGTATGGCAGCCTGACCGATGCTGAGCGTGCCAAGGTGGTTGAAACGCTGGAGGCCGGCGGGATCGCCTATTCCATCGACAATTCCACGGGCGCGCTGTCGGTGGCGGAAAGTGATCTCTACCGCGCCAAGATGCTGGTTGCGAGCGATGCCGGTATTGCCGCCCCGGAAGGCGCCGAAGCGATGCTGGATTCCATGCCGCTCGGCACATCGCGCACGCTGGAAGGCGAACGCCTGCGGCTGGCACGTGAACGCGAATTGATGCTGACGATCAAGGAGATCGACGGGATCGAAAGCGTGCGCGTCCACCTCGCCACGCCGGATCGGTCGGTGTTCGTGCGCGAGAATAACGCGCCGTCTGCATCGGTGATGGTGCGGCTGGTCGGCGGACGCAGCCTGTCGCAGCCGCAGGTCTCTGCGATCGTCAACCTGGTCGGGGCTTCGGTGCCGGGGCTGAGCGCGGATGCGGTACGGGTGGTCGATCAGAATGGCCGCCTGCTTTCCGACCCGCGCGAACAGGCCGGCGAAGGCCTGACGCTTCAGCGCGAACATGAAGCCAAGCTGCGCGAACAGCTGGACGGGTTGCTGCTGCCCTTGCTGGGCGAAGGCAATTTTTCCACTCAGGTGCAGGTCGAACTCGATAAAAGTGAAGTCACCACCGCGCGCGAAACCTATGAAAAGGAAGGCGTGGTCCGCGCCGAGAGCGAGCGTAACTCGGCCCGCACCGGCGCTGCTCCGGCAGGCGGTGTGCCGGGCGTGGCGGCCAACACCCCGCCGCCGCAGGCGCAGCTGGTGGACGGCGCGCCGCAGCCCGCAGCGCCTGCCGCTGCCAATTCGACCGACACCGAAACCGCCACTGACCGCAGTTATGAACTGGGCCGCGAAGTGGCGGTCACCACTGCCGGGCCGGGCAGCCTGACAAAGCTGTCGGTCGCCGTCGCGGTCAGCGACAAGGCGCTGAAAGCCGCGGCCCCGCTGACCGCGCAGCAGCTTGAAGCGCTGGTCAGCGCTGCTGTTGGCGCAAACACGCAGCGCGGCGACACGGTCAAAGTGGTGGCTAGCAAGTTCGAACCTGCGGATCTGGCGCCCCCGGCCTTTTATGAAGAACCGTGGTTCGCGATGCTGGTGCGTTACGGCACAGCGTTGATCGCGGTGGTGCTGGTTCTGATGCTGGCGGTGCGCCCGCTCATCGGCAAGCTGAAGGGCAAGGGCGAAAAACCCGTACCCTCCGCAGCTGAAGACGCCGCGCCGCTCGCCATCGGTGGCGACAGCGGTAACGTGAGCGGCGCTGATACGGTGTTGGCAGCTGCGGACAACGGCCAGCCGCTGGCCGATCTTCCCCAGCAGGTCGAACTCGCCCGCCGCCTTGCGACGAGCCAGCCTGAACGCGCGGTTGAGGCGCTGCAACGGATGCTCGAAGTCCCGACCCCGCCCTTGGCCGCGCCTGAGGCGGATGCAGCATGACCGCCGAACTCGCCCTCAACCCCGCTCCGCCCTCGCTTCTGAGCCGGGTTGACCGCGCCGCGGTGTTCCTGATGCTGCTGGGCGATGACGAGGCGACCGGGCTGCTCGCCCGCCTGTCCCCGGCCGAGCTGGAAAAGCTGGGCGCGGCAATGATGGCGCTGGGTGAGATCGATCAGCCGCACATGGCCGAAGCGCTCGCCGATTTCGCGGGCGAGGCCGCGCGTGAAATGCTGCCCCGGCGCGGGCGCGATGACCGCGTGCGCAACCTGCTGGACAAGGCGCTGGGCACGGCGCGGGCGGAAAGCATGATGCAGCGGATCGAACCCGATGCACCGCCACGCAGTCTGGAACTTGCCAAATGGCTCGCCCCCGGTGTGCTGGTGCGGTTGATCCTGGACGAACACCCGCAGGTGATCGCCGCGCTGCTGCTGCTGATCGAACCCGAACCGGCCGCCGAAATATTGGCGATGCTGCCGCTGGAATTGCAGTCGATGGTTGTCGAACGGGTGGCGAAAAGCGGCGCCATATCGGCCACCGCCATCACCACCATCGATACGCTGCTGACCCAGCGTATATCCGCCACCTTCGGCACTGCTCCGCTGCTGCTGGGCGGCCCGCGCGAAGCGGCGAACCTTATCAATCTGGCTGCGGGCGAGATGCGCAGCACCGTGCTGCCCGCAATTGCCGAACGCGATGCGCCGCTGGCTGAAAAGATCGAAGAGGAGCTGTTCACCTTCGAAATGCTGTTCGCGCTCGACCCGATGTCGATGGGCCGCCTGCTGCGCGATGTCGACAACGAGAAGCTGGTCGATGCGATGAAAGGCATCAAAGACACCGAACGTACGCCGTTCTTCGCCGCCATGTCGAGCCGTGCGGCCGACGGTGTGCGCGACGAGATCGAACTGCGCGGCCGTCTGGCCAAGAGCGATGTCATGGCGGCGCAGAAGGCGATTGTCGAAATCGCGCGCGGCCTTGCCGATGCGGGCGAGATCGTGATCGGCAGCGGGGGCGGCGAATTTGTCTGATTGGCTCGGAACGCTCGCCCGGAATGAAGGCGTCGTCGAGGCAGGCGGCGTGGCGCCCGGCTGGCTGACGCTGCTGGGCGAGGGCGACGCCTTTCGTGAGGCAGCTTATGGTGCAGCCGAAAGGGCCGAACCGGCCCCGCCGCCCAAGCCGGACCCTGTCATCGCCGATCCGCTGGCCGAAGCGACCGCGCGCGCCTTTGCCGATGGCGAAAGGGTCGGTCGCGCCGCCGCTGAGGTCGAGGCTGAAGCGCGCGCCGCGCGTCAGCGGGCTCTGCGGCTGAATTTCCGCGCGCTTGACGAAGCGGCGATGGCGGTGCTGGCCGAGGATCTCTCCGCCACGGTGATGGCGCTGTGCGACGGTGTGCTGGGCGAGGCGGCAAAGGACCGCGTGGGCCTGCTGGCGCGGGTCGATGCGGCGGTGCGCCGGATCGGCGGCGCGGCGGATACGCTGGCGCTCCACCTGAACCCTGACGACATCGCCCTGCTGGGCGCAGACGCGCTGGCCGGCTGGCGGGTGATCCCCGATGCCGCGTTGGCACCGGGGAGCGTGCTGATCGCAGGGGCAGATGGCAGCGTCTCGGATGGGCCTGCCGAATGGCGCCGGGCGATTGCCGCTGCGGTGCACGGATGATCGCCGAATTGCAGCTTGATCTGGCGCGGATGCGCGCCGCGCCAGTCGCCGCCGGGCCGGTGCTGACGGGCCGCGTGGTCGCCTGTGATGGCGGCTTGATCGAGGTGGCGGGCCTGCCGTTACCCATCGGCTCGCTGGGGCTGATCGAAAACGATACGGGCGCGGATTGTCTGGCCGAAGTGATCGGCTTTCGCGCAGGTCATTCGCTGATGATGTTGCTGGGCGATACCATGCTGCTGCGCCCGCAGGCGCGGGTGCGGGCGTTGGGCCAGCCGGGCGAGGTGCGGGTGGGCGAGGCGTTGCTGGGCCGCGCGGTCGATGCGTTGGGCGATCCGATTGACGGCGGACCCAGGCTTGACCTGCCGAACGTCTGGCCGCTGGCGGGCAAGCGCGAAGGCGCCTTGGAACGGGCGAGTGTCGCGGTGCCTTTCGACTGCGGGGTGCGCGCCATCAATGCGCTGTGCGCCATGGGAGTGGGGCAAAGGCTCGGCATCATGGCGGGATCGGGCGTTGGCAAATCGGTGCTGGTCGATACCATCGCCGGCCATGCGGTCGCCGATGTAACCGTGGTCGCGCTGATCGGAGAGCGCGCGCGCGAGGTGTCCGACTTTGTGAACCGCCACATGGCAGGGGCGCGGCGCGGCGGGATTGTGGTGGTCGCCGTGCCCGCCGACCATGCCCCCAATCTGCGGCTGCGCGCGGCGCAATATGCCAGCGCGATTGCCGAATATTTCCGCGCGCAGGGCAAGCGCGTGCTGCTGATTCTCGACAGCCTGACCCGCGTGGCCCACGCCGCGCGCGAACTGGCACTGGTTCTGGGAGAACCGGGCGCAGCGCGGGGTTATCCGCCGTCCGCGCTTGCCGCGGTCACCCGGCTGGTCGAACGCGCGGGCAATTCTGCACGCACCGGCGGAGCGGTGACCGGCATCTACACCGTGCTGGCTGACGGGGACGACACCAATGATCCGGTGGTCGATACCGCGCGGGCGATTTTGGACGGGCATATCGTCCTGTCACGTGATCTGGCGGCGCGCGGGCATTATCCGGCGATCGATATTCCTTCCAGCCTCAGCCGGGTGATGGATGATCTTGTCCCGCGCGAAACCGCGGCCGCGGCGCGGCGTTTGCGCGGGCTGATTGCGGCGCGCGAAAGCGGACGCGATCTGGTGATGATGGGCGCTTACCGTGCCGGGGGCGACCCGCTGCTGGACGAGGCGCTGGCGCTGTCGCAGCCCATCGATGCCTTCCTGACCCAAGCGCGAGGCGAGGCAGAGCCACTGGCGGACAGCCATGCCGCGTTGCTGCGGCTGATGGCGCAAAGCGGTGCGTGAAGCCCGCCGCCTCACCCTGCTGCGCCGCCAAAGCCTGATCGCCGAAGTGGCGCGCAAACAGGCGCTACGCGGGTTGGCCGAGGCTTTGGAGGCAGAGTCGCGCAGCAATGCATTGGCCGAACGCAGCCGGATGCTGGTGGCCGCCAGCGGGCCGGGTGCGGGGGCAACGACCGGCGCAGCGCTTCAGGCGCGCGGGGTCTTTACCGCAGGTCTTGCCCGGATCGCCGTCAGTGCCGGGGATGCCGCCCGCGACGCGGCCCGCCAGCGCGTCTGGCAGACCGACAGCCTGACCCGCGCTGAAACCCGCGCGCGCCGGCTTGAGGAGATGACGGAAGATGCGCGCAAAGCGTTGGATGCGGCGCTGGAACGGCGCGAAGCGGCGCGCGCGATGCCGCTGGCACGCAAGTTGCAGAACGCTCCGCGTGACTAATTCCATTGCCCAAGGATGGTGCCCAACGTGACGACAATGCCTCCCTTCCTGTCCGAAATGCCTACCCTTCCCGGCGCCTTTGCCGCCAGTGGAGCCGTGACGCAGCCATCGGGCCCTGCCGGTCTGGACTTTGCCGGATTGCTGGACGCTGCGGCGCTGCCGCTTTCCCCTGTCACCATGGTGCCTGCGCTGCCCGAGGCTGAACCCGCCGCGCTGCCCGTTGTGTCGCCCCGCGGCGTGATGGGCCAGATGCCGGCGCCGGCGGCGGACATGGCTGGCGGCAGAAATCTGCCGGAACCGGGCGCGCAATTGCCGCTGGCTCTGCCGGTTTTTCCGCTGCCGGTCTCCGCCTCACCAGCATCCGCACCAACACCAGCGCCGGTCCCCGCGTGTGCGCCTACCCCTGCTCCGCCCGAGCCGCTTGCCATGCTCGCAGCCACCTCGTCCGCCGATCCCGTCGCGGGGGAGCGGCCTGCGCGCGCGCTGACGAGGGCCGATGCCGGCGATTACATGCCCTATCCCCCGCCCGGTCCGGCAGCCCTGCCCGCGCCCGCCGCGCCCGCTCTGCCAGCTGACGAGACGACGCCCCCGGCTAAAAAGGTTGCGTCACACCCGGAGCCGATTGTCGCAACGGCACCTGATCCCTTGCCCGCCGTGACAGCATGGCCCCAGCCGAGCGGTGCATCGGTCGCACTTGTCGTGCCGTCCACCCCTCCGCAGCCCGCCCTGTCGGCCGCGATCACGCCTGATCCGCTCGCGCACACCCGCGCGGTGCGCGCCGCGAGCATGGCGGCCGTTCGTGGCGTTCTTCCGGCAGGGACAGCGCCGGACGCGGCCATCCCGGCGGCCGAGCCAGCGCCGACCCTGTCGCTGGCCAGTCCAACCGGGCTTGAGACGCCAGCGCCCGCTGTGCCGGCCGTTCCGTTCGACCTTCAGGCGGCCGCGCAGCGTGAACCCGCGCCGCCGCCCGTTTTGGCCAACCTTGCCCCCACGCCGCAGACTCCCGCCGCGGCTGATCGGGCGGGCGAACCGCGCGCCCCCGCTCCGCAGGTCGAATCGGCCATCGAACAAGTCGGGAGCTTGCGCGAAGTCATGCGTTCTGCCCGACCGGAAATGACGCTGCGCCATGCCGAATTCGGCTTCGTCTCGCTGCGGCTTGAACAGGCCGCGCCGGACAACTGGCGTGCGGTGCTGGCCAGCCGTGATCCAGGTTTTGTCCCCGCCATTCAGGCCGCGCTTTCCGAACGCAGCGTCGCGGCAACATCCGAAAGCGCTGCCGGTTTCCCGGGCCAATCCGGGGCGGCTCAGAATGGCACATCAGACCAACGCTACGGGGCTTCCCCTAACGGGGGGCAAGGATCGTCTCAACCATACATGGGCCAATCGGGATCACGAGACGGCGAGGCTGCGCCCGATCACCGCCACGCTTCGACCAGCGCCGCCATCGCGGGCCGGACCGAAGCGGAGGAGGAGGGATCCGGCGGACTCGCACCATCTTCGGGCGGACTGTTTGCCTGACGGCGTGGGCAATAAAGGGAAATGACAGGGCATGGCCAAAGGTAAGGACAAGGCCGATAACGCCGGGGAAGGCGGCGGCAAATCCGGGAAGGGTGGTCTGATCAAGATCGCCCTTGGCGCGGTGCTGTTGCTCGGCATCGGCGCGGGCGGGGCTTATGGCGCGTTTGCGATGGGCCTGATCGGCGGCGGCGAAGGCGCGCATAAGCCGGACGAGCCCAAGCTGGTGCTGAAGACCGATGCCGATGCCGATCCCTATCCCGTGCCCGGCGCCGAAAAGGAAAAGGATGCCGCCGCGCCTGTTTATGGCGAAGGCGGCAGCAAATATCGCACCGCCTATTATTCGTTCTCGGAAAGCTTCACTGCCAACCTCGCGGATTCGCCGGGGCTGGTGCAGGTCGAACTGGCGGTTTCGACCCGCCGTGACGGGCGCGTGCTGCAGTGGGTCAAAACCCACGAACTGGCGATCCGGTCCGCGATCCTCGCCCAGCTGGCCGCCACCACCGAGGCCGAAGCCTATGGTGTCGAAGGCAAGAAGCGTCTTGCCGGACGGCTGACCAAGGCGGTCAATCAGGTGCTTGAAGAAAACGAAGGCTTCGGCGGGATCGAAGCCGTCCACTTCCGCGGGTTTCTGGTCCAATGAGGATGGGCCACACCTTTGCGGCGGCCCACCCGGCGGCGGTGCACTGCCCCGAACTCACCACCCGCGGCCCGCGCCCGGAAGAAAGCGCGGCATTGCTGACCGCGTGGCAGCGCGATCTGGCGCGGCTGCTGGCCGATGACCTGGCAGGCCTGCTTTCAGGCGACCGGTTGGACGTTACCATCAGTGAACCTGAACGCGTGACCGGCGCGGATGCGCTGCGCCGCATCGGGCAGATTGCCGCCAATGCGCTGCTGCGCTGCGGCGCATCGGCTGAAACGGCGCTGTTGAGTTTCGATTTCGCCACGGCGATTGCGCTGACCGACCGCAGCTTTGGCGGCGACGGACGCATCACCGGCACCGTGTCAGAGACGCTCCCCCGATCAGCCGCGCTGCTGGTCGAGGAGGCCGCGACCATGATTGCTGGTGCGATGACCGCCGCAAGCTATGGCGATATGCCGCCGCCGGCAGGCGCGTCGGTGAACGGCGAAGTGATCGTGCGCAGCGAAAGCGCGGCGCGGTTGAAAGCCTTTGTGCTGGATGCCCCCGTGCTGCTGTTCACGCTGGATATCTTCAACCGGCACGGCTGCACCTGGCGGGCGACGCTGGTGGTCGCGGCTGACCGGATGGAGCGCCTGCTGCCTGGCGGGGGGCGCCGTCCGCGTGCTCCCGCCAATCGCACCCCGGCAAGCGGCATGGCCGCGCCGTTTGCTGCCATGCCCCTGCCGCTGCACGTGGTTCTGGCCGAATTCGATCTGTCGTTGGCGCGGCTCCAGACTTTGCAACCGGGTGACATGATCCCGCTCGCCATGGGGCGGCAGGTGCCGCTGATGGTGGGGGAGACGACCCTTGCCCACGGTTCGGTCGGCACGTCCGATGACCGCATGGCGATCCGCCTGACCCGACTTCCCGCTTTCACTCCCGCTTCTGCAGAAGGTGTCCTGCCATGACCGCTTACCAACCTGCCGCTTTCGCCCGCTTTGGCGATGTTGCCGTGCGCCTGTCGGTTGAACTGGGGCGCACCGAAATGCCGCTGCGCGATGTGTTGATGCTGGGCGAAGGGAGCACGGTGACGCTCGACCGGCTGACCGATGAATTGCTGGATGTGACCGCCAATGGCCGCGTGGTCGCGCGGGGCGAGGTGGTGGCGGAAAAGGGACGCTTTGCGCTGCGGATTGTCAGTCTGGTGGGTGAGGACGGGCAGGACGCGCCGCCGGCCCCCGGCGTCGATGCGACCATTCCCGCCGCCGATCCGGCGATCTTCGCCGACGACGCGCTGTAAGCGGGCGGGCCTGACCGATGGTCGAATATTTCCTGCGGCTGGCGCTGTTGCTGCCGCTGCTGGGCGGCCTGATCTGGGGGAGCCTGTGGCTGACCCGCTGGCTCCAGACCCGGCTACACGCCGCGCCCGCAGCGCAAAGCGGGCGGAACCTGCAACTCGTTCAGACCAGCCTGATCGCGCCGGGCATGAAGCTGGCCGTGGTGCGCTTCCATGACCGCGAAATCCTGCTCGGCTGCACGCGGCAAGGGATGGTGCGGTTGGGCGAAGCGCCTGCTGCACCCGTAGCGGAGATCCCGTAATGCCCCTGCAAATGATCCTGCGTGCGGCATGCGTGTGCCTTGCCGCGTTAACCATGTTTTGGGCTATTCCTGAAACGGCCAGCGCGGCTGCGCCGGTTGCTGCGCCTGTTACCATGCCCGATCCCGTGGCGGCGGGGATTGGCACGGCGGTCGAACGCGCGCTGGGCGACCAGGGTGCAGGCGATGACAGCCCGTTGAGCATGTCGCTCCAATTGCTGGTGGTGATGGGCCTGCTCACCATCCTGCCCGCACTGGTGCTGATGATGACCAGCTTCCTGCGCATTCTGGTGGTGCTGTCGATCCTGCGCCAAGCTTTGGGTCTGCAAGGTTCGCCCCCGGGGCAGGTGCTGGCGGGCCTCGCCCTGTTTCTGTCGCTGTTTGTGATGGCGCCGACCCTCGACATCGTGAACGCACAAGCGATTGCGCCCTATGCCGCCGGGAGCCTGTCGGCCGACGCGGCCATCGGCAAGGCGGGGGAGGCGTTCCACGCCTTCATGATCGCCCAGACGCGCGAGGCGAACCTGATCATGTTCACCGACATTGCCGGCGGCGGCCCGTTCCGCACCAGCGCGGAAGTGCCGTTCTCGATCCTGCTGCCCGCCTTCGTTACCAGCGAGCTTGAGACCGCCTTTCAGATCGGTTTCATGATCTTCCTGCCGTTCCTCGTCATCGATCTGGTGGTGGCCAGTGTGTTGATGAGCCTTGGCATGATGATGCTGTCGCCGACGATCATCTCGCTGCCGTTCAAGCTGCTGTTGTTCGTGCTGGTCGATGGCTGGGCGCTGCTGATGGGCAGCTTGGCCCTTAGTTTTTCTTAGGGGGAGTTTCGCCTGATGCCGGAAGATGCCGCCCTTCTCGCGCTGGCCGACCAGACCTTGTGGGTAACCGCATTGATCAGCGGCCCGGTGCTGATTGCCACGCTGGTTGTCGGTCTTGTGGTCGGGATCATCCAGGCCGCCACATCGGTCAACGAACAGACCCTTAGCTTCATTCCCAAGCTGGCGATCACCGCGCTGGTGTTCGTGGTGCTGGGCGCGGCGATGATGGGGCTGCTCGCTGATTTCATGCGCGAGATCATGGCGCAGGTCGCCGGGCTTTCGGCCTGAGCGCGCCGGCGTGAACACCCTCGATTTCGGGTTCGGCAGCCTTGAGGCGCAGCTGTGGCAGGTGTTTTTCCTGTCAATCCGCTGCGGGGCCGCCTTGATGGCCGCGCCGATGGTTGGCGGGATGGCGGTGCCTGCGCCTCTGCGCATTCTCCTCAGCCTCGTTCTCGGGTTCTTCATCGCGACCTGGGTGCCGCTGCCGCCCTTGCCCGAGATGTTGAGCATCGCCGCCATTCTCGCGGTTCTGCAAGAAGTAGCGGTGGGCGTGATGCTGGGCTTCGTGCTGCAACTCGCCTTTGCCATTCCCCTGATCGCGGCCGAGCAGATTTCCGGCACCATGGGCCTTGCCATCGCAACGTCGATCGATCCGGCCAGCGGCGCGCAATCGGGCGCGCTGGGGACGTTTTTCGGCCTCGTTCTCAGCTTGCTGTTCTACGCCACCGGCGCGCATCTGTTGTGGTTTGATCTGCTGATCGAAAGCTATCGCCTGCTGCCCGCCGGGCAATTCACTTTCGGCGCATGGCGGGCAGAGGCGGTGGTGATGTTCATGGGTTACGGCCTTGCCGCCGCCGCCGCCATCGCCCTGCCGGTGGTGCTGGTGTTGTTGCTGGTGCAGATCGTCACCGGCCTGATCGCGCGGTCTGCCCCTTCGCTAAACCTGTTCGCGCTGGGCCTGCCTGCGGGCGTGCTGGCCGGGATCGCCGCGCTGATTATCGCCATGCCGGTGATGGTGCAGCAATTGCGCGGCGTGATCGAGGTGACGCTGGAACAGTCCAGCGCCTTGGTGGAGGGACACGGTGGCTGAGGAAACAGCGGGCGAAAAGACCTTCGACCCAACCCCCAAACGGCGCGAGGATGCCGCCAAAAAGGGCGATGTCCTGCGGTCAAAGGAGTTTGCCACCGCCGCTGCAACCGGGGCAGGCGCGCTGGCGCTGCTGGGGGTGGGGCCGTGGCTGAATGAAGGCATGGGCAATATCGCCCGCGCCGGTTTCACCTTTGACCGCGCGGCGCTGGATGGCTTTACCCCTGCCGCAGCGCTGGGCGATGCGGCGCTGGCGGCGCTGCCCCCGGTCATGGCGCTGGGCCTGATCGTCGCTGCGCTGACCATCGGTTCGCAATTGCTGCTGGGGCAGGACGGGCAGTGGGTTGCGGGCAACGCGGGGTTCAAGGGATCGCGCATCAACCCCCTGTCCGGCCTTAAGCGTATCCTTGGCTGGCAGGGTTTGATCGAACTGGGCAAGGGGCTGGGCAAACTGGCGCTGCTGGGCGGGATTGCATGGTATTGGGCCAAGGACCGCGTGCCGGAACTGCTCGCCTTGGGCACCCTGACGCTGGAAGCGCAGATCGGCGTGGCGGCCGACGCGATTTCCAGCCTGATCGGCACGCTGCTGATCGGCCTGCTGGTGATCGCCGCCATCGATTACCCCCTGCAACGCTTCCAGCGCGACAAGCGGCTGAAGATGAGCTTTCAGGATATGCGGGACGAAAACAAGCAGTCCGAAGGCTCACCCGAGATGAAATCCGCCCGCCGCCAGCGCCAGCGCGATCTGGCCCGCGGCGGCGTGGCCAAAGCGATGAAGGAAGCGCAGTTCATCGTCGTCAACCCGCTGCATTTTGCCGTGGCGCTGACTTACGATCCGGCCCGCGCGCCTGCGCCGTTGCTGCTGGCCAAAGGGCGGGGGGAAACTGCGCTCGCCATGCGGGAAATCGCTGCCGAAGAAGGCATTCCCGTGCTGGAATACCCCACCCTTGCCCGCGCGGTTTATTTCACCACGCGCCCGAACCAAATGGTGCGCGAGGAGCTTTATGTGTCGTTGGCATCGCTGGTGGCGTTCGTCATGGCCCTGAAACGCGGCCAGCATCCGCGCCGCCCGCCGATCGACGTGCCAGCGGCCCTGCATTTCGATGGTGACGGAAAGCCGCAGACCCATGCTTAAACTTCGGCGCAAACCGCCGTTATCCGGGACATGACCACATCCGGCTCCTCCATAATTTCGGCACTTGGCGCGGGCAGCGGCATTGATTTCACGCGGCTGGCCGAAGACATCTCGACTGCCAGCTTTGCCGTGCAGCGCAACAATATCACCGCGCGCAAAACCGCGCTGGAAGCGCAGATTTCTGCCGCGGCGACGTTGCGCGGAGCGATCACTGGACTGGCGAGCGCGCTGGGTGACCGGATCCGCAGCGGCGATCTTGCCCCCAAAGGCGAACTTGCCAACCCGGCGGTCGCGCGCGTGACCGTGCCCGCCGGGATCAGCCCGCGCGGCGATTTTTCGCTTGAGGTGAACAGCCTTGCCCAAGGCCAGACGCTGGTCGCCCGCCCGCTTGCCAGCCGTGATACGCTGGTCGGGGAAGGCACGCTGACCCTGCGGTTCGGCGCAGTCAGCGGCGCCAGCTTCACCGCCGATGCCGCGCGCGCAGGCGTGGATATCGCCATCACCGCGACCGACACCCTCGCCACACTGGCCAGCAAGATCAACGAGGCCAGCGGCGGGGCGGTGCAGGCCTATGTTGCGATCGGCACCAACGGCGCGCAGCTGGTGATGAAAGGCCGCGACGGGGCAGCAAACGGCTTCGTGCTGGAAGCGGCCAGCATCAATGATCCCGCCGCCAATGCGCCGGGCGATCTGAGCTATTTCGGCTGGAGCCCCGCCATCACCAACGGCGAACTGCGCCAAAGCGCGCGCGATGCCGCCTTCCAGCTGGATGGCGTCGCCATGACCAGCCCCACCAACCGCGTCACCGGCCTGCCGGGCGGGTTCGGGCTGAACCTCACCGCGACGAATACCGGCGCGCCCACCACGCTCAGTTTTGCGACCAGCAATGACGCCGTGACCAGCGTGATGACCGATTTCGTTTCGGCGCTGAATGATATCATCGGGCAGATCAACGATCTGGCCGCGCCCTTCGGCGGGGAACTGGGCAATGATCCGGGCGCGCGTGAATTGCGCCGCGATCTGGGCGGGTTGGCAAGCCGGGTGGTAATGCCCGGCGCGGTTGGCGATGCGCCGCGCACGCTGGGCGATCTGGGTCTGGCGATCACGCGCGATGGCACGTTCCGGGTGGACACCGTGCGGCTGAACCGCGCGCTGGAAACCAGCCCCGATGCCGTCGCCGCGATGTTCACCACCGGGGTATCCGGCGTGTTCGGAACGATGGACCGCTTTGCCCGGGAAAACAGCCTAGTGACCGATCCCGGCTCGCTGGGCGGGTCGCTGCGGCGTTACGAAACGCAGAAGGCCGCCAGCGAGGAACGGCTTTCGCGGATTGCAGAACAGCAGGAAAACCTGCGCGAACGGCTGACCCGCGAATTCACCGCATCCGAACGGCGCGTTGCCGCATCGCAATCCACCCTGACCTTTATCCGCCAGCAGGTGGATATGTGGTCGAACAGTGACCGGTAAGGAGGGCACGTGATGCAGATGCTGTGCCGCAATCCCGCCGCTGCCTATCGCCGCGTCGCACTTGAAGCGCGGATCGAGGCGTCGGGCAGCGCAGACCTGACCCGCATCTGTCTTGAAGAGGCGCAGGCCGCGCTTGGTCAGGCATTGATCGCTCTTGAACGGGCCCAGACCCCGCCCAGCGAGCCGTTGACCCGTGCGCAAACGATCATGTTGTGGCTGGCCAGATCGGTTGCGCCCGAACACCCGCTGGGGTCGAGCCTCAAGGCGTTTTACGGCGGGCTGGCTGGCCAGATCGGCGCCAATATCCTACAGGCGGACTCTCAGGACTTGGCAGAAATTCATAACGATATCAGCGATGTGCTTGAGGCTGCGGGATAGGATTGCGGTGATGTTTCACGTGAAACAATCGGAGCATATCGTCACTCAGCGATAAATCCTGCGATAATTCTCGCGGCATCCGCCGGGTCTTGGAACGGGTGAAAGTGCGTCATGTCCGGCCGGTAAAGGTCGTGCCCCTGCGGCAGAATGTTCGCCAGCTCCGGCCACGTCGGCGAGCTTTTGAAATCATTCAGATTGGTCATCTGCGCGCGCACCACCAGCACCGGGATACGGACGCGCTTGGCAGCTTCCAGAATCGCGCCGTTGCTGCGGCTGGAGGCATAGACGCTGGCTTCGACTTCGGGGGCGCAGGCCAGCTCCTGACCTTCTCCCGATGCAGCGCGGACAAGGCCGTGGCGGCAGTAATCTTCGAACACTTTGGGGTCGAAGAGGTCATAGGGATCGCGGCTGGCAAAGCGTTCGATCATCACGTCGGCGCTGGCAAAATCGCGCTTGCGGCGGATCGCGGGGTGAGGGTTTTCGGCGGTGTAGAGCGGATCGCTCGGCGCGTAGAATTCCGGCGCAAGGACGACGGGATCGAACAATACGAGGCGGCTGAATGAACCCGGATTGTCGGCGGCGACTTGCAGCAGCGTGTGCGCCCCCATCGAATGGCCGATGCCGATGGCGCCGGAAATGGCCGCTTGCCCGAGGAAACCGGCAACATCGCTTGCCAGAAGGCGCCAATCCTCAATCGGCCCGGCGCGCGACTGACCATGGCCGCGCAAGTCGATGGCAAAGGCAGGGTGCCGCGGAAAAGCCTCGATAACCGCATCCCAGACCCGTCCGTGAAAACCTGTCGCATGGGCGAAGACCAGAGGTACGCCGTCGCCTTCCACAGGCCATTCGTGCACGGCAAGTTCGATGCCGCCGGTGGGGTAGAGACGGGTGGCGGGGTTCGGTCTGGCAGAGGTCATGGACCCAGCCCAACCGCATCCGCGTCGGGGTGTCAATCAGGCGCTTTTGGCAGGGGAGGGGTTACTCGGCCGGTGCGCGGGCCGGTTCGGGCAGGCTTTCATCGTCGCTCCGGTGGCGCAGAAAATGCAGCGCCTCGGCCAAGCGTTCGGGCGCGATCAGCTTCAGCGCGCCGAGGTAAAGCGCCACGCCCACCGGCACCGCGATAGCCAGCGCGGCAAGGTCCGGCACCTTCGGCAGGTTCATCATCACCAGCGACACTCCGCCAGCCATCACCAGCGCCGCCATGAGCGGCGGCAGCACCGCGCGGACGAGCCCCCGGATGGTCAACCCAATGATCCCGCCCGACAGAATCACCGTCGCGGTGGTCAGCACCGTCATCCCGCCGACCCACGCCCAGGCGAACCCGGTCACGCCCCAGTGCGATCCGATGAAATAGGCGATCGGCATGACAACGCTGCCGATCATCGTGATCCTCAGGGCGGCCATCGGAACGCCGCGCGCGTTGGTGGCCGGCGCAAACAGGATTTGCAGCGTCAGCATCGACATGGCCACACACAGGATCGGCAGCAGCGGCACGACCTCGATCCATTGTTCCCCCAGCAGCACCGGCACCAGCACCTGCGCCGCAGCGGCGATCCCGGCGTAGGCGGGCAGCGCCACCAGCATCACCAGCCGGATCGTGGCTAGCAGCGCCGCCGGGCCGACTGTCTGCTGGCGCGAATACGCCGCAAAGGCGACTTCGTTGATCGGCGGCACGAACTTGGCCGCCAAAAGCTGGGCAAGGAACAGCCCGGTCGTATACACTCCGAGGTCATGTGCATCGAGCACCCGGCCAGCGATCATCACGTCGGCCTGGCTCTGCACAAACCAGAATAGCTGTGTTGCTGTCATCACTCCGCCAAAACCGGCTATGTGGCCCGCCCCTGCGAAGCGGAAGCTGGGCCGGATCGGCGTACGTGCGGCGCGGGTCATCCCGATCGCTTCGACCATGATCATCACCAGCGGCGCTGCGACCAGCGTCCATACGCCCCATCCTGACATGGCCCCGCCCAGCGCGGTGGCGGCGCCCATGACCGCGACGATCAGCCGCACCTGGGCCGGGCGCCGGAAATCCATCCGCCGTGACAGGATCGCGTGCGACAGGGCGGAAAACGGGATGCCCAGATACATCAGCGCCTGCACCCGCAGCAGGGCGACCACTTCGGGCTGATCGAACCATATTGCCACCAGCGGCGCGGCCAGAAACTGGGCCAGCGCCAGCCCGCCATTCAGCAGCATCAGCATCCCCAACGCTTGGCGCAGGCGCTCCTCGGTAACTTCTTCTTCGCGGATCAGCGCGCTGGCTAGTCCGTAGCCGTTCATCGTGTTGAGCAGCACCAGCATGACCTGCGTCATCGCAAAAAGCCCGTAATCGTGCGGCGCCAGCAGGCGGATGACGATCAGCGTGGATGCCCAGGAAACCAGCTGGGTCAGCACCTGACTGCCCGATCGCCAGATGACCGCATTGCGCACCTGCGCGGCGAGCGAGCGTGAGAGCGGGACGTCAGACACCGGCTCGCCCGTGCGGCAATTGTGCCCCCCAGGCGCGCGACAGCAGTTTTGCAGCCGGGCGGTTGGATACGAACAGCAAGTCGGTGAAATCGTAAGCGGCGGCGGCTCCCATTTCGCGCTTGTACCCGCTGTCGCCAGCACCCAGATCCAGCGTCCGCTGTCCGGCGGCGATGGCATCGGTGAGCGAGCGGTAATTGGCGATTTTACCCACTTCGTGACTGGCAAACGCGGTCACGTAAGTCCCGGCAAGGCCATAGCGGATAGGCCCATCGTCAAGGTCGAAGCTGAAGGCGACAGCCCGCCCGTCAATCGTCAGCAGCGTTGCGCACAGCATGTCGGCCAGCACCGGATCGGCCAGCGCCGTGCGCCACGCGGCGCGCTGCGGCGCCGACATGAACTTGGCTCCGCGCCCGTCGGTCGAGGTGGCGATCCAGCTGGCCGCTTCGACGGCGGCAAGCTGCCCCAACACCTCGTCGTTCCAGTCGCCCCCGCGCACGTGGCGCCACGCTACCGTGCCGAGGCGAGCAAGCCGCCGTTCGATCCGGGCGATGCGTTTGGCGGTCGATTTGCGTGGCCAGCCTTCGGTGCGGGCAGCGTCCAGATCGATCACCCAGCTTGTCCCGGCAGGCCGGGCAAGGACGGCCCAATTGCCGAGCTGCGCTGCCTCGATCAGGCGGGCGATGGCCGGATCATCGCTGCGCACCGGCCCTATCCGCAGCACCGGACCGAGGCTACGGGCGGCGGGCGCGCGCAGGGCATGGGCGAGTTCGAAAGCGGTGCATTCCGGCGCGATCAGCGGGCTGCGAAACGGCCAGTATGAACCCGGCACCTTGCGCGCCCCTGTGATGGGCGGACCGAAAGCCGCGGTCGGGATCGCGGCCAGCACAGACCCGCCCGCCCCGCGCAGCAGCAGGGTCTTCCCGGACTCGCCGCCTGCGGCGTACCATGCCGATCGCAGAAAGCCGTAACCCGCAAGGTTATCCGCCGCCAAGACATCGATTTCGGGCGCGAAGCCCGCGTTCGATGCGACCATCAGGTGGTCGGCTGCAATCCTGCTCTCGTACATTTTGCGCACCTGCCGTGCCCGGAGAGGGCACCTATCGGCATCGGCCATAAAGGCTGCGCGTAACCACTCGGTTAACCACTGACGCTGCGGAGGAAGTTACCGGAGATGTGTCAGAACGCCACGTCCCTAAAATACGACGACGCTGCGGATCGACTTGCCTTCGTGCATCAGGTCAAAGGCGGTGTTGATTTCCTCCAGCCCCATCACGTGGGTGATCATCGGGTCGATTTCGATCTTGCCGGTCATGTACATGTCGACGATCTTGGGCACATCGGTGCGGCCCTTGGCCCCGCCGAAGGCCGTGCCGCGCCAGTTGCGCCCGGTGACGAGCTGGAACGGGCGGGTGGCGATTTCCTTGCCAGCTTCGGCGACCCCGATGATGATCGAGGTGCCCCAGCCGCGGTGGCAGGCTTCCAGCGCGGTGCGCATCACGTCGGTATTGCCGGTGGCATCGAAGGTATAATCGGCGCCGCCATCGGTCATGGCGACGATAGCTGCGACAGTGTCCTCCCGGCTCATTCCGGCGGAGTTGAGGAAGTGGGTCATGCCGAACCGCTTGCCCCATTCCTCGCGCGCAGGATTGATGTCGACCCCGATGATGAGGTTCGCGCCCGCCAGTCGCGCGCCCTGAATGACATTGAGGCCGATCCCGCCAAGGCCGAACACCACGACATTATCGCCCACCTGCACCTTGGCGGTGTTGGTTACCGCGCCCACGCCCGTGGTCACGCCGCAGCCGATATAGCAGGCCGACTGGAACGGCGCGTCTTCACGGATTTTGGCGACCGCGATTTCGGGCAGGACGGTGAAATTGCTGAACGTCGAACAGCCCATGTAATGGAAGATCGGCTGGCCTTTATAGCTGAAACGCGTGGTGCCATCGGGCATCAGACCTTTGCCCTGCGTCGCGCGGATCGCGGTGCACAGGTTGGTTTTGCCGCTGAGGCATGACTTACACTGGCGGCATTCCGGGGTGTAGAGCGGGATGACGTGATCGCCGGGCTTCACGCTGGTCACCCCCGCACCCACTTCGCGCACAATGCCTGCGCCCTCATGGCCGAGCACGCTGGGGAAAATGCCCTCGCTGTCGAACCCGTCGAGCGTGTAGGCGTCCGTATGGCAGATGCCGGTTGCCATGATCTCCACCAGCACTTCGCCTGCCTTCGGGCCTTCCAGATCGAGCTCGACGATTTCGAGCGGCTGCTTGGCGGCGAAGGCAACGGCGGCGCGGGTTTTCATGGGGCAAGTCTCCGGTAATCAGCCGCGGCGCGGTACGGCTTCGTGATTGTAAGGGCAATGGCGGCAGGCCGATCCGCAGCACTTGCCCCGCGCCAGATGGGCGACGGCGGTAAACACGGCGTAGCCGGTGGCGGGATCGCGATAGGTCGCCTCCCCGCGCGCGCAGGCGGCTTCGTGCAGCGCGTGGAAATCAGCGTCTTTGGCGGGCCGGGTCATAGGGCGATGCGATAGAGCCAAAGTGTCCGCGATGCCATGCGCGAAACAAAATTGCGTTTGGTGGAAGCTTACCCGCTTGCGCGCGTCCCGCTTTTGCGCTCTCACCGCCCCCTGCCATTCTTCCCGGAGAGCCTGCCTTGCGTCTTCTGCTGTTTGTCGCCGCCTTTTTCATCGCCGTCCCCGCCGCCGCTCAGGGCGTGCAGCAGACCAAGGGCAACTTCGAAGACAAGTTCCGTCAGCTCGATGAAGTGCTGCCGGATGCGAACACCTACCGTAACGCCAGCGGCGCGCCGGGGCATGAATATTGGCAGCAGAAGGTCGATTACAAAATCACCGCCCAGCTGGACGAGGCCAAGCGCCGCCTGACCGCCCGGGCGACGGTGCGTTACACCAACAATTCGCCCGACGCGCTGCCCTGGCTGTGGATGCAGCTCGACCAGAACATCTTCAAACGCGATTCGATGGCGGAAATGACCGATGCTTTCGGCGGAGCCGGGCGCCGCGGGCCGAAGGTGACCTTGGGTGCAGGCACCGAGCCGACCAAGCTTTCCATGGAAGAACTGCGCCGCCAGCAATCGATGGCCGATAACGACTATGGGTATGACATCAGCGCAGTGAGCGCAGTGACGGGCGGTACGCTGCCGCACACCATCGTCGGCACGCTGATGCGGATCGACCTGCCTCAGCCGCTCGCATCGGGCGAGACGACCGAATTCGTCATCGAATGGGCCTTCAACATCGTCGAGGAAGACGCGGTCAACGCGCGTTCGGGATACGAACATTTCCCCGATGATCCGAAGAAGGGCGGCAACGACATCTTCCTGATGGCGCAGTGGTTCCCCCGCATGGTGGTCTATTCGGACTACGAAGGCTGGCACAACAAGGAGTTCCTCGGCCGCGGCGAATTCACGCTGGAATTCGGCGATTACGATGTCGAAATGACGGTGCCTGACGATCACATCGTCGCTTCAACGGGCACGCTCCAGAACGCGGACACAGTGCTGACCGCGGCGCAGCGCCAGCGGCTCGAAACGGCGAAGAACGCCGATGCGCCGGTGTTCGTCGTCACCCCGCAGGAGGCCGCCGCCAACGAAGCGAGCGGGGCGACCGGCACCAAAATGTGGAAGTTCGCCGCCACCAATGTGCGCGATTTTGCCTGGGCTTCCAGCCGCAAGTTCATGTGGGACGCGCAAGGGGTAAAGCAGCCCGGCGCCGAGCACGAAACTGTGCTCGCCATGAGCTTCTGGCCCAAGGAAGGCGGCGATTTGTGGCGCAAATATTCGACCGCCGCCGTGGTCCACACGCTCAAGGTCTATTCGCGCTTCAGCTTTGATTATCCCTATCCCACCGCGCAGTCCGTAAACGGGCCGGTTGGCGGGATGGAATATCCGATGATCACCTTCAACGGCCCGCGCACCATCCTGAACAAGGACGGCACGCGCACCTATTCGCTGGCCGAAAAGATGTTCCTCGTCGGCGTGGTCATCCATGAAATCGGGCACATCTACTTCCCGATGACGGTGAACTCTGACGAGCGTCAATGGACGTGGATGGACGAGGGGCTGAATTCGTTCCTCGATTCGGTTGCGGGTTACGAATGGGACCCGAATATGCCGTGGACCCGCAGCCTGCCGCGCGATCTGGTGTCTTACATGGTGTCGAACAACCAGCAGCCGATCATGACCCAGTCGGATTCGATCACGGACCTCGGCTCGAACGCCTATGGCAAGCCGTCGGCCGCCTATCACCTGCTGCGCGACACGATCATCGGCCGCGAGCGGTTTGATTTTGCGCTCAAGGAATATGCCCGCCGCTGGAAGTTCAAGCGGCCCACACCGGCCGATTTCTTCCGCACCATGGAAGAAGCTTCAGGCACCGATCTCGACTGGTTCTGGCGCGGGTGGTTCTACACCACCGATCACGTCGATATCGCGCTCGACTCGATTTACCGCCTGAAGATGGACAGCAAGAACCCCGACATCGATTTGCCCCGCCGCCGTCAGGAACGCAGCGACGATCCGGAGGTGGTGGGCATCGGCCTCAACAAGGAGCAGGGCCTGCCGATCTGGGTTCTCGAAAATCCGGGCGTCACAGACTTCTACGACAAGAACGACGAGTTCACCGTCACGCCCAAGGATCGCAAGGGCTACACCGATTTCGTCGAAGGCCTCGCCCCATGGGAACGCGCCGCGTTTGACCGGGCGGTGAAGGAGGACGCGAATTACTATGTCCTCAACTTCACCAACAAGGGCGGTCTGGTGATGCCGATCGTCCTGGGCCTGACCTTTGCCGACGGGAAGACCGAAAAGATGACGATCCCCGCTGAAATCTGGCGGCGTAACTCGAAAGAGGTCGCCAAGCTGCTGGTCTATCCCAAGGGCAAGGAACTGGTGCAGGTGATGGTCGATCCCGATTGGGAAACGGGCGACGCCGATCTGGAGAACAACCACTACCCGCGCCGCATCATCCCCAGCCGGATCGAAGCCTTCAAGGACGAAGCCAGCAAATCGCGCGTCAGCCGCGATCTGATGGGCGAAGCCGCCGGGGCGGAGCCGGACAAAAAGCGCAAGTAATGCTGCGCGGGCTGCTGATTGCGCTAGCGTTGCTGATGGCCCCGATTGCCGGGGGGAACAGCGCGCTGGCGCACCAGCAGAAGATCGCGATCAGCACTATTGCGCTCAACCCCCGCAGCGGCACCATCGAGATCGCGCATCAGGTGCCGGTGCACGATGCGGAACATGCGCTGCGGGCGCAGGGGGCGAAGAACCCGGACATCATCGGCAGCGAAGCCAGCCGCGAAGCTTTCGCCCGCTATGTCACCCGTCGGTTCCTTTTGGAGGTCGATGGCACCGTGGCGGACCCGGCCTATGTCGGCAGCGAGATCACCGGCGGCAGCCTGTGGGTGTATCAGGAAGTGCCCGGCAAGGCGGCGGGCGGCGCGGCGTTGCGGTTCAATTCGCAGATCCTCACCGATGTCTGGGCGCGGCAGGAAAACCGCGTGAACATCGGCGGTGGCACCAATGTGAGCACCTTCATCTTCAAGGCAGGCGCTGTGCCGCGAACCGCGCAATTAAGCCGGTAGTTTAGGCGCTCAGGCGTTGTTCTGGGTCGTTCCGCTTTGTGAACTGCTTTTGTAAATCCGCGAGCAATGCCGGGCGGCCATAGCGGTAGCCTTGCACATGCCGGCAGCCGATGGCGCGCAGGAACGTCTCCTGCTCCTCGGTCTCGACCCCCTCGACCACGACGCGCAGCCCAAGGCTGTAGCCCATCTGCACGATTGCCTGAATGATCAGCCGTGACTGGTGATCCTCGCCGATGGCGGCAATGAAATCCCGGTCGATCTTGACCTTGTGGATCGGGAACGCGCGCAAGTGGGTGAGCGACGAGAACCCCGTGCCGAAATCGTCGAGACAGATGGTAAAACCGCATTCGTCGAGCATCGCAAACGATGCGCGCAGATGGCCGTCCGCATCGAGTAGCATCGTCTCAGTCACTTCGATGGTGATGTTGTGCGGGCCGAGCGGGCTGTCGTCGATTGCATCGATCAGGTGCTGCACAAAGTCTCCGTGCCTCAAATCGGCTTCGGACAGGTTCAGCCCGATCCGCGCATCCGGGCCGAACAGGGCAAGGATCGCGGGGCCATCGGTCACCACGGATTCGAGCATGACGCGGCTTACCCGGCGCGATAACTCTGGGTCCAGCAGAGCCGCGAATACATCGCCTGCCGCCAGCAGCCTGCCGTCCTCATCGCGTAGCCGCAGCAACGCTTCGACGGAAACCACCGCGTCGGTCGTGAGGTCCACAATCGGTTGATAGGCCGCCATTACCCGCCCGCCATTAAGCGCGGTGCGCAACCTTGCGATCGCCTGCTGGCGCTCGGACTGGCGCGCTTCGATATGACGGTCCCAGCACACCACCGCGCCGCGACCCTGTTCCTTGCCGCGATACAGCGCAAGATCGGCGCGGCGCATGATCTCCTCGCTGCTTGCCGAAGTGGTCATGCGTGCGACGCCGCAAGTGGCTCCGATGCGCAGCAAGCTTGATCCCAGCGGGGGCATGTCGCCAAGTTCCGCCAACAGGTTTTCCAGGAAGCCGGTAACGTCGGCGATCGTCATGCGCGGCGGAAACAGAAGCGCGAATTCATCGCCGCCCCACCGGGCAAGGAATGCACCCGCAGCGGTCTTGATCTGCAATTGCGCTGCGATCGTTTCCAGCACCCGGTCACCGACCAGATGGCCCAGCGTGTCGTTCACGTCTTTGAACCCGTCCAGGTCCAGCAGTGCGATCGTCACCGGCTCGCTGTCTGCCCGCTGCATCGCTGCCGCCAGCTTCCGGTCGAAGCTGGCGCGGTTGTACAGGCCCGTCAGCCGATCACGCTCGGCCGCGCGTTTCAGCGCCACATTCCGCAGGTGTTCGTCGGTGCAATCGAGAATAATGCCAGCGACGCTATCGGGCTGGCCCTCCACATCGACCCGTTCGCCCACCACGCGGATACGGCGGCGTTCGCCGTCACTGCGGCCGATGGTGGTTTCATAGCTGAACGGCTGGCCATTTTCGATAGTCAGGGCAAGCGCGGCACTGATTATGTCCCGGTCATCGGGGTGATACATCTGCACGGCGGCGGGGACGCTTACCGAATGCCCCGGCTCCAGCCCGGTGATGGCATAAACCTGATCCGACCAGTGCAGCCGCTGGGTGGCAATATCGACCCGCCAGCTGCCCACATTGACGGCACGTTCCGCCTGTCGGAAAATCTGGCTTGATTGCTGAAGGGCGGCATTGGCAAGGCTCAGCGCGCGGGTGCGCCCGTGAAGTGCGATGCTTTGTTCGGCGAACTCGGCCAGCATCGCGAGCGGTGCGATCTGACTATGGCGGAATGCGCTTGGATCGGGCGAAATCCCGCACAGTGCGCCCAGCACCACCCCGTTTTCGCCGCGGATTGGCACCCCGATATAGGAACGCATGAAAGGCGACCCGATAACCAGTTCATTGTCGGTGAGGCGGGCATCCTTGCTCGCATCCTCGATCAGTATCGGGCCATCGATCAAAACGCAGACTGCACAGAAGGAGTCCTCAATCCCGGTTTCGAGCAGATCGGTGCCGGTTCGTCCCAGAAACCACTGCCGGTTTTCCTCGACCACTGAAAGCAAGGCGATCGGGCACCCGAGCATCGTGCTAGCCAGCACAGTGATGCGCGAAAACAGATCACGGTCAGGAAGGGCGTCCAACCCGAGGTTGCGGATTACATCATTTCGCTCGGTGCCGGTCACCGTTGTGCCTTGCATCCGCGTGCCTTAACAAAGCGTTCCGTGGCCCGCGGTGGTTGATACTAGATACGATGCGCGGGCCGGCCAGCACAGAGGCGTTCCAGAGTAAGGTGGCTATCGGTAGTTTCAGGATGGTGCAGCACCGAAGGCTCCGCAGAACT
>ERZ1022756.117-NODE-117-length-28854-cov-21.838953_pt1 | contig 28854 bp, 26 predicted proteins | sample MGYA00520902_ERZ1022756 | MGnify/ENA primary metagenome ERZ1022756 (study PRJEB33162, sample SAMN09537601) | freshwater metagenome | isolation source: freshwater | place: Canada:Alberta | collected 2017-07 | study: EMG produced TPA metagenomics assembly of the...
GTGTCCAAGGGCGATGCGATCATGGCCGCCGCCGATACGCCGGTGCTGATGCTGAACGCGCCGTTGGTGGCAAGCCGGCTGGGATATCCTGATCTGTCGGGCCTCGATCTGCTGGAGGCCTTTGCCTTCATCCACCCTGCGCGGTTCTGCGTGCCGACCCCGCGCGGGTTGGCCGAGGCGCTGGGCCTGCCGGTGCCGGAAAATGACGCCGCCGTGCCGGAACTGCTCCAGCGCGCAGGCGGCGCATTGATTGCCGCCTGTCAGCATCCCGATTGGGCGGAGCGCGAAGGCGCGTGGAGCGCGCTCCAATCGCTGGAGCGCCTCCGCTGGCCGTGGGCGCAGGTGCTGCGCCCTCACATCGCCAAGCCTGAACGGGCCGAACGCTGGCTGTTTGCCAAGCTGCCCGAATGGGAGGAGGCCGGCGATCGCCCCGCTCCGCGTCAGGTTGAACTATCCGCGCAAGCCGTACAGGCGCAGCTTGCCCGACTGACCGGCGAAGGCGCCGAAAGCCGCGATGGCCAGCGCGCCTATGCGCAGGACGTCGCCCGCATCTTTGCCCCGCGCCCCCGTGAAGGCCGCCCGCACATCGCTTTGGCGCAGGCGGGTACGGGGATTGGGAAGACGCTGGGCTACCTCGCGCCTGCTTCGGTCTGGGCGGAGCAAGCGGGCGGCACCGTGTGGGTTTCGACCTTTACCAAGAACCTGCAACGGCAATTGCGCGCCGAAAGCCGCCGTGCATGGCCGGCCCAACGTGCCGATGGCTCACCGCCGGTGGTGGTGCGCAAGGGGCGGGAGAATTACCTCTGCCTGCTCAACCTGGAGGACGCGCTGCAAGGCGGGTTCGCCGGGCGCGCGGCGATCCTTGCGCAATTGGTGGCGCGCTGGGGCGCCTACACCCGCGATGGGGACATGGTGGGCGGCGATCTGCCAGGCTGGCTTGGCACGCTGTTCAGGAAGCGCGGGATCGCAGCGCTCACCGACCAGCGCGGCGAATGCATCTATGCCGGGTGCCCGCATTACCGGAAGTGCTTCATCGAGCGTGCCGCGCGCGATTCTGCGCAGGCCGATCTTGTCATTGCCAATCATGCGCTGGTGATGGTCAACGCGGCCCGCGCCCGCGATCCGAACCAGCGCCCGACGCGCCTGATCTTCGATGAAGGCCACCATGTCTTCGACGCGGCGGATTCAACCTTCGCTGCCACCCTGTCCGGGCAGGAAACCATCGAACTGCGGCGCTGGATCATCGGCCCCGAAAAGGAATCGCGCGGGCGCAGGCGAGGGCTTTCGGCACGGCTGGCAGATATTGCCAGCTATGATGATGCAGGCGCCGAAGCCATCGCCGCTGCCTGCAAAGCGGGACAATTGCTACCGTCCGATGGCTGGCTTCAGCGGCTTGGCGAGAACGCGCCTTTCGGGCCAGTGGAGGCGCTGCTCGCCGCCGTGCGCACTGCCACCTATGCCCGCGACGAAAGCGGGGGGATTGACGCAGGCTACGCGATCGAGACCGAGGCGGCGGGCCTGACCGGTGAGGTGATCGAAGCCGCCAGCAACGCCGCCGAAGCGCTCGCCAGCATCCGGGTGCCGCTGATCCGGCTTGGGGGACGCTTGGAGGCGATCCTTGCCGATCCGCCCGACTGGCTCGATGCACAAGGCCGCGCGCGGATCGAAGGCGCGCGCTTCGCTTTGACATGGCGGATTGATTTGATCGCTGCGTGGGAGGCGCTGCTGGACCGGCTGGGCGGCCCGGCCGACCCCGAGTTTGTCGATTGGCTGGCTGTCGACCGGTCCGAAGCGCGCGAATTCGATGTGGCGATCCACCGCCGCTGGCTCGACCCGATGAAGCCGTTTGCCCGCGTGGTGCTGGAACCGGCGCACGGCGTCATGCTGACCAGCGCCACCCTGACCGACCGCACACCAAGCGACGATGTCTGGGCCAGCGCAATCCAGCGTTCCGGCGCCGCGCATGTCGAAAGCACGCCCCTCCTCTCTGCAGCGGAAAGCCCGTTCGATTATGCCGCGCGCGCCGAGGTGCTGATCGTCACCGACATTGCCAAGGGCGATCTGCCTGCGCTGGCCGGCGCCTATGCCCGGATCATCGAGGCTTGCGGCGGCGGCGTGCTCGGGCTGTTCACAGCCATCCGCCGCCTGCGTGCGGTGCATGGCCGCATTGCCGACCGGCTCGCCCGCGCGGGCCTGCCGGTCTATGCCCAGCACGTCGACCCGATCGACACCGGCACGCTGGTGGACATTTTCCGCGACGATCCGCGTGCCAGCCTGATCGGCACCGATGCGCTGCGCGACGGAGTGGACGTTCCCGGCCATTCGCTGCGCTGCGTGGTGCTGGAACAGGTGCCTTGGCCGCGCCCCGATATCCTGCACAAGGCGCGCAGGCTGGCGGGCGGCGGATCCGCTTATGACGACCGCATCATCCGCGCCAAGCTGGCGCAGGCATTTGGCCGGCTGATCCGCAGCAAGGATGATGCGGGGCATTTCATCGTCCTGTCCCCCGCCTTCCCCACGCGCCTGCTGTCTGCGTTCCCGCCCGGCACCCCCGTGCTGCGCGTGACGCTCGATCAGGCTTTACAACGCGTCGCTGCTGGTGTTGGGGGCACTCAGTCCCTCCCCGCGCACGGAGCCTTGCAGCCATGAAAATCCTCGGCCTCCTGCGCCACGCCAAGTCCGATTGGGACGACACCAACCAGCGCGATTTCGACCGCGGGCTAAACGCGCGCGGCCGCAAGGGTGCCGAGCTGATCGGCGCCCATATCCGCGACCACGGCGTGAAGTGGAACCGGCTGATCGCCAGCCCCGCTGTGCGCGTCAAGGCAACGCTGGAAAACGCGCTGCCCGCAGTGACGCCGATCTATGACCAGCGGCTATACCTCGCCAGCTTCGACACCATCGTCGAGGCGATCGAGGCCCACGCCGGAAGCGGCGATGACGAGGCGAAGGCGATCCTCATCGCCGGCCACAATCCCGGCCTTCAGGACGTGCTGCTGGAACTGGTAGCGCCGGGCAAGGAAAACGCCCTGTTCAAGGAAGCGGTGGTGAAGTTCCCGACCGCGTCCTACGCCGTGCTCGAATGCGATGTTGCCCATTGGAGCGAGCTGAAGCGGTATTGCGCAGAGCTTGTCCACTTCGCCCGCCCCCGCGATCTTGATCCTGAACTGGGGCCGGAAGGCTAAGTTACCGGCACCAGATTATCGTCCGAATTGCGGTCGATGTAGAAGTTGTACGGATCAATCCCGGCGAACAGCGGCTTCTTGGCGGTCACCACTTCAACCACCTGCTTGCCCGCCCGCACCGGATAAAGCTTCATCGACAGCACATCCGCGCTGGCAAATGCGCCGGTTTCAGGCCGGGCGGTGAAGACGCCGACCTCGATGCTTTCGGCAAGGCTGGCGGGCGTTTCCCTGCCCTTGCCATCGGCGGTGAACTTGCCGGCTTCCACAGTGATGCGGGTTGCCCAGCGGCCATCGGCGCGTTGTTTCGTCACCGCGTCCTTGGCCTTCAGGTCGTAGATCGTGATGCGTTCAAACAGATCGGTGATCAACGCCTGATCCTGCGGCGTCCTGGCTTCCTTGCGCAGCTCGGCAATCAGATCGAGACTGCGCGGGTATGGCGCAGGCTTGAACTTGTAGCGCGCGATCAGCCGCGCCAGCGCGCGGTTGACCGCATCCTCGCCCAGCCGCTGCTGGAGCAGATACATTGCAAGGCTGCCCTTCTGGTAGTGGATGTGCTGCTGGTTCTCGACCCGCATCAAAGGCTGTTCATCCAGCACATCGCCCTTGCGACCGGCCAGATACTGATCCAGCTCGAACTTCAGGAAGCGGCGGATCTTGTCCTCGCCATACAGCTCTTTCATCACCATCAGCGCCGAATATTGCGCCAGCGTTTCCGAGAGCAGGGTCGATCCCTGCATATCCCCGCCGACGATCTGGTGCGCCCAGTACTGGTGCCCCACTTCATGCGCGGTGATGTAGGACACGTAATCGATCGTCTCGGGATCGCGCACATCGGCCGCAAAACCGACGCTTTCGGAATAGGGCATGGTGCCCGCAAACGCCTGCGCAAAGCTGGCATAGCCCGGAAACTCGATGATCCGCGCATAGCCGAACTGGTAGGGGCCGAAATTGCGTTCGTAATACCCCAGCGATGTCTTCATCGCTTTCAGCATGGCGGGCACGTTCCACGCGTGCCGGGGATCGTGATAGACGCTCAAGCGCACTGGGCCGACCTGATCCTCCGCCACGGCGTAGCGCGCCGATTGAACCGAGAAGAAGTTGAGGATCGGCGCCGGGCTTTCAAACACCGCCACGCGGCGGCCGTCTTTGATCTGATCCGACACCTTGTTGCCGGGCGCAATCGGCACCTGATCGGCGGCGGTGCTGATGGTAATGCGCGAATTGACCCAATCGGCGCCGATGTAATTGCGCCCCTGTGCAGCGGTATCTTCAAGCTTCGCCATGCGCAGTTCGTCCGGCAGGCCTTGGCGCCGCCGCTCGGTCCGGTCGGTCAGCAGTCCGCGCTGGTCCATCCCGATGATCGGCGCAAAAGTGAAGTTGTTCACGAAGGTGCCATTGTCGACGATGTCGGTGGCCGCCCCGCGATTGGCAAAGCCCTGCCGCATCAGCCGCGAGGTAAAGTCGAGCCGCGTGATCGCTCCCGGCGCCAGCGGGGTTTCAAACCGGTAGATGCGGTGGAAATGGCGCGTGTCATGGCTGGCCAGCTTTGCCCCCGCCACGGCAAGCCGGGTGAATTCGGTAGCATCATCGCCCTGCCGGATATGCAGTTCAGTGATCGGTACGCCGCTGTCATTGCGCAGGGCGTAATGCCCGGTCACGTCCATCCGCTTTGCCGCCGGATCGATCGCCACATCGAAAGCCACATCGGTCACCACCGGGCGCGGCAGATTGGCGAACTTCAGATATTTCCGCTCGTAATCGGCCCGCCGCGCCTCAGCCTCATCAGAGGTTTCGTAGGTATTGAGCACCTTGATATTATTGTGGATCACCAGACCTGTGCCGATCATGCCGGCAATTGCCGCCACGGCGATCCCGCCCGACGCGGGGCTGATGCGCTTGGCAAAGCCCTTCACCCGCGGCACTACGGCAACCACGGTCCCGCGCGGCCAGAACCAGTGCGCCAGCACCAGCAGTAGCGCCCCGAAACACGCCCAATACACCCGCGCAATCGCCCCGCCGACCCAGAAACCGCCGGTGCCGTTCATATCGGACAGCGGCTCGCTCGGCGTGCCGCCGAAGCTGTAAAGCATATTGCTGTAACCAAGGTTCGACAGGGCAAGGCGGGCCACGAACCACACCAAAAACAGCCCCCAGCCGACATATTTGTTGGGGCTGAGCACCTGGAAGAACACTGCCAGCACCGCCAGCAGCAGCAGATCAATGCTTTGCGGGATCACAAAGGCAGACAGATACAGCCCCGCATCGATGCTGGCTGCGCCCTTGGCGATCTGGAAGATTACCCCCGTCACCATGCCCGAAAGCGCCATCGCCAAAAGGACAATGAACACCGCCAGAATTTTCGGAACGAACACCGCCCATGCGGGCACCGGCGTCGCATCGAGAATTTCGGAAATCTTCACATCCCGTTCCCGCCACACCAGTTCCCCGCCGTAAAACACCGCAACGATCAGGCTGAACAGGCTGATGCTGCCGATCACCGTGGTGATGACATCGGCGGTCAGCGGATAGGACGGCGTGCCGAACGCGGTCTGCGCGAAGACAAGGTTGAGCGCGGTGAAGGCCAGTCCGATCAGCAGCAGCACGATCAGGCCGGGGCTTTTCATCACCAGCAGCACTTCGGTCGTCAGGCGCAACCGGAAACTGGCAAGCGCATGACCCAGGCCAAAGCTGCGCGCAGGCGGCGCGGTTAGCACTTGCGGGCGCGCGTCTTCAGCCTTGGCAGCGCGCGCCGCCTGCTTGGCCAGCCGCCGCTGCCGCCAGCGCGACGGCGCGCGTTCCGTCATACTGAAACGCAGCCATGCAAAGGCGAGGAACAGCGCCGAAAGGCCCAGCACGAACAGGCGGTTGAACAGCAGGTTGCCTTCCAGCGTAACCAGCCGCGTGTTCATCTCTGCCGCGGTCCAATACCGCGCGACTTCGGCCATCGCGCCGATGCCAAGCGGTTCATAGCGCGCGATCGTGTCCTGATAGGATGGGTCTGCCGACAGCACGATGTTGACCGTGAGGTAACCCATCACCAGCACCAGCACGCCGATGTAACTCGCCAGCATCGACCGCGTGACCGTCGCCAGGCTGAACAGCAGCGCCGATGACAGGATCAGGTTGGGAATGGCGATGATCAGGAACGGCCAAGCATAGGTGACAAAGCCGCCCGGTCCCACCGTTTCGGGATCGACCCAAGGCATCGCCGCCCCCGTGGCAATGCCCAGCGGCACGGCGATATACCCAAGGATCGCGATCGCCAGCCCGCCAAGGAAGCGTCCGGCAAGGAACTGCGTGCGCCCGACCGGCGTCGCGCGGATCATCGGGCCGAAACCGGTCACGTCGTCGCGCACAACAGCATTGGCAACGAAGCTGGTGATGACGAACAGGTAGAAAGTGGCGAACACCCCCAGCGCGAAGGTGACGGTATAGGGCGAATTCTCATGCACCGCGCCGGGGGCGCCAAAACTGATATTGTCGCTGGCGCTGAGGCCGAAGCCGAGCAGGAAGAAGATCGCGACCGAAACCCAGAACACCGGGTTTCTGAGCTGATAGCGGATTTCGAACGCGGCAAGGCTGGCGGTCAGCATGGGCGCAGCCTCCCTTACGCAGCGCGCGCGGCGGGCGCGCGGCGGGTTTCGGCAAGGGTTGCAAAGTAGACATCTTCAAGCCCGCCGCTGACCGGCGCAAAGCCTTCGGGCTGGGTATCGGACAGGACATGAACCACGATGTCGCCGGCAAAGAAGCGGTGCGAGATAACCTCATGTGCCGCCTGCATTTCGCCAAGCTGGGTGTGCGGCACGGTGCGCTGCCAGACGCGGCCTTGGGTGGAGGCGATCAGATCATGCGGTGCGCCCTCCAGCCGCAGCTTGCCGCCTGCCAGCACCGCCATGCGCGGGCACAGATCGGCCACGTCATCGACGATATGGGTCGACAGGATCACCACCACATTCTCGCCAATCCCGGCCAGCAGGTTGAGGAACCGGTTGCGTTCTTCGGGATCAAGCCCCGCCGTGGGTTCATCGACGATGATCAGTTCCGGCTCCCCGATCAGCGCCTGCGCGATGCCGAACCGCTGGCGCATCCCGCCTGAAAAGCCCGCAATCGCCTTGCCGCGCACGCTCCACAGGTTGGTCTGGTTCAGCAGGTGTTCGACCACCGTCTTGCGTTCCGATGCGTTGTTCACGCCCTTCAGCACCGCCATGTGATCAAGCATCTGATAAGCCGAAACGCGCGGATAGACGCCGAAATCCTGCGGCAAATAACCCAGCGTGCGCCGCAGCCGGTCAGGCTGTGCCAACACATCGATATCGCCGAACCGGATGCTGCCCTGCGTGGGCGCCTGCAAGGTCGCGATGGTGCGCATCAGCGTCGATTTGCCCGCGCCGTTCGGCCCCAGCAGGCCAAACATGCCCTTGGGGATGCTCAGGCTGACATTATCCAGCGCGTGGGTGCCGTTGGGATAAGTGTGGCTGACGCCGCTGAGTTCGAGCATGATGGTCCCCTGATTCAATATGTTGCATCGTACCGCAGATGCCACTGTTGGGAAGCGTCTTGGTGGACCATTACACGCGATTGATCGACGCGGCGTGTCGTTCGTCGATGCCGGTTGTGCGCCGGGCTATCGGGCGGTCAGAACAACCCGGGCGGCTCAGGCTTCGCCCCAGGCTTGCCCCACGGTTCCTGCGTGCCATCAATGGTGACCCGCCCTGACCAGCCCCGGCACAGCGCCAGCGCCTCCTGCCCGCCTCCGCCCAGCCAGCGCGCCTGATCCTGCGGTGCGATCAGAACCGGCATCCGTTCGTGAATGGCGGCGGTTGCGGTGCCATCGCTGTCCGTCATCACCATCGCATAGCAATCGCCCCATTCGTCCGATGGCCGCCATACGCCAGCGGCGGCAAACAGCGGTGCATCGGGGAGGCTCAACCATGTCCGGGTCATCCGTCCCTTCGGCCCTTCGGCCTCTGCCCAGGCGGTCAGCGGGATCAGGCAGCGCCGCGTCTCGAAAGCATGGCGCCAAAAGCCCGTCCCCAGCTTGTCGGCACGCGCATTATTGACCGGTTTGGGCTTCAGGGGTTGGCCCTTGGCGCCTTTCCGCACCAGCGGAAAGCCCCAGGTCATCGCTCTCACCGCCCCTTCCCGCACCACAAGGCCGCTGTAGCCGGGATAGACCTCGGCCGCGAAGTTCGCCCCGCTTGCGCCGTCCACCGCATTGAACCACGCCGCGACCTCGCTGGCGTTTTTGGTCATGCGGTAAAGGTTGCACATCTTACGCGTTCCCCACCACGAAGCACGCGGCTGCCATGAGTGCGCCGGCCCAGCGGTTGGCGCGGAACCGGGCAAGCGGGTTCGCCGGATCATCGGTGTCCAGTGTCATCACCTGCCACGCCAGATGGGCCGCCACCGGCACCAGCGCGAGCAGTGCCAGCGGGTCTTCACGGTACAGCCAGAAACCCAGCGCCCACAGGGCCACGGCTCCGGCATAGAACCCCGCGATGCCGCCCTGCACCCGCGCGCCCATCGCCAGCGCCGATGACCGGATGCCGACCATCGCATCATCTTCGCGGTCTTGCAGGGCATAGATCGTATCATACCCGATCACCCAGCAGATGCTCCCGGCATAGAGGCACGCGAGCACCTCCCAATTGTCCCAGCGCAGCTCGGTCCAGCCGACCAGTAGCCCCCAGGTGAACACCATGCCGAGCCACGCCTGCGGCCACCAGGTGATGCGCTTCATGAAGGGATAGGCGGCGACCAGCGCCAGACTGCCCAGCGCCACGATCTGCGCTTCCAGCCGAAGTTGCAGCAGCACCACCAGCCCGATGAGGCACAACGCCACCAGCCAGCCCCACGCCAGCTGTTTCGACACCCGCCCGCTCGCCACCGGTCGCAGGGCGGTGCGGGCCACCTGCCGATCTAGATCGGCGTCGACAATGTCATTGAAAACGCACCCCGCCCCGCGCATCGCGATGCTGCCCAGCAACAGCCAGCCAAGCAGCGCAAACTGCGCCCCCGCTCCCGCCAGCCACACCCCCCAGACGCAGGGCCAGAACAAAAGCCACCACCCGATCGGCCGGTCAAACCGCGCCAGCAGCGCAAGATCACGCGGAAGCTGCGGCAGGCGCTCCACCAGCCCGCGGTGTTCGCTATCGGGGACGATCTGTTCAGTCATGGCTTGCTCCCTAGCGCCAGCAAGGCTTAGAGCAAAGCCATGCCCGCTACTCCTGCATGGCCCCCGAAAAGCGCGCCGCGCCTGTTTGTCGCTGACGAACTGCGCGCAGGCATGGCCGTGCGGATCGAAGGCAATCCGGCACATTACCTCGCCCGGGTGATGCGCGTTGCCCCGGGCGACGCGGTAATCCTGTGCGACGATGTCACCGGCGAATGGGCGGCGCGGGTGACCGATGCGGGCAAGCGCGACGTGGTGCTGGAAGTGTCGGAAATGCTCCGCCCGCGCGAAACCGTGCCCGATGTGTGGCTGGTTCCGGCGCTGCTGAAGAAAGACCGGTTCGACCTGATCCTGGAGAAGTCCACCGAACTGGGGGTCGCTCGCATTCAGCCGCTGATCACCCGCCGCTGCGTGGCGGACAAGCTCAACTTGGACCGCGCGTGCGCCATCACCACTGAAGCCGCCGAACAATGCGCCCGCACCGCCTTGCCGCAACTGGCTGATCCGGTGAAGCTGGATGCGCTGCTGGCCGGTTGGCAGCATGACCGTGCACTGTTCTTCGCCGACGAAAACGGGGGCGAACCTGCTGAAGCCGCCTTCGCGGCCCATTCCGGCCCCGCCGCGATCCTCACTGGCCCCGAAGGTGGCTTCGATGATGCCGAGCGTGCCGCGATCCGCGCTCACCCCGCCGCGCGCCCCATTTCGCTCGGCCCGCGCATCCTGCGCGGAGAGACGGCCGCCATTGCCGCTCTGGCCGTGTGGATGGCCAGCGCGGGCGATTGGTAGCCGCGCTTCGTCGGTAGAAACACGTTTTGCGCTTCCCACCGGCAAGTGGGTTTTCTAAGGCAACCGGCCAGAGAGGGCCACCTTGCGATGAGTACACGCGAAGCTTCCACTGCCGACGATCCGGTCATCGAAGGCTTCGACCAGTTGCTGGCGCCCATGATCGGCGGCGAAAAGCCGCCCGAGCAATGGCGCATCGGCACCGAACACGAAAAGCTGGTTTACAGGCACAAGGACCACAGCGCCCCGTCCTATGATGCGCCTTGCGGCATCCGCGATCTGCTCGGCGGGCTGGAACAGTTCGGGTGGAGCCCCGTGGAAGAGGGCGGCAACGTCATCGCTCTGAAAGGGGAGGATGGCGCGGTCAGCCTTGAACCTGCCGGGCAACTGGAACTGTCGGGCGCGCCGCTGGAGAACCTGCACCAGACCTGCGCGGAAACGGGGCGGCACCTCGCGCAGGTGAAACAGGTCGGCGAAAAATGCGGCGTCGGCTATCTCGGCCTCGGGATGTGGCCGGACAAGACCCGCGAAGAACTGCCGATCATGCCCAAGGGCCGCTATGACATCATGTTGCGGCATATGCCGCGGGTCGGGACGATGGGCCTCGACATGATGCTGCGCACCTGCACCATTCAGGTGAACCTCGATTACCAGTCCGAAGCCGACATGGTGAAGAAGTTCCGCGTGGGCCTCGCCCTGCAACCGCTGGCAACGGCGCTCTTCGCCAATTCGCCGTTCACTGAAGGCAAGCCCAACGGGTTCCTGTCCTATCGTTCGCACATCTGGTCGGACACCGATCCGCACCGCACCGGGATGCTGCCCTTTGTCTTTGAAGACGGCTTCGGATACGAACGCTGGGCCAATTATATGCTTGATGTGCCGATGTATTTCGTTTTCCGCGACGGAAAATACATCGACGCGGCGGGGCTTTCGTTCCGCGACTTTCTGGACGGGAAGCTGTCTGTTCTGCCCGGCGAACGCCCGACGCAAAGCGATTGGTGGGACCACTTGTCGACCGCCTTCCCTGAAGTGCGCCTGAAAAGCTTCCTTGAAATGCGCGGGGCCGATGGCGGCCCGTGGAGCCGTATCTGCGCTCTGCCCGCCTTCTGGGTTGGGTTATTGTACGATCAAGGCGCGCTCGATGCGGCGTGGGATCTGGTCAAGGACTGGACGATGGAAGAGCGTGAGGCGCTGCGCAACGCGGCTCCCAAACTGGCACTGGATTCGCCCGTTCCCGGCGGCCATACCCTGCGCGATATCGGGCGCGAGGCCCTCGCTATCGCGCATAAAGGGTTGGCGGCGCGGGCGCGGCTTAATGCGTCAGGCGATAACGAAACCGGCTATCTTGAAACGCTCGACGAGATCGTGGCCAGCGGCAAGGTTCCGGCCCAGCGCCTGCTCGATGCCTATTATGGCGAGTGGAACGGCGATATTACCCGGGTCTATGAACAGTCCTTCTAAGGGAGGGATTTCGATATGCTGATCGTGCTGGCCAAGGCCAAACTGGGTGTGGATTCGATGACGGCAGCCCGCGCGGCGATTGCCGCTATGGTCTCCGCATCGAATGCCGAAGAAGGCTGCATCGCCTATGCCTTCACCGAGGATATGTTGCAGCCGGGCATCCTGCACATCGTGGAAAAGTGGCAGGACGAAGCGGCCCTCGCCGCGCATTTCGCCACGCCGCATATGGCGGCTTTCGGCGCGGCGATCGCGGATCTGGATTTTCAGGTGATCGAAGCGGTGAAATTCCACGCCGATGAAGGATCGCCGGTGATGTAATCCTACTCGGCGGGGTGAAGCGGCACCTCGTTGTTGCTGGACGCGGCGCCGGTGAAGCGGCGCTTCAACCGCGCGAGCGGAGCGGTGACCAGGCCGTGCTGTTCCATCCACGTGTGATATTCACGGTATTTGGCGTCCTCGGCCATCAAGTGCGCTTCTTCGGTCCGCGCGCGCCAATAATATATGCCGTTGACCACCAGTAGGAAAACGCAGTTTCGCAAAGCCTCCAGCCATGACCCGCCGGTCACCAGAAACGGCAGGACAGACGCCCACCAGAACAGGTTTTTCGCCAGATAGGCCGGGTGGCGCGTGAACCGATACGGCCCGTGGGTCAGCACGCCGCGATAGGTGAGGTTCGAAAAGCGGATGCCGAACACCACCGTCGCCCAAGCGTAAATGGCTGTAAGCACGACCAGAAGGCCGCCCCACAGCCATAGCAGCGCATCATGCCCCGCAAACCAGTGCGCCCAGCCGGGGGTGGCGAATTCGTAGCTGAGAATCTGGTTGTTCTGCCCGATGATCCCCCACACGAAAGGCGGATAGCACAGCAGCGCAGCCAGCCAGCCCGCCAGAAACGGGTTGCCCGAACGGATGTGCGAATCCAGCGGGCGCATCGTCAGAAGATAGCCCACCGTGCCTATCTGCACGTCGATCAGGAACAGGAGCGTCACCAGCAGCATCACGAATTCGACAGGGCGGCCAGCCAGTTGCGCAGGATCAGCTGTCACCACCTGCGCGAACCCGGGCGGCAGGATCGATATCATGAAGGCACCGAAGAACCCCTTGATCGCCCATGCCCGCCAGTGTTTGGCCAGCGTTGCGCCGTCCCATTGCTCGCATCCGATCATCCCGCCGCCAACCACAAAAGCGCCGAACTGGAACGCCCCATCGCGCGGCTCCACCAGATAACGGTCAAGCCAGATTACGTAAGGAACCGAAAGCGTTACCAGCGGCAGGATGGCGATCGTCAGCACCTCCATCGCAAACAGGTAGCTGCCCGTCCAGTACCACCGCGCCAGCGCGTAAAACCCTGCGATCAGCGCCCATGTTGCCCACAATCCGACCAGCTTGATGACCGCTACCGGCATCACTTCGGCCAGCGGACGCTTCAAGGTCCAGTCGATTCCGGTCGAGGGGCGCAGGTGCACCTTGTCGATCAGCACCGACCACAGGGCCATCGGCAGCGCGGTGAACAGCATCGCAGCAAGGGCGGCGTAAGGGCCTGACAGAACCCCTCGTTCAGCCGAAAGCCCGCCGCCCAAACCCAGCACTCCGGCTATTTCCGGGTAGGATCGGCAAAAGGCAATCCACACAAACAGCCCCGCCAGCCCCGCCAACCCGACACCGGTCGAAACGTCGCTGACCGGCGGCCGGGGGGGCGGTGTTGGACTATGCAGGGGCGGTGCAACCATGACCACCGTGCCCTACAGCATAAGGGTTAACAGACGGGCAAGACGCGCGCGAAAGCGGCTCAAGGCGGGGCCTGACGGGGGTCTAAGCCGGGTCTGGAGAGGGGCTGGCACCAGTCTGGCGCAGCCCCCTGTGTCGGATACCTATTTCCAGGCGTGGATCACGCCCGCATCGTCCATCACATACAGATAACCATCGGCCACCACCGGCGGCAGGCTGACCGGCTGGCCGACATCCGCAAACAGACTGGCCGACCCTTCGCCCGCGCTCACCTTCCAGATTTCACCGCGCGAACTGGCGACCCACAACTGGCCGCCTGCCAGCACCGGGCCGGTCCAGAAGATCGGGCCTTTCTTGTCTTCAGCGTCCTTGTAACCCTGAAGCTGCGTAACCCAGCGCACCCGGCCCGAAGACCGGGCAATGGCTAGCAGGCGCGCGTCATCGGTGAGGGTGAAGATCCACTCGCCCGCAATCGCCGGGGTGGAAATGCCCGCAAGGTTCAGTTCCCAGATGCGCTGGCCGGTGACCAGTTCATAGGCGGCCATGCGCCCGCCCTGCCCCAAGGCATAGACGCGGCCCGAATCGATGATCGGATCGGCGTCGATATCGGTGATGGTGCCCACCGTGGTCGAGATATTGGTGCGCGCGAGCGCGTCGGACCACAGCACCCGCCCATTTTCATAACGGTAGGCGGTCAATTCGCCGCTGGAATAACCGCCGACGATCGTCCCCTGCCCGGCAGACGGTGCCGCCACCCCGAACACGCCCGACTGGGTGTTCGATCCGCTTTCGTCCCATACCAGAGAACCATCGGTGGCCTTGAGCGAGATCAGCTGGTTATCCTGCGTCATGACGAACAATTGGCCAAAGGCGATGGTCGGCGAACCGCGCAAAGGGCCAGCGGGTTTGACCTTCCACAGCACTTCGCCCGTGTCGGCATTAACCGCCTTCACGTCGCCCACGCCGTTGGTTGCGTAAAGCTTGCCCGCTTCGTAGCTGACCCCGCCGCCGAAGGCAGAAGGCGCCTGATCCTTGGTCATGCCTTCATCGCCGCGCGTCCACAGCTTGGCGCCGGTGGTCTTGTCGAAGGCGACGATCACCCCGTCCGTGCCTTCAGCAAACAGCTTGCCGCCGCCGATCACCGGCGCTGCGGCAAGCCGCATCCGGTTGCTCGACCCGGCGACCTGAGCGGTCCACACCTTCGACGGGTTTTCAGCCAGCGCGAGGTGGCCATAGGACTTGCCCGCTGCCCCGCCTGCCTGCGCCCATTCGGCGTTGACACGCGCAGGCGGCAGAACCACCGAAATCGACGCGAGCGCGGGATCGACTTCGGCCCCGTTTTCGATGCGCGACAGGATCGGCACCCGGTTGCCGACTGTGGGCGTGGTCTTTTCGTCCTTGCCGCCGAACAGCCCGCCCTTGCAGCCGGTCAGCCCGGCCACCATCAATCCTGCCAGCAGCGCGGCACGCGCGATTTTCGTCTGTGTCATTGCCGTCCGTTCCAATCGTGTGTCTTATTGGGCTGCGGGGGCGCCGCCATCCCCCTCGGACGTGACCCCCTGATCTTTCAGCAGCTTGTCAACATCGACAACTGCATCGACCCCCATCAACCCGGCCATCTGGCGTGCGCGGCTGCGCAGGCTTTCGGGCTGCTTTTCATCCTTGGCGATGTCGGCGAAGATCTTGCCCGCCGCCGCGCGGTTGCCGCCTTCAAGATGCGCCATCGCCACCAGTTCACCGGCGGAGCCGAAATAGGCGCTGCCCGGTTTGGCAAGGTCACCCAGTTGCGCGATCACGTCGGCCGGATTCATACGGTCAAAATTGGTGCTGACATCGCGGATGCGGGCCAGATCGCGCAGCGCGGGCGGCGCGTCGGCATCGGCGGCGATCGCCTTGTAAAGCCCGGTCGCTTTGGCGGTATCCCCCGCCTCCAGCGCGGCGCCCGCCTGAATGAAGCGGGCAGCAGCGCGGGCCCCGGCAGAACTGCCGTCCGCCAGCAGCGGGGCAACCTTTTGCGAGGCCGCTGCAAAGTCGCGCTGGTCGGCAGAATCAAGCGCGGCAATCAGCGTTTCGGACTGCTGTTCCAGATCCTGTTCGGCGTAGTGATCCCAGATCAGATAGCCGCCCAGCCCCGCAAGGCCCACCGTGATCGCGCCAAGCACCTTCAGCCCATGTTCGCGCAGGAAAGTGAGCGCAGCATCTTCGCGCACCGCTTCGTCGATTTCACGGATCAGCACCTCATCCTCGCGTGACGTGGTGGGGACCGAAGGAGTGGTGATCGGAGTGCGCGCCATGTCGGGCCAGGTATCCTCGTTGCTGTGATCCGCGCGTTCTTTAGGCAGGTGAGGCGGAGCGCGCAATGGCAGCTGCAATGACCGGCAGGTATACGGCGGCAAGGTTGAACGTGGGGTGAAGCACGGGAAGCCGGTTCGGCGGGTCTAGAACGCGCGGCCGAGCGCCGCGGCATAGACCGCTTCATAGGCAGCCAGCATGCCGGCGAAATCGAATTCGGCACGGGCGCGGGCCTGATTGGCGCTGCCGATGCGCGCGCGCAGGGCGGGATCGGCGGCCAGCGCGGTCAGCGTCCCGCCCAGCGCGTCCACATCGCCGACCGGCGCAATCAGCGCGCGGTTTTCGGCGCCGAGGATGTGGCGGATATCGCCGACATCGGGCGCGGCCACAGGCAGGCCCGCCGCCATCGCTTCCACCACGGAAAGCGGGAACTGTTCCGAGGCCGAGGATAGCGCGAAGATATCGAACAGGCCGACCACCTTGGCAGGATCGACATTGCCCGGCAGGTGAACGCGCGCAGCAAGGCCCAGCGCATCGGCGGCAGCAAGGATCGCCGCGCGTTCCGGCCCTTCGCCGCAGATCACAAGGTGCCATTCGGGCGGGAGGCCGGCGAAGGCCGCGACAAGATCGGGCAAACGCTTGACCGCCCGCAAGCCTGCCAGCGTGCCGACCCAGCGCACGCCTTCGGGTTTGGCAATCGGCAGCGCATCGGTGCGCGGCGCAGCGGAAAAGGCGGCGGTGTCGATCCCGTTGACGATCCGTTCGACGCGGGAGGCGGGTTGGCGCCATGCCTCCCGCGCGATCCGTTCAAGACCCGTCGAAGGCACAATCACCCGCGCCGCCCGGCCCAGCGCGGCGCGGCGATACAGGTTGCGGACCGGTTTCAGGCTCTCGGCCTCGTCCTCGTTGAAGCCGTCTTCGTGGTGAACCAGCGGGGGCAGGCGATAGGCATCGGCAAACACCCGGTGCGCCATCACCACATCCATCGCCCCCCAGTTGTAGGTGCAGATCAGGTCATACCCCTCCATCGCCTTGGCAATCGCGGCCAGCCGCGCCGGCGTGGGGCGCCCCACCAGCGAAGGGAAGGTGATAGGATATTCCGCGCGCACGTTTGGCGCGACCAGCGCGGCGGCAGCCAGCGCCCCCGGCTCACCCGACACAATGGTGTGGTGCAGCCGCGCGCCCCAGGCATTCATCAGCCGGGCGCAGCGCACTTCCTTCCCCCCGGCGGAAAAGGTGGAATGGCAGTGCAGAATGCGGGGCACCTCGCCGCCCCCCGGCTGGTTCACTCCGCCGCGTCCAGCAGGGCGAGGATCGCGGCGCGAACCTCAGCCTCGTCCAGCGTGGGAGCATGGCCGACGCGCGGGACAGTTACGGTGCGCATCACGGGGTTGCGCTGGCCCATCTGTGCAACCGTATCCTCGCTCAACAGGTCCGAAAGCCCGCCGCGCACCAGCAGCATCGGCACGCCCGCCAGCGCGTCGAACGCGGTCCACAGATTGGCCGGCGCGGCATTGCCCGGCTTTGCGAAAGGTTCGGCAATCGCCATGTCGTAGTCAAAACTGATCCGCCCGTTTTGCGTCACCACCATCGTGCGTTTGGCCATTTCGAGCCATTGATCGAGATCGTAGTCGGGGAAGGCCGCAGCCTGCGCTTCGGCCAGCCCGCGCGCGGCGTGAACCCATGTGGGATAGCTACGCCCCTGCCCGACATAGCCCGAAATGCGCGACAGCCCCGCAGGGTCGATCACCGGGCCGATATCGTTCATCACCACCGCGCTCATCCGGCCCGGGTTTGCGGCGGCCATCAGCATGGTCATCAACCCGCCCATCGACGTGCCGACCACGGCAAAGCGCGTGATGCCTTCTTCCGCCAGCAGCTTTTCAACGTCCTGCACATAGGTGACCGGCGAATAGGTGTCCGAATCGGGCGCATAATCGCTCAGCCCCCGGCCGCGCATTTCGGGCACGATCACCCGGCGGGTCGCGGCCAGCCCATCGGCCAGCGCGGCAAAATCCCGTGCGTTGCGGGTCAGGCCATGCATGCACAGCACCGGTAGCTTGGCAGCAGCTCCATCCGGGGCGGCATAATTGCGGTAATGCAGGTCAAGCCCGTCGCTGCTGGTCCAATAGCGATCTTCGTATGTGGCAGCCATTGGCGGCAGTATTCCCTTTGATGCTTGGACCGGAATGCTTGCGCCCGGTCATGCTTGCCCCCACTATCGCGGGATGAGCGAGCCTGTGCAACACTCCGATTTGTCCGCCCCCTATTGCGGCGATCCTGCGATCATGACGCTGGCCGACTGGCTGGGCGATCCCGTGGCAGCAGCGGACTTCCCCGATACGCGGCTGCGCTGGCGCAATGACCGCGCGGCGGCAAGCGTCGGACTGGCAAAGCTGACAGACGCCGAATGGGCGGCGCATTTCGGGCGCTTTGCCCCGCTGCCGGGCAACCTCCTCCAACCGCTGGCGCTGCGGTATCACGGGCACCAGTTTCGTGTTTACAATCCTGACCTCGGCGACGGACGCGGGTTCCTGTTTGCCCAGATGCGGGACGATCGGGGCCGATTGATGGACCTCGGCACCAAGGGTTCGGGCCAAACCCCGTGGAGCCGGGCCGGCGATGGCCGATTGACGCTGAAAGGCGCGGTGCGGGAAATTCTGGCGACGGAAATGCTGGAGGCGCTCGGCGTGAACACCTCCAAAACCTTCAGCGTTATCGAAACGGGCGAAAGCCTGTGGCGCGGGGATGAACCAAGCCCCACGCGCTCTGCCGTGCTGGTTCGCTTGTCGCATTCGCACATCCGCATCGGCACCTTCCAGCGGCTGCTTGCGCTGGAGCAGGCGGATGAGATGGCGGCACTGATCGATTACTGCCTCACCCAATTCCCCGGCCCGCCCCCGCCTGCCGATGCGCCCGCGCGCGATGAACCCGCGATCCGGCTGATGCACAATGTGGTGGAACGCATGGCCGATCTGGCCGCCAGCTACATGGTGGCAGGCTTCGTCCACGGGGTGCTGAACACCGACAATATGAACGTGTCGGGCGAAAGCTTCGATTACGGCCCGTGGCGCTGGCTGCCGGAATGGGAGCCGGGCTTTACCGCAGCCTATTTCGATCACGCGGGCCTTTACGCCTTTGGCCGACAGCCCGAAGCGCTGCACTGGAATTGCGGGCAGTTGGCGGTTGCGCTGCGCCTGCATGCCGACACGGGGCCGCTGGTCGCCGCTTTGGAACGGTTCGGGCCGCTTTATATGGAGGCGATCGCGCGGCGGTGGTGCTGGCGGCTGGGCCTAGCGCCGCAAGGGGTCGAAGCTGACACGCAGCTGGTCACCGCCTGCGAAGCTGCGATGCGGGACAGCAAAGCCCAGCCCGATGCCTTCTTCTTCGGCAATCGCGGCAAGCGCGGCGCGGCAACAGGCGCGCTGGGCGAGGCCTTAGCGGGTTATCAACCGGTGGATGACACGCATTCCTATTGGACGGACGAAAGCCCGCAATCCATGCTGATCGAGGAGGTGGAGGCAATCTGGGCCGCCATTGCCGAAGGTGACGATTGGGCACCGCTGAACGCCAAGGTTGCCGCGTTGCGCCGCATGGGCGAAGCGCACGGCCCTGCACCACAACCTCGGGGTCATGCGTAACCGGGCCGCCCCTATCTTTTCATCCATGATCGTTATAGGTGATTTCCCTGTACTTCGTGGGCAGCCCCAATCAGGCCAGATGCGCAAGCGTGACCGATAACATCCTCATTTCATACGAACCGGCTAGCGGTGAGGAATTGTGGCGCGGGCCGCTGGCCGATGTCGATGCAGCCGTTTCTGCAGCCCGCCACGCTTGGGCGCCGTGGGCCGCGCAGCCGCTCACCACCCGGATCGGGATCATGCGCGACTTCGCCAATGCCGTGCGCCGCGATGCGGACACCTTTGCCGATCTGATCGCACGCGAAGCAGGCAAGCCGCTGTGGGAAGCCCGCAAGGAAGTCGACGCGGTCGTAAACAAGGTCGATATTTCGGTGCAGGCCTATGCCGAACGCACCGGCAAGAAAAAATTCGACGCAGGGATCGGGGGAAGCGCGGCGCTGCGCCACAAACCGCACGGCGTGATGGCAGTGCTTGGCCCGTTCAATTTCCCTGCGCACCTGCCCAATGGCCACATCGTCCCTGCCCTGATCGCGGGCAATGCGGTGTTGTTCAAACCTTCGGAAAAAACCCCCGCTGTGGGCGAGGCGCTGGTCGCCGCCTTCCACAGCGCAGGCGTGCCGGAGGGCGTGTTACAATTGATCGTCGGCGGGCCGGAAGAAGGCAAGGCACTGGTCGCCCATCCCGGCATTGACGGCGTGCTGTTCACCGGATCGGCGCAGGTCGGTATTGCGATCAACCGCAAACTGGCCGCCAATCCGGCCAAAATCGTTGCGCTGGAAATGGGCGGCAATAATCCCATTGTCGTCACCGACACGCCGAAACTGGCCGATGCGGCCGCGGTCATCGTGCAAAGCGCCTTTGCCACCGCCGGACAACGTTGCACCGCTGCGCGGCGGTTGATCGTCAAGGACAGCGTTTACGATGATCTGATGGCGGAACTCGTGCCGCTGGCGCGCAAACTGATGGTGGGGGATCCGCTGGGCGAACCCCAGCCTTTCATGGGGCCGGTGATCGATAATGAAACCGCCGACCGCCTTTCGGAAAGCTTCGTCGCGCTGCTAACCGCAGGCGGGCGCGTGCTGCTGCATATGCGCCGCACAGCGCCCGATCTGCCGTTTCTCAGCCCTGGCATCATCGATGTGACCGATGTGCCCGACCGGCCGGATATCGAGCTGTTCGGCCCGCTGTTACAGGTGATCCGCGTCCCCGATTTGGACGCAGGCATTGCCGAGGCGAACAACACCCGCTTTGGCCTGTCGGCATCGCTGATAGGCGGATCGCCCGACGATTACGGGCGGTTCTGGGCGAACATCCGGGCTGGGATCATCAACTGGAACTCGCCCACCAACGGGGCTTCGTCAAAGGCTCCGTTCGGCGGGATCGGCCTGTCGGGCAATCACCGCCCGGCCGCATATTATGCCGCCGATTACTGCGCCTATCCGGTCGCCAGCACCGAACTGGATCAGCCCCGCGCAATCATCCCGGTGGGCCTCAGACCTTAATTCGCGCGGTATACCAGCGTCACCCCGGTCAGCCCGTGGGCGGCATCGCGCACATGAACGGTCAGCCGTTCGCCGCCCTTGCCACTGGCCGCGATGACCGTGGCACCCAGCCGTTTGGCCGTCAGCCCGGAACGCACCGCGCAGGCATAGTGATAGTGCAGCACGTCTTCTGCGGGAGCAGCCGATTGATAACGGATGATCCGCAAGGCGCACCCCGCCACGTCGGCTCCGCCCGCCTGCACCACCATGCCGCCCTGCGGGATGGCGGCAGGTGCCGGCAGGTTGGCGGCAATCGCAAAATCTTCCCGCAATTTGGCCGCGCAGGCCGCGGGCGCGCCGACAGCCGCAATCAGATCAGCTGGGCTGGTCATCGGACCGAGCGGCGGCGGAGAGGGCGTGCTGTCATCGCTCTCCGGCGCCGCCGGAAGGACGGGGATCAGGCCAGCCTCCATCAGTTCCAACCGCAGCGCCTCCCGCGCGGATAGCGCGTCTTCGGGGCTGGCAGCGATCACCGGCAGGGCATTGCTATCGGGAAAGCCGATCGCGGCATTCGCCTCATTACGCGAGGCAAGATCGGGATCGGTCATCAAGGGATCGTGGAGCGCGCGGGCAATCACCGGATCGCGCGCAATCAATGCCTCATCACGGCGCGCCTCCTCCGCGCTGTCGGCGCAAGACGCAAGGCCAAGGCTGAGCATGGGCAGGATCAGAACAGATCGCATGATCCTGCATTGTCACAGGGATGGTTAAATTGGCGTTCACCGGACATGGCGACGCCTCCGGAACCAGGGGGCTCCGAAGGCGCCGCCCGCGGCGACACTATGCCCCCGCGCAGGCGACCGTCGGTGGGAACGGTCGCAAGATCGATGTTGTTCATACATACAGCGCCCAATCTGAACGAATCCGCAAATCGCCTGACAGCCATCGTTAAGCGATGCTGCTGCTTGCGCCCCCAGCCTGCGGCCCCTAACGCCGCAGCCATATGGCCAGTCCCGCCCCTACCCCTGCGTCCCCGGCTTCAGGCCCCGTTGCTTCAGGGCTAGCCCCGGCGCTGGGTGCCTATGTCATCTGGGGCTTTCTGCCGCTGTACCTGCTGCTGGTGCAAAGCGTGCCGCCATTCGAATTCGTTGGCTGGCGGATCATCTGGACGTTGCCGCTGTGCCTGCTGATTGTGGCCTGGCGCCGCCAGTCTGCAGAACTTGTCGCGGTGCTGAAAAGCCCGCGCAGCCTGATGGCGCTGTTCACCAGCGCGGTGCTGATCGCGATCAACTGGTTCGTCTATATCTGGGCGATCATGGAGGGTGAGGTCTATGCCACCAGCATCGGGTACTACCTCAACCCGCTGCTGAATGTGCTGCTGGGGACGCTGGTGCTGGGCGAAAAGCTGTCCCGGCGGCAGTGGCTGGCGGTAGCCATCGCGGCTGTGGCCGTGGCACTGCTGGCGGCGGGCGCAGTCACCAGCCTGTGGATCAGCTTGTCACTCGGCCTAAGCTTTGGACTCTATGGCCTTGTTCGCAAACAGGTTTCAGTCGGGTCATTGCCGGGTCTGACCATCGAAAGCGCAATCCTGCTGCCCGTCGCCCTCGCCATAACTGGATGGTACGCGGTCAGCCCGCAGGGGTCGGCCTTTGGGCACGATGCATGGATGAGCGGGCTCATCATCTTTGCAGGCGTGGTCACCGCCATCCCGCTGCTGCTGTTCGCGATTGCCGCACGGCGGATGGATTATTCGACGCTGGGGTTCATCCAGTATCTTTCACCCACCATCGTGTTCTTCCTCGGGATGTTCGTATTCAACCAGCCCCTCGCGCCCGCAAAGCTGGCGAGCTTCGTGCTGATCTGGGTCGCGGTGGGCGTATTTGTCTGGGATTTGTGGGCGAAGCGAAAAGCGGCTTCAGCCTAGGAACTTCCACCCGATCGTCTGCCCGCCATGCCAAGGGACGATCTCCTCTCCGGTGACGTGCAGATATGCGGGCACTGCCACCTCGGCGCGTTCCAGCGTCACGCTCTCCTCATTCACCGGCAGCTTGTAGAAAGCCGGGCCGTGGAGCGAGGCGAAGCCTTCAAATTGCTCCAGGGCGCCCTCCTCGTCAAAGACGGTGAGATAGCTTTCCAGCGCATAGGGCGCGCCGAAGATACCTGCACAGCCGCAGGCGCTTTCCTTGGCGCTGCGCAGGTGCGGGGCGCTGTCGGTGCCGAGGAAGAATTTCGGGCTGCCGCTGGTCGCCGCGCTGCGCAGCGCCAGCCGGTGGGATTCGCGCTTGGCAACCGGCAGGCAGTAATTGTGCGGCTGGATCCCGCCGACCAGCATGGCATTGCGGTTGATGTGGAGGTGCTGGGGCGTGATGGTCGCGGCAACCTGCGGGCCTGCCTCCATGACAAAGTCCACCGCGTCCGAAGTGGTGATATGTTCGAACACCACGCGCAGCTTCGGAAAGTTCGCAACAATCCCGCGCAAATGCCTGTCAATGAACTCTTTCTCGCGATCGAATACGTCGATATTGTGATCCGTCACCTCGCCGTGGATGCACAACACGATGTCCTCTGCCTCCATCCGGGCGAGCACGGGATAAAGCTTTTCGACATTGGTGACGCCAGCCGCCGAATTGGTCGTGGCATTGGCGGGATACATCTTGGCCGCCGTGAACACGCCTGTCGCCGCACCGCGCGCCAGATCGTCGGCATCGGTGTTGTCGGTGAGGTAACAGGTCATCAACGGGGTGAAGCGCACCCCTTCAGGCACCGCTGCCATAATCCGGTCACGGTACGCCGCCCCCAGTTCGGTCGTCGTCACCGGCGGGGTGAGGTTGGGCATCACGATCGCGCGGGCGAACTGACGCGCAGTATAGGGCACCACTTCGCGCATTATATCGCCATCGCGGAAATGCAGGTGCCAGTCATCGGGGCGGCGGATCGTCAGGCGGTCGGTCATGGCTTCCCCTTAGCTTTGCACGTGCCTATCTGTCACGCATGATGGCAACCCAACTCACCACTCGTGCGCTTGTGCGCCTTTCCCCCATGGACGAAGGGGAGGATGTCGCCGCGTTCCTGCAAGGCCTTGTCACCAATGACACCGCCGGCCCACTGCCCTGCTATGCCGCGTTGCTGAGCGCGCAGGGCAAGCACCTGTTCGATTTTCTGGTTTGGCGCGACGGAGCCGATCTGATCCTCGATTGTGAGGCCGCGCTGGCCGATGATCTGGTCAAGCGCCTGTCGATGTACCGGCTGCGGCGGCGAATCGCGATTGCGCGTGATGGAACGCTGGCTGTCCACTGGAGCGCCGCGCCGCATTCAGGCGCAGTTCCCGATCCGCGGCTGCCCGAGCTTGGCCAACGCTGGCTTGCTGCGCCCTGGGGCGAGAGTGCGGACGCCGCATGGCTCGCCCATCGCCTGTCGCTGGGTGTGGCGGAAGGTCGCGCCGAAATCGGCGATATCCTGTGGCTGGAAACCAACGCGGTCGAACTGAACGGCGTCAGCTTCACCAAGGGCTGCTATGTCGGGCAGGAAAACACCGCCCGGATGAACTGGCGGCAGAAGGTCAACCGGCGGCTGGTGGTGGTGCCGCTGGACGCATCGGACGAAGCGCGGCGCGTGGCAGCTTACCCCGACCTAGCGCTGGCAGTCGATCATCTGCGGGTGGAAAGCCTTGATCCCGCCACCTTGCCCGCATGGCAGCGGGCCGGGGTAGCAGGCGACGCCTAGGCCGGCTGATGCTCCGCAAGGCTGGCTTCCAGCATCGCGGTTGCCCGTTCGCGCGCAGCGTCGCGCGGCAGGCCCAGCGACTTGGCCAGCGCCCCGCCGATCAGCGCATCGCCCAGGGCCATCAGCACCAGCGACAATGTGTCGCGGTGGATGTGCTGCGATCCACCTTCATGGCTCGCCTCACCCGGAGCCAGTTCATCGACAAGATCGTGGATCGTCGAGATGATTGGATCAAGCGCGTCTTCATTGCCGGTCAGCAGCATCCAGCTGGTCAGCGCGCCCGCCCCTTCGCGGTCGAAGGCATCGAACGCAAGATCTACAACCTCGCGCGCTGAACCAAGCCCGGCGCGGCTGGCATGGACCGCCTGAAGGATCGTTTCGCAAACCGTACGCGCAAGGTGTTCCGCCAGCGCCTTCTGCAAACCCGATGCGGAACCGAAGTGGTGCAGCAAATTGGCGTGGGTCCGCCCGATCCGCCCGGACACCGCCTTCAGTGTCACTGATTGCGGCCCTGTTTCGATCAGCAGCGCACGCGCGGCTTCGAGCGCAGAACTGCGCGATTCCTCGGGCGTCAACCTTTTGCGACTGGCCATGACGGGTGCACCTAATCGCTTTTGCAGGTGCGAACAAGCCGCGCCCGTTTTGACGCGGCCCAGCCCCGTCAGGCCTGATCAGGCGGCGCGGGCGAACGGAACTGGCGGCATTTCGGCATCGCAATCCAAAGCATACTCGACCGTATCGACCAGCGTCCCGCGTGCGCGGCAGGGGCGCTTGACGATCAGACCGGTTGGCATGAATGCAAGCTTCCTTAGCACCCTGCCCGACGCCGGATTATCGGTGAAGTGCCCAGCGGTCAGGTGCCTGTGCCCAAGCGTGCGGGCAATCCGCAGCACGGCGGCCGCCGCTTCGGTGGCATAACCGTGCCCCCAGTGTTCGCGCGCGATCCAGTAACCGATTTCGGGTTGGCCTTCATGCTCGCCCAGACCGGCAGAGCCGATCACGCCCTGTCCCGGCAGCGTGACGAGGAAATGCGGCAGGCGAACATCCTGCGGCAGCGCAGTGAAATCGCGGGCATCATCAATGGTGTAGGGCCAAGGCGCACGGGCGAGATTGCGCGCCACGGCTTCATCGCCGATGCCCGCCAGTATCGCCGCGCTATCCTCTGGGAAAGCGGGTCTCAGGAACAATCTTTCGCTGCGATGGAACACGCGCGTTCTCCCTACCTCGCCCCGCGTCGCCTCTAGAGCGCACGCATGACATTTTTAAGGCCGCGAAACCTTATAATTCCGCAGCTTTCGAGGGAGAAACGAAAAAGGGAGACAGACCCCCTCTGGCGAGGACGGTCCTGTCTCCCTCAAATGGCGGGTCTTGCACCCACCGGGACCGTCCTTGCCGGACGATCCCTTTATCGAATCGTCCGCTTATTCTGCGGCTTCGGCCATTACGTCTACCGAGACGTATTTGCGGCCGAGTTTGCCCGCATGGAATCGCACCACGCCTTCGGCGAGCGAGTACAGGGTATGATCCTTGCCGATGCCGACGTTCACGCCCGGGTACACGCGGGTGCCGCGCTGACGGATGATAATGTTGCCGCCGATCACTTCCTGACCGCCGAACTTCTTCACGCCAAGGCGACGACCGGCCGAATCACGACCGTTACGCGATGAACCGCCTGCTTTTTTATGTGCCATGGTTCAGTCGCTCCTTATTCAGCGGTGGCGGCGGCTTCAGCCGGCGCTTCGCTCTTGGTCTTCTTGGCAGCCGCCTTCTTGGCGGGCTTGGCTTCGCCTGCACCGACGGCCGTGATGCGCAGCAGGGTCATCTGCTGGCGATGGCCGTTCTTGCGCCGATAATTGTGACGGCGACGCTTCTTGAAGACGATCACCTTTTCGCTCTTGGCTTGGGCGATGATCTCCGCCGAGACAGTCACCGAAGCGGCATCGGCGAGGGTATCGCCTTCACCAGCCAGCAGGATGTCACCCAGCGTAATCGTGTCGCCGGCTTCGCCTGCGAGCTTTTCAACGGCAATCTTGTCTCCGGCGGCAACCCGATATTGCTTGCCGCCCGTGCGCACTACAGCGAACATGGCTCTAAACTCTCTTATCTGTACGATGTCCGGATCGGCAGCCTGGGCCACGTCAACCGGACGGCAATGCGGGGCTTGCGCAAATGCAGCTCCGTAAAGGATGCGTGCCGTTAGGGGAAAGGCTGGACCAAGTCAACGCCCGTGCGGGCCTGGCGTCGGCAAAAAGTGGCACGGCGGAATCCGTTAGGACGCTTTGCCATCGGCCTGTGTCATGGTAACAAGACACAGGATATTTATGCGTTCAAAACTTGTCATAACTCCCGCCATGGTGCCGCTTTTCGCAGCATTGACCGCCTGTGCCGCAGGGGAAGGCAAGTACCCGTCGCTGGCCATGCGGCCATTTGAAAGCGGCGCGGTCGCCGAGGCACCGGCCCCGCCTGCCCCCGTTCGCCCGGCCACCACGCCTGCCAGAATTGCCGAACTGCGCAGCACCGCAGCCGCTGCCGATGCGGCTTTTACAGCGCGCGAATCCGAAGCGGTGCGACTCGCCCGCGCCGCGGCCGGGCTGCCATTCGAAAGTAAGGCCCGCGCCGCTGCAATCGTCGCGCTGGCTGATCTGGATGCGCAGCGCGGCAAGACAGCCGGCGTGCTTGCCACACTTGATATGCTGGCGGCCGAGGCTTCTGGGGCGCTCAGCCCCGATCCAGCGGTCACCGCCGCGCAAAGCGACATTGCGGCTATGGTCGCCCGCGAAGATGCGGCAATCGTCCAGCTTTGGAGAGTGATGGGACCATGAACCTTGCGTGCAGGACTTGCCCGGTCAATGAAACCGCCGCCTGCGCCGTTCTGACCATCGAAGAACGCGATGCCATGGCCGCCGCCGGACGCAGCCGCATCCTGAAACGCGGCGAAATGCTGTTTGCCGCCGGTGACGAACAAGCCGCCTGCGCCACGCTGTTATCGGGCGCGCTCAAAGTATCGACGGTGGATGTGGACGGTAAGGAGCAGATCCTCGCGCTCGTCCACCCGGCGGGATTCATCGGCGAACTGTTCGCGCCGTTCGCTCATCACGACGTGGTGGCCCTTACCGAGAGTCGCCTGTGCACCTTTGCCAAGGCCGATATCGAACGCGCCATCGAGGATTACCCGGCGCTTGCCCGCGCGCTGCTGCGCCGCAGTCAGGCTGACCTCCTGGCAACGCGCAACCTGCTGGAGCTGACCGGCCATGCCCGCGCCGAAGCCCGGCTGGCCGCCTTGCTTCACGATTTCGCGGCCGCCGCGAGCGATAGTTCGTGCCATGTCGCCAAGTTTTTCGAACTGCCGCTAACCCGCGGCGAGATCGGCAATATGCTCGGCCTCACCATCGAAACGGTAAGCCGCAAGCTGGGCGAGCTGGAAGACATGGGCGCGATCCGGCGGACAGGCAAACGCGGCATTGCCCTTCTGGATGCGGCCATGTTGCAGGATATCTCGGGACGATAGGGTTCTTCTGGTGGCCACTTCCGGTGGCGCACACCTCCCGCCCCGAGGGGAAATCGCCCGGTCAGGCGACCAACGCGGCGATCACCGCGACGGCCAGACCCCACACCACCAGCAGCACCGGCAGGATCAGCACCTGAATGGTCGCATCCCTTGCGGCCAGCCGCCCGGTTTCGGTCATGATCCCGCGCGCTTCGAATTCGCCGAGGGTCTGGGGCTCTGACGTGTTGCCCGCCAGCCGGGTCCAGACCGCCGGAATGCCGAAACCCGCAACAATGAACAGCACGAAGATCGCCATCGGGATCGCCAGCACCGGGTTGGCAAAGGCGCTGCCGACGATCACCAGAAAGCCGAGATAGCAGCCCACCGTTGCGCCGTAGAACGTGGTTGGCAGGCCGAAATTGCGGTCGGCTTCGACCTGATGGCGCACCGCGGCCGGTTGGGCGACAATGCGGGCATCGCCGCTGGCAATCAGATCATGGACGATGTGGCTCATGGGGTAATCCTCCTTGTTGAAGAAGCATTACCCGGCTGCGGGACACCTTGCTTTGACCAGGATCAATCAGCCCTGCCAGCGCGCCAGATCAGCGGCGTCCTGTTCGCGCGGTTCGATCCAGTGCCATTCACCGGAACGTTTTTCCCGCTTCCAGAACCACGCCGCGCTTTTGAGGTGGTCCATGCAGAAATCGACCGCATCAATCGCATCGCGGCGGTGGCGCGCGGCGGCCGAAACGCAGACGATCGGCTCACCGGGACGCAGCACGCCGACACGGTGGACCATCAGCAGCCCCATCAGGGTAAAGCGGTCGAAGGCGCGATCCGCCAACGCGTGCATCCCCGGCAAGGTGAGGGGTTCGTAATGGGTGAGTTCGAGCGCCTCCAC